>UMJJ01070716.1_pt1 | contig 13926 bp, 7 predicted proteins | sample 1966051 | NCBI WGS metagenome assembly UMJJ01 (sample SAMEA4836147, study PRJEB28245) | human gut metagenome | biome: gut microbiome; material: fecal sample | place: Denmark | collected 2008
TCTGCATGAAGTCATACTGAAGGTAGCCCGAGCGCTTCTGCAGCTGCGGCTTGTCGTTATACAGCATTATGTCGTTCTTGCCGTCCTGCGGCTGTACGTATATGTTGCTCTCAATGTAGCTGTCGTCGTCTGGCAGGAAGGGGTTGCGCGTTGTTCCGGCACGCAGGTCGCCGAAGTTGCTGAACGTGAACGACGTGAGCGACGCAAACTTCTCTGTTCCGTAGTTGAAGTCAACGTGCGCCGTGCCTTCTTGATTTGCGCTGCCGTATCTCAGCACGGCATGTCCTTCGCTTGTGTGTGTCTGTCCGTCGGCGGCAAGGGTAGGCGAGAGCGTGTTAAAAGTGATTGTTCCGCCAAGGGCGTCAGAGCCGTAGTTGAGCGACGACGGACCGAAAAGCACCTCCATGTTCTTAAGCGCAAACTGGTCAACGGTGAGGCAGTTCTGCAGATGTCCGCTTCTATATATAAGGTTGTTCATCCTTATGCCGTCGACAACGAGCAGTATTCTCGATGCCTCAAAACCTCTCAGGATAGGACTTCCGCCGCCCTGCTGGCTCTTCTGCACGAGCACCTGTCCCGTTTCGCTGAGCAGGTCGGCTGTCGACTGCCTGTTGGCATAGTCGATAAAGCTCTTCGGCACGCTCACAACGTGCTGCGGAGTGTTGATTTTGCGTGTCTGCTCTCTGTTCACAGACACAACAACCTCCTGCAGGTTGACAGAGCGGAATGTGTTGACGCTGTCGGCCGTGTTTGCCTTAGCCTTTGTCGTGCAGCCTGCAATGATGCACGCAACCGCAATAATAGTCTTCTTCATGTCGGTGATTAATTTCTTAAATTGCTGTTATCCTGTAATATTATAATTGTAAACGCTGTTGCTGTTTTCGCTACCAACAGATTTTATCTTTATGGAGCAATGTTTCAGACAAAATAAAACCGTTATCTGATGTAACGGTCCTATCTGATTAAATAATAATGCTTATTTGTCTTGTTAATACTCTTCGTCTTCGTAGTCGTAAAATGGTTTTCCTGGCTCTGATGGAAGCTGGTTCATATCGCCAATACTGCTTCCGCTAAGGATGTTCTCCGACTCTATCTGTAACACTTGAATTGAGGGTGAAACGTATTCTTTTTTCATCTTCATAATTTAAATGTATTTTTGATTCGAGTGCAAAGATACACAATATGTATGCAATAATACAAATGGAACATAATTTTTTTAATGTTTATTATTTAATTTGGCCGGTAATCGTCAATATTTTATGATTTTTATAGTAAAAATATGGGTGAAATGCCTATTAAGCATAATGAAATAATGTTATAAAATCAAGAATCCGTCTTTCCTGTATGCTGCCTTCTTGATATAAGTCAATTCTTTCTATATGCTACGAATGTGTTGTTTTATTTATCAAAATAATAGTTCTATTTTTCAGATACGGCAAAATATTGGTTGATATAGTTTACAAATTGTAAGAATTGATGTTAGTCAATTATTTTGTATTTGTTGACATGATTGTTTAAAAGTTTTTAAAATAGAACAAAAAACGGGAAATTTATTAATTTATGCCAAATATAATCCGAATTATTTTTAAATTGGCTACAAATGTATAATTTTGCACACACATCAGAGAAACAGATAATAGATTATTTGATGCAAAAACTTATATAAACAGAAATAAAGGTATTATGGTTAGAAAAAGATTGACAGGATTAGTGGCGCTTCTGCTGCCGTTCGTGTTCATGCAGGCACATCTGGGCCGCGAGAAGAACGTTGACGACAAGAAGCGTTCGAAGATGGAACGTGCTGTTTCCACATTACCCGATTCTGCTTATGAACAGGTGAAAAAGGAGGATTTGTTGAATGATGAGGTCTACATCAAGCTTGCGCGCGACGGATGGTTCCCGCAGGAGATAACAAGGATTATGGACCGATACATAAAAACGAATCGTGGAAAGGTGCGCGGTTCGCGCGAGTATGGTATGTATGCCAAGCAGTGGCTTCCTGCTTTTGGCCACACGCCGGGCAGCGACTCTATCTATCAGTTTGTGGATACGGCTTATTACGGCGAGACAATGAAGTCGGTTCGTCGCCTTTATTCAAAACAGCTTGAGACATATTATCCCGAAATACCTTATACGCCTGAAGACAGGATGAAGGGTATACGTAATCCCGGCTACTTCCGCCCCGTGCAGTAGAAGCCCTATACGGGCCGTGTGCACTGGATAGTAGTGCATCCTACTGACCCTGATGCCTTGATGGTTATCCCTGACGGAGGCGGAATATTCCGTACGGATAATCTTGGCAAGACATGGGACTGCGTTACGGACAGAATACCCGACCGTGAGTTCCGCAAGATCTGCTCACATTCGGCTATACCCGTAGACCCGGATGACTGGAACCATTTCTTTGCCTTCATGAAGAACGGCGGCAGTAGTGCTGTCTATGAAACTACGGACGGCGGACAGAGCTGGACCAGAGTGCAGGGCGCTACGCATAAGTCGTTTAAGCGCGGCTATGCCTTTAAAGATGCGTCGGGAAAACTGAAGTTTATCGGCGCAATACAGTCGGGCGCGAATTATCTCGGCAGTCAGTTGTGGTACAGCGAGGACAAGGGTGTCAACTGGAAGCAGATTGTGCTGCCGGATAACCTGAAGGAGACACACCCTGAGACAGGAATGAAGGGCTCGTTCTTCCAGAACTTTGCCTTCCATCCCACAAACCGCAACATTATATATATACCGACATCACGCAGTATATATTACTCTGAAGACGGACTTACCCCGAAGAGCGACGGAAGCTTTGACATAAAGCGCATGACGTTCGACGTGTATAATCAGGACGGAACAGAACTGCGTTACAGTCAGGTGAACGAGTTCCCGTTTAAGGCTACAACCCAGAGTTTCCTTGAAGTGAATCCCGATAACCCGTTGCAGATGTGGTTTGCAACAGCGTCGCGTAACGTCAGCTATGGCGTATATTCTGCTGTTTACCGTTCAGACGACGGCGGAAAGACATGGCGCACGCTGCAGGAGCCTATAAATGGTATCGGCAGCGGACTGGCCTTCGGAAACGAGTCGCCATGGGGCTGGCTCGGCGGATTTGGCGTAAACTTTAAGGATCCCCAGTGGCTCTACGGATGCTCAATGAGTTCTGCAATAAGCAGTGACGGCGGACATACGTTCAGAGAGTTCGGATGGGGTAACCGCCTTAAGGCTCTGGCCGACAACGGACAGTACTATACAACTACGAGTGCACGTCATAATGCAGACAACCACTGCATCGTGTCTCATCGCAGCGGACGTGTGTTCCGCGGCTCTGATGCGGGACTTCTGGTAAAGGATAAGGACATAAACAATCATGAGTGGACAAACATAAACAGCTCGATGGGCAATCAGCTGCACTATTCTATTAAGGTAAACGAGTTTGGCGACCAGACAATGCTTGGCAACACACAGGATGTGGACGCTCAGACATACCGCTACGGACGCTGGGGCAACTGGCGCGGATATGAGGGTACGGAAGCCTTCCTTAATCCTTATGCCGGCACATGCTATTTCTCAGGAAGCGGAGGCGGAGGCCTTGAAGGCGTATCGCTCAGCTCTTGGTATGAAGGCTATTCGATGGCTGATGTATGTACAGGCTACTGGTATCTGATTCACAATCCGGGAAACAATGCCCAGTCGTTCTTCCGTATAGAGGACTTCGGCCGCAAGACGATAAACCTGTCTGCAAATACAGTGGATGAGACCGGTGCGGGAACAGGTGCGCGTGATTTTGCGATAACACGTGACGGCGACAAGCCTACACTGTTTGTGCTGAACACCAACCACACAATTGTCAAGTCGACAGACAATGGCAATACGTTTGAGACTGTCAAGGTGATCGGTTCCAACGGCTCTAAAGTTCCGGCTAAGTTTACTAATGCCTGGATTGCTGCTGATCCGAATAACAGCAACGTTATATATGTTGCACAGACCGGAAAGGTGCTTAAATATGATCTTACAACAGGAGACAGCGAAAACCTCTCGCAGGGTCTGCCGTCAATTTCGTGTGACGATATATTCTTCCATGAGGGAACAGGAGACCTGTATTTCTTCAGCTCTTCGTCAGGTATATATCTGCGCGACCACAATACTGGCCAATGGTCGTTGTGGCTTAAGGGATATAATCCGCTTTCGGCAAAGCGTCTTGCCTTGAACTATACCACCCAGGAAATGGTGATAGGCGATTACGGACGTGGCGTGTGGGTGGCTGACCTTGAGCATCCGGCTGACCGCTACTTCAAGAATGGCTTTGCGCTGAAAGAACTTTCTAATGTCAACGGACGCCGTACATTCGGAATTGATACAAAGTGGACTATTCCGCTTTACTATGACTATACATGGTATGTAAACGGAACAGACGTGAACAATCCGTATCAGTATTTCACGTCTAACCTGAAGGACGGAGACAGAGTTAAGCTGAAACTGACCCTGCGCGAGTCGCCGGACGTAACAACAGAGTCGGCTGAATATACAGTCAAGTCGTCTTCGGCAAAGGCAACGGCTGTTGATTACACTCCGAAGCCTGGCCAGGCTCTTTACAGCAACGGTAGCGGTCGTATTGACTTGGGAAATGTTGACTACTTCTTTAATGACTTTACCATAGACTTCTGGATTAATCCGGAGAACGACGGTGTCATTCTGTGTAACCGTCCTGTAGAGCAGCAGCGCGATACGCGCGGATGGGCGTTGCTCCTGGATCAGGGCAAGCTGAAGTTCCGCTATGCGCCAGCACAGCTGTTCGACCGTGCAACATACGACACAAACGAGACTCAGCAGACCGACCTTGTAGGCGGAGCGCTGACTAAGGGACGCTGGTCGCATGTAGCCTTGAGCGAAGACCGTGACGGAAATGTTACATTATATATAAATGGCAGCGAGGTAGCTTCGGCTCCGCGCATAGTGCAGTGGGCTCCGCTCAACAGTGCTGTCAACCTGTCGCTCTTTGCCGACGGATTTGAGAGCATGGCGATGAAGGGAAGTGTAGACGAACTGAAGATATGGAACCGTGCGCTCAACGCGAACGATGTTAAGCGCGCCATGTTCTCTCATGACACATCGGAGGCTGACGCTTTGGTTTACTACAACGACTTCAATGCCGGAGCGCTTGACAAGGAGCATGAGCTCTTCTCGCGTGCAGGAATGGCTCCGCGTACTCAGGCCGTTACTTCTTATGTGAAGATGCCAGTGGCTGTAGGTGCAGTCAAGTCAGAGGTGAAGACTCCTCAGGGACGTACAGCCTATGACACAGGCAACGGTACTGCGATATATCTTACGCCTTCGGGTGATCAGTCGCCTGAATTCGGTGTCTATCGTTATGCAAACCTGCATCCGGACAGCATGGGTGTCAACACTCAGTATTATGTTGCTGCTTCCGAGGTGTTCCAGATACGTCCGTTCTCTGATGCCGGTCAGCTGACTCTTGATATAGAGCTGCCTCTGTCATGGCATAGCGGAAAGCAGTATCAGCTCTATGCCTGCGGCTTGTATGAAGACCAGAAGGTGTGGATGAAAGTGGCCGACATGGAGGCTGGCGAAAGCGGAAAGACGCTTGTTGCCAAAGGCGTGAAAGCTGCCGGACTGGCAGACAAGATGCTCGCCGTGCTTGAGAATAAGGCTGCGGTAGAGCCTTCGCTCGCAGGAAACTGGGAAGGAAACGAAATCGACGTTTATGACCAAAGCGATGTTTCATATGATGTAAATGCGCGCCTTGTAGGCGGAATGAATGAGCCTGAAGGAATTTATGAAATCAGCTCGAGAACAGGACTGTTCAAGGTTGCTGATAACATGAAGTTTGTCAACGGCAAGGCTGTGGCAAAGTTGCAGCTTGACGTAGAAATGCTGAAAGGTAGCAAGACACTTAAGGATACCATCGAAAGCAAGAACGGTACAATGGTGCCGCTGGTGATCACTGTGAACAACAAGATGCTGCCACAGGATCCGGGTAAGGCCATGACATTTACAAGTGGCGGAGCTGCTGTGCAGTCGTCTCAGATAAGCGGAAGTCTTAACGGACTCAACAATGTCACCATGATGGGATGGGTGCGTGTAGACAACGAGGATATGCTCAAGAGCGTTAAGCCTCTGATATTCTTCCGCGGCAGCAACGGTGGAGTTTGCGGAATACATATTGCAGACAAGAACCTGCGTTTCCACTGGAATGACGGATATTACGGATGGTCAACCACACATTATTTCAAGTCTACGGATGTAGGCCGCTGGATGCATGTGGCACTTGTGGCAGCTTCAGACGGATTCCATGTATATCTTAATGGAGCAGAGTATTTCCGCTCGACAAGCGTGCCTACTGCCAAGATAAATTCGGCATTGCTTCTTGGACAGAACTATCAGGGCGACAAGTGGTTTAAGGGTGCAATAGACCAGGTGATGCTGTGGAGCCGTGCGCTCTCGTCTGACGAGATACGCAAGTATATGCTGAACAATCCGCGTCTTGACGAGCCGGGTCTGGTGTCGTTCATCGATATGGATCATACGAACGAGGACGGAAAAGTTTATGATGTTGTTACGGGCACTCCGCTCACTCTGTATGGAACAACGTCTAACGAAGACTTCTCTCACATGCCATATCACCCCACTGCTACGTTCAGCCAGAACAGTCAGGATACAGAGGCTGGTCAGGCCGTTCATGTGGCAGCTCCGCAGGGAGTAAGCGCAAGCTTCGGCATTGGCGTGATGAACGGAACACCTTATAACTATGCAAATGCTGACCATGCAGAGCTTACGCCGCTGAGCAACTCGTTCTATACGTTGACCATGAGCAAGGCGTCGGTGTTCTCATCTGGCCAGAAGGCTACTGTAAGTTTCGCAATGCAGCAGGCTGAATCGGCACCGGCGGTTACGTTGGCTCTGCGTCCGATAGGATCTACAGAACCATTCTCAACGTTTGTTCCGATGTCGAGTCAGGATAACGGCAGAATGAAGTTTGAGGTTGACGGCACAACCCTTAATGACGGATGTGAGATGATGCTGATGTACGACGGTGCTGCGGGTGAATATCCTGTAAAGGTAAATCTGTCGGTTGACGGTCATGCTGACGGCGACACTATAATTATAAGCGACGTAAACAACAAGATAACTGTAAAGAGCCGCGTGATAAGCAAGAATCCGACAAGCAAGGTGCAGGTGTCTGTAGTTGAGTCAGAATATGCTTCTGCAAACATATCAGAACTCGACCTTAACGGTCCGGCAGAACAGGATATCATTGTGACGATTAATCGTGACAACCTTAACAGTCTGGCTGTTAATCCTGTTACGATAAAGCTTTCGGGAGTTACCGACAATAGCGAACTTAAGCTCAACGTTGCGCTCGAGCCTATTGTAGAGCTGTCGCTGGCTGACAATGAAGACGGAGCTAATGTGATAGAGGCTACATCGCCATACGTGTCGTTTGGCGTAAAGGCTAAGCTGTTGCAGGGTGTGCTCAGCGACGGCGTTAAGATAAAGATTGACTCTGACGGAGGTGCGGAGGGTATCGTGAATACCTCTCTCGGCAGCTTGCTCAGCAACGGCAACGCAGCTTATGCAGATATGCTTGAATATTATCCGAGCGAGAGCGAGTTTGACGCAGGATGGAACCTCATTGGTAATCCGTATCTGTCTAACATAAACCTTACGAAGGAGCATAATGTCGTGCTGAATGAGGATGAGGTGGTGAAATATCTCTACCAGTATAATCCTGAAAGCGACACATATACAGCCTGGGATATGGTTGAGAACTATGACGAGACTCAGAAACTGATGCCGTTCCAGCCGTTCTTCGTGCAGACACGTCAGGCGGGTGCGAGTCTTGTGATAACACCAGAGGCTAAGAATACAAGCATAAGCCGCCGCGTGTTCGACCACTACATGCTGCATGAAAGCAAGATGCTGCGTATCGGTCTCTATGAGGGCGACTCAGACAAGCTGGCCGACCGCACTGAGGTGAAGCTGCAGGATGAAACTTCTGCCGGATTTGTTCTCGGTGAGGATGCCGTGAAGATGTGGGGAGGACTCAACTCTAAGACCAACGAGATTGCCACTGTATGCGGAAACCGCAACCTGTCGGTAAACGTGCTTCCGGGCAAGAAGGTTGAGATACCGCTTTACTTGCGACTCTCGTCTACAGGAAAGTTCCGTATAGCTGCAATAAAATCTTATGGCTATGGTCTTAACGACAAGGCAGAACTGCTTGACAAGTCAACAGGTCAGAGATGGAGTCTGCTCGACGGCAACGGATATGAATTTGACGTCAATAATGTTGATGAAGCCAAGTCGCGCTTTGCACTCGTGCTTAGTGTACATGAGGAGACCACTGGCGTAGGTCAGGTTGCCGGCGGCAAGCCTTCGGTAAGCATCGATGGAAACACATGCCGCATAGAAGGCCTCTCAGGCAAGTCGGTAATAGAAATGTTCGACACAGCCGGACGCCGATGTGTCTACACGACAACGTCTTCAGACAGCTACTCTCATCAGTTGCCTTCAGGCACATACATCGTGCGTGTGCGCACATCTAACAAGGATTATACAAACAAAATAAACGTAAGATAATGAAAGCAAGATATATAATTGTTTTATTGTTCTCATTGCTCGGCCTGTCTGCACAGGCCCAGAGCATTGAGCTGATAGGACTTGTTCCAAGTGCCGACGGCGGTGTCTCGGGCCGTATGATATTGGCTAAGGTCAATGCCGGAGGCGAGGAAATACAGAATGTTCAGGTAGTGTCCTTCAGTCTGCGTGACGGCAATAGTACTGTGTCTTCAGACAATATACCATTGACAGACGGATATTATCTGCTGCCAATACCGGAGACGCTCGACCGTAACTTCACGGTGCCTCTGCTTGACACAACTGACAGATATGCATATCGTGCTAAATTTATCACTGCAACCGGAGCACAGTATCTTTCTGAGTTGATAGAGGACAATGGCGTCGAGCGTTTTAAATGGATCGGACAAGATGTCAAGTGGAATGCTGCTACAAGCGGATATGATAATAGAATAAAGTTTGACGAAGGCATTGATGGCGGAAATCCGTTCCCTGTTGACGGTATTAATTTCTATAAGAGTTTCAGCACTCATGCCAACGGCAGCTTCACGTTCAACTTTGCTGAAGACAGTCCGTACTCACGCTTTTTTACGTATTACGGAATTCAGGACGACAAGAGCAGCGGCGACATCCGTTTTTCTCTTTCCGTAAACGGCGAAGTGAAGGAGACACAGACAATGTATGCCAAGACCAATCCGGTGAAACCGGCTGATGGTATATATCTGCGTAAGTATGAAGTTCCTATAGACGGACAGACAAATATTGTCATAACGGGTAATATAATTGACAATAACGCTCAGGACCACATGAACTTCCCGCTTGGACGTGTTTATCTTAAAAAAGATGTAAGAAAAGCTCAGAAAGCTACATGGCCTGAAACGGACATATTGGCCTACGGCAAGCCGTTTACACATACGCTTGACGCAGGATTCACTTCAGGCGGTACCGGGCTCTACTATATAACAGCCGGAAGCGAATATGCAACCATAGAGGGAAATGTGCTGAACGTTCATACCATACCGGTGGATAAGTCGGCATATATAGAGATTGCGGCCGTGCAGCCAGGTACAGACGAATATCTTACCTCGCCTATAACTAAGTGCCGCTTCTATGTGCGCAATAATAAGACTGTGGCAAAAGACGGAAAACTTGTCCTGAACGATGGTGACGAGATAGACCAGCTGACAGTGTATGCCGATCCGGAGTCACGCGGACAGGTGGTGGTCGACAAAGGCTTTGTAACGGTTAAGAAGCTTATACTGAAATATACTTTCAAGCCGGGTGAGTGGAACTTTATATCGTTCCCGGCCAACGTGAGCCTTTCAAAGATAAGCGACCTCAACTCATTGGGCTATAGCCTGAATGACTCTAAGAAGGCTTTCTATATATGCGAATACAGCACACGCTCGCGTGCAGAGCAGCCCGGCAAGACAGCGTGGGTGAAGATGCAGACAGACAACGTCGTTAAGAACAAAGGCTATATTATGGGTGTGGCCCGTTCGGCTGACAATCCTGACAACAAGCCCGTGGAAGTAACCTTCGTGTTCGAGAATACCACGCTGGGCATGGATGCTTCAAACAACGGCTCGCTCAACGTAGAACTTAACATGATGCAGGTGGAACCCGGTACGGAGATTCCTGTATATGTAAGACCGGACGGTGTGAAGGGAGCGCCGCTGAGGGTGATGGTAAGGTTCTCTCCGAAGGACATCACGGAGCTGCCCGTCAACTATGCCAACGCTCTTGAAGAGGCCCGCGTTACGTTCAATCCTAACAATTCGGGCATCCGACTCACTCTGCCCACGCAGGATCCGGCAAAGGTGGTGATCTTCGACAGCAAGGAGCGAGTGGTTAAGGCTGTGAAGTATATTGCACCATATCTTATAGACGTTACCGACATGAAACCGGGCAAATATCAGCTCTATATCCAGTACGGCAACGCCACGGCAACGAAGCCGTTTGAGATTGGCGAGAATAAATAATGACAACAGCATAATTTTATACTATTATTAAACATAACCTAAGAAAAGGAGCGATTGAATAACAAGAATCGCTCCTTTTTTTGTACATTTGCATTTCTAAAATAACAACAAAATAATAAAGTTCATGAAGAAATATTATTTGATTTGCGGCCCGATTATGGCATTGGGGATTATGGCTGGCACAGCAGCCGGCGCAGCTATGGATAATATTAAGATCGGAGTGGCTTTAGGAATAGCTGTCGGCGTGGCTTTAAGCACACTTGCAATCCTTTTTGGAACTTGTAGACAAAAATAAGAAGAGATTAAACTCTTGAATTGATGAGGAAACAATGATAGCGGTTCTCTATTTCGGATTACGGCTGAAACAGCTTTGGCGGATTTTAAGGCGACTGGGCGTTGTCGTAAGTATGCTTTTGGCGGCATTTATGTTTTTGGCTCTTTATGTGCTGATAAAGACAAACTACAGCTGGATTATGCCCGCTGCCGTCATTTTATGCCTGCTATGCTATCATAACGAACGTAAAGACAAAGACTTTCTGTCGCAGCAAGTTAAATGTCCTGCTTTACTCCTCATGGCTGAATATATATTGATAGGTTTGCCGTTTGTTGTGATTGAATGTCTTAGAAGTCATTATGCCGCTGCCGCAGTCGTCATGACAACTGCCGTTCTTTTGCCTAAGCTAAAGACCATAAAGATGAAGTCTGCGCCCGTCCCCTTGCCTTTTCTCTACAAAGGCGGCCTGGAGCATATCCGTATGTTCCGCATGTACGGCTGGCTTTATCTTCTTTTGCTCATAGTTACAGTCATAGGGGCGCTGCATGCCAATATCCGTATCGGAAAAGTAGCCTTGATTGTATGGGGCATAGTTCAGACAATGTCGTTTGCATCCGTTCCGCAGCGGCAGGAGCTAATCTTTTATCTCAATTATTCAGCTTTTCAGCGGCATCTTGTCTTGTCAAGCGTCTGGAACGCCGTAATAACAGCCGTGCCTTTTGTCGGAATTATACTTTCGTTTTCCTTCAGCGGTGATAATCTGCTGTTTGCTGTTTCCGTAATATCGGGAAGCATATTATATCTGTGTAACATGGGAATGGTGCGCCATATGTCGTTTTCATCAGCATCACTGGTCGTCTATCAGCTGATAGTGCTTATACCATTGTTTTTCTTTACTTGTTTTATTCCGCTTCTGCTTGTTCCGTTTGTTCTGATAAACGTATTATGCTGTATATTCCTTAAAGACAACTTAAAAAATATATGGAGCTGATAAATATAACAGATTTGTCAAAAAGCTATGGCAAGACAATGGTTTTACATGGATTGTCGGTAGCCTATCAGTCGGGGATGATTTATGGACTTGCCGGTGAGAATGGGGCAGGCAAGACAACGCTGTTTAACTGCATCATGGGACTTACCGGTTATGTCGGCAGCATAGACAAGGCGTCAGGCATCTCAATCGGTTATCTGCCGGCCGAGACTCATTTCTACTCATTGATTACCGGATATGAGTATCTCGACTTTTGTATAAAAGCAAAAGGCAAGAAAATCAACAGAGCAAGGGTGGAAGAAGCAAATAAGATGTTTCAGCTGCCGTTGCATAGGTATGCATCGGAATATTCTACCGGCATGAAAAAGAAGCTGGCGCTTATGGCTCTGCTGTTGCAGGACAACGACTTGTATATACTTGATGAGCCGTTCAACGGTGTCGACTTATACGGCTGTATTCAGCTGAAGAAAATCATACGCTCGCTGAAAGACAAAGGCAAAACCCTGCTGCTGTCCTCACACCAGATAACCATCCTGCGCGAACTGTGCGACAGCATCGACTATCTGAGCCGTCACACCATCGTGAAGAGATACACTGATGAACCGGTGGAAGAAATAGAACGGAGCATACTTGCCGACATTCATGTCGGGATGTAGGCTTTACAAGTCTTGTGCTAAGATATAAACAGCATATGTTTCTCCTGTAGTGAAACATACTTGACATGAAATAAAAGAAACTACCACGGCTCACCATAATCATAGACATGACTTTCAAATGGCTCCCGATGTTCAGGGAAATGCTATGCTTGGAAAAGTTCTGTGCCATACTGGGGGCACTAAAGAAATGACAGAAAGTCTTATAGTCAGAAAAGAAGCCCTGAAATGTAGCGGTAAAATCTATTCAGAGCAGCACAGACGGAACTTCGACATAAGGATGATATCTTACAGGTGAAAACGCCCCTGACGATGAAAGCAGGCTGAATCTGACTATAAACAGGAAGCCGATTGCCGACTGGTTCAGGGAGCAATGGCACAGGCTTAGATATGGAACAAGAGTGCCGCAACAGGAAGAAAAGCAAAGGATTCAAATTATAAATATTATCTTTGCATATTAATACAATTCAACAAGTTATGGATATTATAATAAGGCAAGAGGATAATTCTGAAAAGCCAGTTATCTGCAAACTGATAGAAAAAGCATTTGCAGATATGCTGGCAAGTGACCATCAGGAACATTATTTAGTGGACAGGCTGCATAATTCTGATACATATATACCGGAATTGTCATTGGTTGCAGAAACTGAAAAAAGAGAGCTAGTAGGATATATTTTGTTGACAAAAGTGGAAATTGTTTTTGGAAGTGAAGTTCATACATCTTTAGCTGTAGCTCCGCTTGCCGTTCTTCCTGAATACCAGAATAGAGGCATAGGAGGAATATTACTTAAAGAAGCACATAAAAGGGCTGCCGCTCTTGGTTATGGAACAGCAGTCCTGCTTGGTCATAAAGACTATTATCCGCGTTTCGGTTACTGCAAAGCAGAAGACTATGATATAACGTTTCCATTTGATGTACCTTCTGAATATTGCCAAGTTATCGAACTGATACCTGATGCTTTGAAAAGCATTAAGGGAATTGTACGTTACCCTGCTGTTTTCTTTGAATAAAGAGAAATCGGTTCAGTCTGTATATTCCAAACTTAACAGGGTATACAGAACTGAACCAATATATATTATTGTGCCGTTTTGTTAAATTGTAGATTGTTTATCATTGATTATCAAAGCAAGCTCCGTTTAAGATTTTACCGACGTTTGCATTAATAAAGAATATACTACCGCTGATATATGTGCAATATATTGTGACGCTTGTGATTCATTCCCTTTGAAATCCTTAACAAATACCGCCAAAGTATAGCAGACGTTATTAGGCAGGCATATATAGGCTACGTCATTATGGGCTGCAAGAACACCATATTCATTAACATAACCAGAACCTGTCTTATGTGCAACAATAACCCCTTCCTTATCAAGAAGTGGAGCTACTATCCTATCCATACCTGTTTTACATTCTTTTAACGTATTCTTAATGAAACTTTGTTT
>UMJJ01060136.1_pt1 | contig 13740 bp, 16 predicted proteins | sample 1966051 | NCBI WGS metagenome assembly UMJJ01 (sample SAMEA4836147, study PRJEB28245) | human gut metagenome | biome: gut microbiome; material: fecal sample | place: Denmark | collected 2008
AATGCTGTAGCTTTTGGAAACACTAAAGCAGAATGTCTACAGGACGCTCGAAGATACATCTCAATTCAGAATAGTTAATCATCAAAGTGGTTGCAGCCACGATAAACAGGACTTTAAGCTGCAAGCGTTGATCGCCGTACCCGGCGGTCAGGTAGTCATATGAACTATGCTGTGCTATCGGCATGACGGGCTACATAACTACTATTTTTCCTAACGTTTTCTAGGGGTATTATTTTACCCCTTCAGAAACACTGAACAACTAACAACAGGAGGACAATAACCATGAACCAGACAGACACTTTATTGACCTATGACCAGTGGTGTCAGTTATTCAAAAAACATCTGAAGAAGACTATCAAGCGTAAAGTATACCGCTTTCTGTACGGTGCTGCACTGTTCCTGATTCTGGCAGTTCCTCCCATAGCAATGATAATTCACTGGATCATAGTCGGATATTAAGAAAGAAGGTGAACTCTTGGACATATTACAAACACTTTTCAGCTTATGGACTGGCAACAGATGCACGCCAGATCAGAAGCATTCTGTTACTGAAGCTATTAAAAAGCATGTTCCTGAAGATCAGCAGGCACAATTCACTTCTCTACTATCTGAATACTGCGAAAAGCTTGAACGTCAGGCATTTGATGTTGGCTTTAAAACAGCAGTACAGCTCTGGCAGCAGCTCGACAATACAGAAGAAATTTACGGAGGTATCACAAAATGAAAGAATCTATTATTTATCTGCTCTTTGACAACTGGTGTAACAGTGAGCATGAACCGGAAGTAAAAGAAGCTATGGACAAAGCTATTCAAGATCCTACTGAAGATACAATCTTTCAGCTCTCTTCTATTACAGAAGCTAATGCATTCAAAGCAGGTGTCAGAGAATGCCTGAAAATGTTCCGGGAATTACTTGTAGACAATCCCGAAAAATGATTCATAACTGTTCTATCGGCTATACGGGAGGAAAGAGGATCATGCACAAACCAAAGAAGCAACAACCTATAGTCAACTATCCACTTTACAAAGGTGCTGCAATCCGTATCTTTGCAGAGAATCCGGGTAACTGGGAAGCTTTTAAACGTCTGGTCAGTACTGCTGCCAGACACCGATAACATACACATTCAAAGGAGGATTTTATCATGATGAACATGGAAGTAAACATTGCAGTGAATATTCAGGCAACACGAAAATTTTATAAGGTAATCGTTATCTCTGTAGGACTTTGTGAGTTAGAGATCGTTAATGAAAGACACTTTGCAGACCGTACCAGTGCTGCTGCATATGCCAAGACATTACCTGCTGGACTTGTCTCTCTTCTGCTGGAGGTGTAACAGTATGAGCTGGATGAAATACAACAAAGAAACCAGACAGATTGACCTGCTGCCATACATTTCAGAATTGTCAGGCTTTCAGGCTATTGTCATGGACGAACATACATGGAATGTTATCTGCAAGAGATCAGCTTCAGCAGCTCCGGGAAAAGCAAAAGGCAGAAAGACAAAGTTCCTTGCGAATCTCTTTGAATTGCTGAAAGCACAGGACGAAACACACCCGATCATGGAACACGCTTACGATTATGTGCTGCATATTGAGCTTTCCGCAGATGAAACCAACGCAATTATCAGTCTGCAACGTAAAGCAACCTATGAATTTGTTTTTCGGAATGAGATTATTCCTCTTTCCGGGAAGTAAATCAGGAAATAATCATGGAAATTCCAAGGAGTAAAATTTCACTCCTTGGAATCTGGTAATTTATACATACAATCAGGAGGACTCAAAACATGAGCTGGAAACACTACAATACAGAAACCGAAACACTTGAGATCAGCGGATATCTGCCAACGGAACTGGAAAGATTCCATGCAGTCGTAATGAATGAAGACACATGGTACAAGCAGATTCGCAGACCCGGTAATAGTTATGCAGTACGCGTAAACAGATTCCTTGACGGACTTCTGGCAATCCTGAAGTCATGGGAAGAAAAAGAACCTTGTCTGATTTATCCATACCTGTATATTCTCCATGTCGATCTTACGGAAGACAAAAAGACAGCTCTCGTCAGCTTACAGCGAACTCATGGTTATGAGTTTGTCTTCAAAGATATCTCTATTCCATTTGAATAATTTTACCTTCTGCTGCTGGATGTAATAATCAGTCTGGCAGCAGGATTTCAAATATGATATTTCTATTTTTCTGAAAGGAATCCAAAAACTATGTCAAAAGAATTTCATATAATGAAACAATTAACAATCGAAGAAAGTGACTGCTGGAAAAAAGAACTTGTACATCTGATGCGTGATTTCTACATTCCCAGTAGAGTAATTAACTGGATCATCTGTTCTGTCGAACGCAAAATCAAACCAAGCACCTCTTGTAATGAAGCATATCAACGTGGTTGGGTTATGTTCAAAGAATATCTGCTTAAACAGTAGTAAATCTGACGTACCAGTCAAAAAGTAGTAAAACTACTGTTTCTTGTAACATTTCAACGGAATTTTAAAGGTGTAATTCTAAGGAGCGTCAGAATTACACCAGAAAGGCATAACAATGAACAGATATTTCGGTTACTGTCGAATCAGTACACCAAAGCAAAGCATAGACCGACAGGTCAGAAACATTCTTGCTGCATATCCGCAGGCTGAGATCATCAAAGAAGTATATACCGGAAGAAAATTCCAAGGACGTAAAGAGTTTGATCGACTCATGCGTAAGATCACTTCCGGCGATACCATTATCTTTGATTCTGTCAGTCGAATGTCCCGTAATGCTGAAGAGGGATTTATTATGTACGAAGAACTTTATCACAAGGAAATCAACCTTATTTTCCTGAAAGAACCGCATATCAGTACGGAAACTTACAAGAAAGCTCTACAGGGTGGAATCCCAACTACAGGCACAGACATTGACTGTATTCTGGAAGGGATAAACAAGTATCTTCTGCTGCTTGCCAAAGAACAGATCAGGCTTGCATTCGAGCAGTCAGAGAAAGAAGTCCATGATTTACGTCAAAGAACACGCGAAGGACTCCAAACTGCCAAACTTGCAGGTAAACAGATCGGACAGATTCAGGGACAAAAACTTGTCACCAAGAAATCAATTGCAGCAAAGGAGATTATCCAGAAACATAACAAAGCTTTCGGTGGTTCTCTGAATGATGCTGAGACAATTCGACAGACGGGTATATCAAAGAAGACATTCTACAAGTATAAAAAAGAACTGCTGTCTTCCCAAAGTTTATAATATCATTTGTGGTTCGCGAACACACTCTCGATGCTTTGAGTATCAAAGTATATCCGATATCTGTTATATGCTAACAGTGTTTTTATTGTGATATAAATGTATTGTATTTCATAATTTGTCACTAAACAATTTGCTGATATTTTCAGGCTTACATGACCATTGTGAAATACTTTTTTAAACGGTATCGTTTTTGTTTATAATAGTCTCAGCATCAAATTGATATTACCAATCCATTGTCATATCTCCTGTTGCCAATCATCCATATTTTCGCGCACAGGGGCACTCTCACCAACTCTACACACTTCCGCTTTTATCAGACAATACTTTAAATTATCAGTTTTCTTTTTAACGTATAAAAATAGACACACCATCTCCAGTGTATCATTAAACACATTCTCGAAAAAACTTCGCAGTAATCGGAACTACTGCATTTTTTTGATCTTCTCTATGGTTCGATTTTACGTTTGAATTAAACGGACGTTCTACAGGGAGCTACGCCACTACATCTTTCCACAAGGGCTAAGACAACTTAATCCTTTATAATAAAATCTACAGTTGTAATGGATAAATATACTCATCCAAAGAGTATATTAACACACTGTAGAGAAACTGTCAATTTTTATTTTAGATCATCCAAAAGATAAGCTAGTCTGCCAAATTGACAGTTCAGATCAGAAAGCATGAAATGACATTTAACGAATTGTTAAAACTCAGGGACAAAATGCCCCCGGGTTCGGACAGAGCGGTTGAAACGCACTGTACAAGGATGTCTATCTGCATGGACTCCTGAAATATAAAAACTATTCTAAATGGTATTTACTAAAATTCACTACCAAGAATGTAAGGAATGTTTACATCCTTAAGAATCCCGGCAGATGAAAATATAATTATGGGGTGGCAAAGCACCACCCTATCCATTCAGTAAACGAATCATTCACTGTTAATACACCTCATACTTGATTCAGGTATTAGGTTCAAATTACAAAGCATATACTCTTCTTATCAATGAATCCCTTTCCCACAATAACACCCCAGAATCCAAATTTGAAGACGTACCAGAAGAAGTTCTTACAGACCCAACAATGAGAACAGCACTTGGAATGGATCCTATCCCAGGGATGAATACTCCGGTGGATGATAATAAGCAGATTTCACTCTTCGATTACATGCAGAATAAAAATAACTCTTCTACATCTTCTACTACTACCACTGCTGCCCCAGAAGTAACAGTTTTCAAGAATCTGGTTCATCCAGAGTTTGGTGAGCTGAGAACTGTTGAGATTGATGGAGAACCTTGGTTCGTTGGTAAGGATGTAGCTACTGCGTTAGGGTACTGTAATATAAACAAAGCTGTTGCTGCTCATGTAGATGAAGATGATAAAAAAGTTCTTGATTTTAAAGGCTTTTCCCAAAATGGGAAAAGCTCTGGATTATGGGTTGGTCATGATTTTTCAAGTAAAACTATTATCAACGAATCCGGACTCTACTCTCTCATCCTCAGCAGTAAGCTCCCATCAGCAAAAGAGTTCAAGCACTGGGTTACATCAGAAGTACTCCCCTCTATCCGCAAGAATGGTGCTTACATCCGTAATCAGGAAAATATGACACCAGCCGAGATTGTGGCTCGTGGTCTTATTGCAGCTCAGAAGATTATTGAAGAAAGGCTAGATCATTCGACCCAGCCTCTCTTCATTCTTACATATTCACATTAAAATTTTACAAATTTTGTCTTAACATAAACGCTACTTGCTTTAATCAGTTTCCGATACGAGCTATAAGATTTCTTCGGAAGTCTCAATGTTACTGTCTTATTGATTGCAAGTCCTTTCTTTCCTACATATTCCAGAGCAGAACCATTAATCTTGAAAATCTTGATAGATGTACACTGATAAAATGCTTTAGCCCCAATCTTTCTTATGCTTGACGGTAATGTCACATTTTCAAGATTCGGACACTGAGTAAATGCACAAGTATTAATTATCGCAACTCTCTTTCCGAACTTAACAGTTTCCAGACCTGAACACTGATAGAACGCGTATTTACCAACATTTACAACATTATTACCAATAGTTACATTTACAATATCTTCGTTTCTGTAGAATGCCTTATCCTGAATAGCGGTCACTTTGTAGACTTTTCCACTGATTGTAACGCTTGATGGAATAACCAGTGTATCTGTAACTTTTGCAAGTCCTGTTACAGTTACTTCTTTTGTTCCTGTAAGCTTATAATTCAGATCACCAACGGAATAAGTATCTCCGATCTGTGGTGTTCCGATCTTTGTAGTAACTACATCAGACTCTGCTCCCTGATATTTTTTGCCTGACAGAGAACGAACCGCAACTACTTTATAGGAATATTGTGTTCCCGGTACAGCTTTGCTGTCTGTCCAAAGAATCTTTGTTGTTTTTGCTACTTGAGTATATTCTTTTTCTGAATCTGCTTTTCTGTATACTAGATAATAACCTGCGTATTCTGTCTCATCCCATGATAAAGCAATAGATTTCTTTCCTGATTCTGCTGTCAGACTTGTAACTTTTTCAGGCTTGATTACTGTCCAAACTGCATTGACTGTAATATCTGCGGTAACTTTTGAGAAATCCTTGTCCCATGAAAGCTTATAACCACTTCTGGTAATAAATGGGTATTCTGCTGCATCACCGGATTTTACTTTTTCTGTCTTAATTACTTCACCACGATCTTTAAATGTTACGGTGTATTTATTTGTTTCTGATGGAGTTACAATGATTGTGGTGTTACCGCCACCGTTATCTTTCTTTGTCCATACTGCATTAATTACCATGTCTTCTTGGATATTGGTATAATCAGCATCCCATGAAAGTGTGTAACCCTCTTTTGCTGGTAAAGTTGGAGGTATTGCATTTCCTCCTTCATCAATATAATATGTATCTATTGTACGTCCATTATTTTTAAATATAACTTTATATTTGCCAGATACAAATTTAATTCCATTTATATACGCGTATCTTTCAGCTACACTGTCTCTCTTCCCATGTATCTCAAGATTAGGACAATTTTTAAATACATCTTTTCCAATGTATGTTACAGTTTCTGGAATCGTAATTTTCTTTAAATCTGTACAATTATAAAAAGCACAATCATCAATTTCTGTAACTTTATCTGGTATTAAAAATTCAGTTAAATTTGTACTATCAAACACATATCCCGCTATTCTAGTGATATTTGGAGGACAAGTAAATGTTTTTATCCCTGTACCATAAAATGCACCATTTTCAATATTTGTAATAGTTGATGGTAAAGTTATCTCCGATAAATTATAGCTGCCAGAAAATGCATTATTGCCTATTGTTTCCACGCCCTTAGGAATAATAACTGTTTTAACTGCATTATCTCCTAAGCATGGAATATATTTCAAACTCGCCGGAAAAGTAATTTCTGCTTCACAATTTTCAAAAACATCACTTCCCAATGATGTAAGACTCTTTGGTAAAATAATTTTCTTAAGAGATACACAGTTGCTAAATACTTCTACCCCCATCTCCGTTATTGAATCTGGCAAAGAAATATTTTTCAAGGTACTACAACCAGCAAATGCATCATCCCCAATGTATTTTAATGATGTAGGCAATTTAACATCTTCTACTTGAGAAAATCCGTAAAATATAGAACTTCCTAAAGATGTAACTCCCTCTTCAATAATGACATGTTTAATATTATTTTTGTTTATATTAGCATACCAGTAACACTCATCATATGTCTCACCACTACCTGTAATTGTCACAATATCTCCAGTAACAGTTGCTATTGCACTATCCCCCACTTTAACTGCATCAGATATTTTCTGCGGACGATCTGCACTAATCGGCTGAAACATTACAGCACCATAATTACTTTTATCATTATCACTGATTACACATACGAAAATATCAACATCATAATCCGGAAGATCTGTTACAGTTACTGTTATATCTGTATTTGCTTCAATAGAAGTTCCTGCCCGAGATGTATCAATTGTTGGTGCTTTTCCACCACGTTTTACTTGCTCGATATAATAGGTACCTTTCACATTTGACTGGAATGTAAATTCAACAGTACTGTAATCATTCCATTCTACTGATTTACCAGTAACTTTCAGCTTATCTTCTTGCTTTGGTATTTTAGGAATAGATTCTGTCTTTGTCTCATTACATCGCCTGCATGTATATGTTTTCACACCCTCTTCTGTCTCAGTCGCTAGTTTTGTTATAATTCCGCTGTCCCAGTCATGATCTAATGCTGGTTCAATTATTGGCAATGTGTCAATACTGTTTCTACATTCTCTATCAGAATAACCTTTTCCTCCACAAGTATTACAGCTCCAATATCCTCCATATCCCGGAGTCGTACAAGTTGCTGGTTTAGGATCATGATACACACTAAAATGTACTTTTTCACTCAAAGTATATTCATGTTCAACTCTTTCATTCACTCCCGTAATATTATTCCAATCACTTTGTAATCCCGGATAATGAATTTCCGATAATACTAAAAGAGCATTTCTTCCAATATACCTAATAAATGCTTTTTTCCCAACTGTTTTTAAAGTTTTAGGAAAAAATATGTAAGATAAGTTTTTACACCCATAAAATGCCTCTTCTCCTATGTTAACCAAATTATCTGACATATTAACTTCATTTAACTCTACACAATTTTTAAATGCGCATCTCCCTATTTCTGTCACACTGTTTGATAAATTTACTTTTTTTAATGAAGAACAACCTTGAAATGCATACCATCCTATTTCTGTCACCTGTTCCGGAATAGTTACTTCCTGTAAGCTCTCACAATTTTCAAATGCGGTACTCCCTATTTTTTTAATGCCATTCCCAAGGCTTAAATTTTGTAACTTTTTAAAGTTTGAAAATGCATATCTTCCAATAGAGGTTATCCCATCTTCTACAATAACATGAGTAATTCCACTTGCATATAAATGCCATGGAACATAATTCTCTCCATTATACTCTAGCATGTCACCTATTCCACTAATTACCAAAGTATCATCATAGCCATCTCCATCTGTGTCCAATACTTTCCAAGTAATGTTAGTCTCTTCATTATCTGATTGTGCCTGCGGAACAAAATCTTCATTTTCACCAGCAGCATCCGTACTGAACTGATCCACGCCATCAGCATTATTCTTTACTTCCGGCACATCCTCTGCATCGTCACTAAACTGCATTTCTGCTTCCTGTCCCATACCATCAGAAAAATCCGCTGCACTTGCCACGCTGAACGGCTCTATAACCATCGTACTGGCAAGTAAAAAAGCTAACACTTTCTTCTTCATTCTTTTGCCCTCTTCTCTCTGTTTCTTTTTATAAAATACGGCACTGCTCCATCTCTCCGAAAGCACTGCCGCAATTATCATAGTTGCAACTGGCTGTCATACATTCGCTTAGACCCTGTAGTTTTGCGTCACCGGATGTCCCCGGCTATGCCATATTCAATTCGATTATATGTGATACACTTTACTTAGTTTTCACAAAATGTTCACACACATTATTGTACTACATTTCTGTAAAATGTCCACTAATCTTTCAAAATATTTTATGTAATAACAAATATCTGGCAAATTTGCTAATATTCTTCATACATATTTATATATTATTCGTCTTTCCACATGCCTTTGTCTTTCAGACGCTGCTTGAACTGCTGCCAGTGTCGTTCCGTCTCTTCCGGTGTCTCATGCCATAACTTTTCTTTATCTAATTCTCCGGTTTTTTCCAAATATAGATAAAGTCCACATGCAAAAAACGCGTCCCATAACTTTTCTTCGTCTTTCTTCATATCCACCTCATCAGTATTATTTTATCCTACTTTATGCTATTTTTCAATATTATATCGCCTGTTTGTTATACTAATCAGCAAAAGGAGAGCTTGCATGAAACCATTGAAGAATAAAGTAAGCATCACTCTGGATGCAGATATTATAGATAGAATCAAAGAACTCGCAGAGGAAGATGATCGTTCTTTCAGTCAGTACATTAATCTTGTCCTGAGAGAACATATCAAGAGTCTGGATAAATCAGAATAATAAGTGATCTAAAGATGTGGCGTTACAGATAGTTGATCTTCAGAATGAAAAAAGGGCAGCTGAGTATGTTATTACTCAACCGCCCTATTATTATGTCTTGAAATATTGAGATTTCTGTCTGCTGCAACGTGTCTTGAATACCACGCTCTACGCTCTCTACAGACCTGTCTCTCATCTGCTCAGAACGTTCTCTATACCGCCTATTCGTGCCATGCGTCCGTCCTGCGGATGGGAGTGTTATCTTCTTCGGATAGCGCTGAGAGTCGCTGTAGTGACGAGATACAGGCTTGTAAAGATACGGCTGATAAAATTCTGCAAAGTTCAGGGTAAAAAAAGGCTCACATCAAATTGCCTTGCAGCATATCTGATATGAGCCAACACGTCATATAATACGATAGATGGGTTATCGTTTTATCTTAAAAGGTTTCCATACATATGTGATTTTAAAAAAAATTTCGTACACCATTTTTTTAAGTTCTGTACACCATTTGTACACCATTTTTGTGTTAAGTTACGTGAAGATGTAACATGATACGTGAATGTTAATCCTTTAAATTCAATATATAATGGTTAAAAATGGTCATATTTATTTAATTTCATGTTCCTCATGGAAATGCTTATATTTTTCTATAAACATCAACAGAAAGCTGATCATAAGGAATCCACAGGAAACCCAGATCATTCTGATTCCATAGCGTATGGACAGATTTCCACCAATGCCGGCACCCAAGGCAAACATAAGGATGATTCCAAAATAATACATCGCCTGTTTTAGCTGTTTTGATTTTTTTTCACGAAAATAAACTGACAACGCAGCTGTACCACTGCGCAAATTACCGATACACATAGTACTTGCATAGGAATATCCGTTTACCTTGCGGAAGGACTGTACCTGCATTGCACAGGCGAAGGATGCCATGGCATTTGCCAGCATATTGTATTCGGTTGGCAGGAAACCTACTGTAAATAAGATCAGGATTTCTGCCAGCAGAACACCCTGCCGCCAGTGGAGCTTCTGAGCATATTTATAATTTGCCTGTATTTTCTCCGCAACCCATACGCCCAGTGCAAAGAAAATAATAGGAAAGAAGTACCCCAGTCCTGCAGTCACTTCCCCTGCCATAAAATGTTGGCTCATAAGAACGACGTTTCCTGTCTGTGCATTACAGAATACTTCGTTTCTTGCATTATAGGTGTAAGCATCCTGAAAACCTCCTGACAGTGCCAGGAATGCACTGTTTAAAAAGGCTTCCGACATTTGTATTTCGTGTTGATTATGATCTTTCATGATTTTCCCCGTTCAAGTTTATTTGCAGTTATCTCCTGTACGGATAACTGCCTTTATTCTTTTACCGTTTATTTTCAAACATTCGAAATCCGCTGCTTTACTGCGTAAATCGCTGCTTTCTCATGTTTGGCGGGTCCCTTTTTGACCCTGATTATCATGTTATACGTTTATAGGTCAAATGTAAAAGATATAATTCATATTATTGTATATATGATTTTTATATATTGGATACAATATATATATAATTTTGGCTATATAAAGCAACTTCCATATACTGTATGTCTACAGCATATGGAAGTTATTTTTTTATGTATCTGCAGAATTACTTATCTCCGTGTTCTTTGAGATATTCTGCTTTTCCCATCTCGTACAGATTATTACCTTCTGAGTCAATGATGACTACAAGAGGCATATCCTCTACATACAATTTACGAAGTGCTTCTGCTCCCAGATCTTCATAGGCGATTAGTTCGGCCTTTTTGATGCATTTTGCAAGAAGCGCACCTGCACCGCCGATAGCTCCGAAGTATACACCATCATATTTCTTCATGGCGTCTACTACTTCCGGAAGGCGGGCACCTTTTCCGATCATTCCTCTTGCTCCCACAGACATCATTGTGGGTGCATAGGCATCCATACGTCCGCTGGTTGTAGGGCCTGCGGAGCCGATGACTGCGCCTGGTTTTGCAGGAGTTGGTCCTACATAGTAGATGGTTGCATCTGTAGGATCAAATGGAATTTTTTCCCCTTTTGCAAGGGCCTCACACATTCTCTTGTGTCCTGCATCACGTGATGTATAAATAGTACCTGTTAATAATACCTGATCACCTGCATGGAGAGTTCTTGCCAGCTCTCTAGTAAGTGGAAGTGTAATTTTCTTTCTTTCCATCTCAGATCACCTCCGATTTATGGCGGGTTACATGGCAGTTGATATTAACTGCACATGGCATACCTGCAATATGAGTCGGCATTGTTTCGATATTCAGGCCGATGGCTGTTGTCTTTCCGCCAAATCCCTGAGGTCCGATTCCAAGCTTGTTTACTTTTTCCAGCATTTCTTTCTCAAGATCAGCATAGAACGGATCCGGGTTCTGAGTATCCAGAGGTCTCATCAGTGCTTTCTTTGCAAGAAGTGCACATTTGTCAAAGGTTCCTCCGATACCAACTCCGACTACCATTGGCGGACATGGGTTGGGACCTGCGGTCTCTACTACTTCAAGGATGAAATCCTTGATTCCCTGTAATCCTGCAGATGGTTTGAACATACGGATCTGGCTCATGTTCTCACTTCCGAAGCCTTTAGGGCCTACTGTAATCTTTACCTGATCTCCGGGAACGATTTCTGTGTAGATCATAGCCGGTGTATTGTCGCCTGTGTTTCCGCGGCGTACCGGGTCTTTTACTACAGATTTTCTTAAATATCCTTTGTCGTATCCGCGGCGTACACCTTCATTGATCGCATCGGTGAGATCTCCGCCAACAAAATGTACATCCTGTCCTATTTCAAGGAATACACATGCCATTCCTGTATCCTGGCAGATCGGCACGTTCTCGTTATCTGCAATATCAAAATTCTCAATAATATTGTCAAGGATACCCTTGGCAATCTCTCCGTCTTCGCATGCGCGGCATGTTTTGATCGCACATTTTACGTCTTCCGGAAGATGTTCATTTGCTTCGATACAGAGTTTTTCGATGACATCTGTAAGTCTGCTTACTTCTACTTCACGCATTCTGGTAAGCTCCCTTCTTTCATTTGGGGATATTCACCGGGAGGTGACATATCCCTTTTGCATTATATCAAAGGCTCCCGGTACCGGTAATCCCTTATCGATACCGGGAGCTCTTTTTTACATTCTGAGTATCTTATTAGCGCTGTTCGTGACGAGCGTATTTTGGAAGCAGTAATGGAGATACCTTATCAGTATGTACGCCTGCTTTGTCCAGTTCATCTGCATATTTGTAGATATGATCCAGGTTCATTTCACCAAGCTCTACGTTCTTGCATTTTGCAGCTGCTTTTTTACCTGCATTTCTTCCGAATACGATAACATCCAGAAGAGAGTTACCCATCAGTCTGTTTCTTCCGTGGATTCCACCTGCGGCTTCTCCTGCAACTAACAGGTTTGGAATTTCTTTTGTGAATCCGTCTCCGTTAATCTCAAGACCACCGTTCTGGTAGTGAAGTGTCGGATAAATAACGATAGGAACTTTTCTCATATCAATGCCGTAGTTCATGTACATACGGAACATAGCCGGGATTCTCTTTTCGATGGTTCCTTCGCCACCGAGGATCTCGATCATCGGAGTGTCAAGCCATACACCTTTCAGTCCGCCTGGAACTTCTACGCCGCGGCCTTCTTCGCATTCACGGATAACACCGGAAGCATTTACGTCACGGGTTTCAAGCGGATGAATATAAGCTTCTCCGTTTGCATTTACAAGCTGTGCACCAACGGAACGAACTTTTTCTGTTACCAGAGCACCCATGATCTGTGATGGATAGATTGCTCCTGTTGGATGGTACTGGATAGAATCCTGATAAAGAAGGGAAGCACCAGCTCTATATCCAAGTACAAGTCCGTCTGCAGTTGCGCCATAATGGTTAGATGTCGGGAATCCCTGATAATGCATTCTTCCTGCACCACCTGTTGCGATTACAACAGTTTTGGCTCTTGCAACAGAATAATCTCCTGTTTCCATGTTAAGAAGAACTGCACCTGCAACCTGTCCTTTTTCATCTTTCAGAAGTTCAACAGCTGAAGTAAATTCAACTACCGGAATCTTAAGATTCAGAACTTCATCTCTGATGGTACGCATGATCTCAGATCCAGAATAATCCTTTGCAGCATGCATTCTCTTTCTGGAAGTACCGCCGCCGTGTGTGGTAACCATGGTTCCGTCTTCTGCTTTATCAAATTCAACACCAAGGTCATTGAGCCATTTGATGGCATCCGGAGCTTCCATTACCAGTCTCTTTACCAGTTCCGGTTTTGCAGCAAAATGTCCGCCGCCGAAGCAATCCAGATAATGCTGTACAGGAGAATCGTTCTCTTTGTCAGCTGCCTGGATACCACCTTCAGCCATCATTGTATTGGCATCACCGATACGAAGCTTTGTAACGATCATAACGTCAGCACCTGCATTATGTGCT
>UMJJ01024045.1_pt1 | contig 13665 bp, 6 predicted proteins | sample 1966051 | NCBI WGS metagenome assembly UMJJ01 (sample SAMEA4836147, study PRJEB28245) | human gut metagenome | biome: gut microbiome; material: fecal sample | place: Denmark | collected 2008
ATCGATGCCGTAAATGCCCAGGGCGGCATCACAGACAGCGGCTGCATCTACGGCAAGACCGCCCCGGCGGAGGAATTTGTCACCGAGGAGTATTACCGCTCCGTCTGGAGCCAGTGGAATACCCCAGAGCAGCTGGACGAGGCCATCCGCTACATGGATCGTACACCGGAGGGCCTGCTGGCGGACCGGGTGCAGCTCTACGGCATGGATTCCTTTGCCCTGGACCACCTGACGGTGTTGGAGGGCGATCTTTCCAAGCTCTGTGACCCGGACGGGAACTATGTTGCCGCTGTGTACAGCACAGATGACTACGACAAACCGGATATGGACAGTCACTGGGCCCGGCTGGGGAACACAGTGACCATTCGGTATGTGGAGGAGTATGAGTACTATGACGTCGACACCGGCGAAGTTTACGGTCCTCTGGAAAACGTACCGGATGGTGCCAACTACGCTCAGCGGGCAGTAAAGTATCGGGATGTGGACTACACCGTGGCTGCCCTGGTAACGGTGCCCTACGCCTTCTCCTACCGCTACTACGGCGCCGATGAGTTTGTCATGAGCAGCGAGACTTTTATCCGGGACACGGGTACGGATTGCGTCATGTACTACGCCTTCGACACCACGGACGAGGCCAACGCCGCCATGGAATCCTTCCTGGCGGATTACACAGGAGCGCAAAACCTTCAGTTTGACTATGAGAGCAAAGCATCTTATGCCGGAGAGTTTGAGAGCTTCCGAAATATGTTCCTCCTGCTGGGGGGCGCCCTGAGCTTCATCGTGGGTCTGGTGGGAGTACTGAACTTCTTCAACGCCATCCTCACCGGCATCACCGCCCGCCGTCGGGAACTGGCAGTGCTCCAGTCCATCGGTATGACGGTCGGGCAGCTGCAGACGATGCTGGCTCTGGAGGGACTGTTTTATACAGTGGGCGCGGCCATTTTGGCTCTGGCACTGATGGTGGTCACCGCGCCGTTTGTAGGCCCCGCACTCAACGGATTGATCTGGTTTTTCACCTATCACTTTACCATCTGGCCCATCGCTGTGGTGCTGCCCCTGTTTGGGGCGCTGGGCATTCTTATTCCAGTTTTGAGCTGCCGCGCCGCCCGGCGCTATTCTGTGGTGGAGCGCCTGCGGCAGGAGTAAGATATAGAGCCCAAAATGATAGCCAACCGCAAGCATGCACTGCTTGCGGTTGGCTTGCTTCGATTGGCCTAGCATTCCGGGAGAATCCGCCCAAGCCACCCAACAACTTCATAACCGGGTGTAGCGCAGTTGGTAGCGCGCTTGCTTTGGGACTCATAGCAGCAGAAACGAGTAAATTGCAAAAAAGAGTACCAATAACCAGTAAAAAAGAAGATAATCGGCTTAATGATCTCATAAAAATTACGACAATTTATAGACCGCAACAGATTTGACCACATGAGATTTTGTAAAATCCCATAATTGCAGATAACAAAGTGAGAAAAGTGGCTTTATTTCCGCATACTCTTTCGTTTCAGCAACATAAAAGGAGTGGTCAAAAATTCGCAGCCAGATTTTACAATTGAAAGATTTGTAAGATGAAAAGATTTGAGGACTATAACCCAGGAAAAATCGATACGAAAAGGAGACTCTTCTTCTCTAATTTGGGATGCTGCGCATTGTGGGGGAATGCAAATCGGATGGGTTTCGGATAGAGTTGCTCGTACAATAAGGCCTCTGAAAAATTTTAATTTCGGAGTCCCTTATTCTTTGATATAGCGATGCAAGCTCTAAGCGGTTTTGCCCCTGAAAACAGTGCTCTCTTTCAGCGCGAAACATGGAGGGCGGAGGAGCTGAATGTGGGAAGGAAAACCGTTTCAATGGGAATTTGCAGAGGAAGCCCATGAGATCGGGATACAGATGGCAAAAGAAATATTGGGTGGCAAGTACAAGTTTGTACTTACCCCCATATTGATAAGGGACATATTCACAACAATCTGATTTTTAATGCGGCCAGCTTCACCGACCACGAGCACTACCATTCCAACAAGCGTAGCTATCACGAGATACGCCGGGCCAGCGACCAGCTGAGTAGAGAACACGGCCTGTCCGTCATCGTCCCTGGCCGAGACAAGGGCAAGAGTATCAGATTGCACAGAACGATATCGGCTACAGGACAAAGCTGCCATCGACTGACTGATCCCATGTCCTCCAGCCTGGAAGAATTGCTTGCCCGGTTGTAGCGGGAAGGATATGAGATCAAGCAGGAAAGTTTATCTACGCCAAGTATGTCGGGGCCCCGCAAAGTCGCATGGCATTGCGGGGAAAGAAGCGCCGGAGCGAGTAAACTTTTCGCTGCAAGGCGGAAATGAACGAGGCGCAGTCTGCGACGACGCGCAGGAGCGGTTCACCCGGCTCAAAACCTTGGGCGCCGATTACACGGAAGAAGTCGTTGTTGCCTGCCGCATTGCCAGGGGCCCCAGGCTCTCCAGACAGCCCCGGCAGCGCAGCGGGAAGGTCAGCATGCTCTTTGTTTTTTACACAACAGCAAAATTTCTCCTGTTTTTTCGACGATAAGCAGTTACTTTTTCAACACGGCATCAAGCTGTTCTTTACTTTCGGCCACTGCTTTCAACAGCTTAAAGTGAAGTTTTACAAAATGTATAAATGCTTCGGCTGCTTCTATTAAAACAGGATTGTGTCGCTCCAGCAGATTTGGACCAGCGTAAAAATTAATTTCATTATCTCCACATGAAGCAACCATTTGATAAAATGCCTTTTCTGATAAATGCACATATCCACTGGCTTGGTCGTATACATCAGCGAATACCGGATCTATTTTTGAAATTTCATCTTTCAGATATCCGTCTGACATTTTCCTTCCGTTTTTGTCTTTACAGTTGCTAATTTTGCCACCTTGTATAATGCAGTCAACAACAGCATTACAATCTTCTGCAATAAACGCTGCGTATGTTCGCATACAATTATCCATCTGCATTCGCAAGAGTACGCCAGCGCAGGTTAGATTTCGTGTTTTTAGCATATCAACAAAACCGGTAATTAGATTGATACATCGATTTGCTGATGCTGAAAAATAAAAATCTTCCTTTGTAAGGCTCCTACCGATGATGCCCTGACATAACGAAAGAGCTTTCATGCTTAATGTTGTTAGTGTTTCGACTTTTGGAGCAATTTGGTGTAAATATTCGTCATTTGTCATTATTTAAACCTTTCAAACCGTAGTAGGGACATTTATTTAATCATTTTATTTCAGTCAATAGAGTATGTACAAAATGCTCCTTGAAATCCACAACTTCTTAAGATTTCCATGTGTCTCTTGCATTCTTGAATGCCGCTATGTGTATTCAACCACCATGTGATGTTCTTTGTATCGATAGAATTACATAATTTTCTCATATATGGTAGATCAACATCCGCAAATGCAAAACCAAATGAATATATCTTATCAATTTCCTCACAATTAATTTTTTTAAAGAAATCCTCATGAAGCATTATCTGTTCCGAAGTGTTTTTCCTAAGGCTTTCATAGATAGCTTGTAAACCATCTCCCATGTCATAAGGAACTTCTTTATTGTTTAGATAGTCTATTTGACCACAATGGCCCAAAATCAATTTATCTGTTTGAAAACACGAGTCATCACTAGCTATACCATGAATATGACATACATTTTCCGCGGCACACCCATACAATTTTTCTAATGTTTGTGTATAGTTGAATGTTAAAAATAAGTCTTTTCTAGGATTAATCATTTTTGAAAATCGCTTTATGGGAGATACCGAAATTTCAATAGTATGTATCCATTCTGATAAAAGTTCAGTAATATATGGAATCGCTAATGCCATATTCCCACATATAGATTCTGCATTTTCGTATTCCCAAGAATAGTTACGATCTCCTTCTTTATCATATTGAGGTTCAACATTATCAAAACATTCTGGCAAATTTAATTTTCCAAGAAGATCTTCAATTTTACTCCAATCATTTTCTTTTCCCGTGTCTGCGGCAGCCTCGTCTAAAAGATATGCGATTAAGCCAACGACCTCTGTAGTATCTTGCAGTTCTTCTCCGTGATGGCCTGTTATTGTTTCTGGTACATATGGCGCATAGTTGTGAAGTATTGAGTAGTTTGTACTTAAGTAGTCTCTAAAATGGTTAAATCCCGTTTTCATATTGTGTGCAAGATCAAATCCGTTTCCAATGACAAAAAGGTTACGCATACTTTACTCCTTTAAATCCCTCTATACGTCTGTTATTAACTTTTCCTTATTGCTATATAGCAAAGCAGATGTCGGAAATTCTTAATTTTAACAGGAGCGGTGTATATTATTATTATTATTATTATTATATCATCTTTCAAACTCAACGAAAGATCCAAAGTCAATAACAATGGTTTACCGGCAAGAATACAAGGGAAAGATTTTTGGTTAACTTGAAATTAACAAAAAAAGAGCACCACAATCGAATTTCTCTAATTCGATTATGGTGCTCCCAATTTGTTTGCCAAAAGATGAAAATTCGGTATTTTTCCTATGCGGAAATACCCTGCTACTCCGCACGGGAGTCTCCTACTGCCCTATAAAGAAAGGGTGCCACAGGCAGTTCCTCTATCCATTTTGAACACTAATTCCTATGCTTTTGGAAATGGAGGGGAATAGTACACCACCACAGCCCGAAAGCTTAGTTTGTAAGGCTGGACGCAGCCTTTGCAGAGCCTGTTGTAGTGGTATCGGTCAATCTCACCTAAGAAGAACGTCTATTCCAGACGCCATTTCTTGCTCCGTCTCATAAATCGCCCAGCGCTGCAGGCTTCTTCTACGGGGCGGGTTTGCCTGAGATGTTCCGTTCCCTAAACTCCCGCTTTGCATCCTCCAGCCTCTCCCGGATGGAGGGCTTTTTCTCTGATATGATCCCTGAACCTTCTCCATTTCCTTGCCACGGTGGCTGCTGTTAATTGATGATTGCGTCGCTCTTTCCTCAGCGGTGCTCCAAGGGTTACTTCCGCCGTGCGCAGGGGGTCGGCTCCAACGGACACAATCTGCCCGTTGATGCTGATGAACAGCTCCGGCCACTTGAATTACTCGGTGTACTTCTGGATTACGCCGGGGAAGGGGGCACGAAACTACCCAGCCACAGAACTCCTGATAGGATGCCCTTATTCTTTGATATAGCGATGCAAAAATTGATCCGTTTTCTCTCAAGAAAGTCTTGTATGTTTTTCAAGACAGAGGTACCATTTTTCAAACTTTGAGGTAAACTGTGCCGCCTAGAGTATCACCGTGGGTCACGGATTCTGGCCGAAACTATTCCGCTGACCACATGTAAGACCACAGTCAGCGCTGGAACACCTGGAAACAGAGGGGACAAGAGTGCTAGAAAGTAACTGATCTGGAACAGAAATGACTATAAACTACTATAAACGACTATAAAAAATGCTGAAAACCTCTTTGGGAGGTTTATGGTATTCGAAACGAATAATTGCAAAAAAATGACCAATAATCTTTCAAAGCGCGAATAACCTTCGCAAAGGGCGGGAAATAGTTATGAGTTTTTATAAAAATTGGCCATCATAAACAATGCTGAAAAAACTGCTGAAACAGGCGCAAAAGTGCTTGAAATTTTCTGAAGAGAGAATAAAAGCCTTTATTTCTTTCCTTATAGTTGAATTTCCTGAGCATTCAAAACTGCTTACTGTCCATTTCCTCGTGTATTTCTTGGCGTTTTACACCAAAGATTCTCCCTGAAGATACTTTTTAGTATTTAATCTTTGTCTGGAGCGGACTTTGATTGTTCTGAAGAAGGAATCTCCACGAACTATGAAAAGATTCAGAATATGGCCGACAAATGATTCTCTGGATGAGACTGCAGGGGAAATTTCTGAAAAGGATCGTACTGCAATGAGCACCAGAATGAAAAGATGTCAAGGCGTAAAGATCCGGGGGGATCATTACCCGGAAGAAATATCATACGGAAAAAGGAAATCTCATTTCCGCATTGAAAATGCCACTCATTGCGAAACGGGAAAAATTGGATAGGTTTGCCTGGATGATTGTCCCTTCCAAATTGAAATAATTTAGAGGACCCTATTCTTTGATATAGCGACGCAAGCTTTGGACGGTTTAATCCCTGAAAACGGGGCGATCTTTTGCCGTGAAACAGGGGGAGAGGGAGTACCAAAAGCAGGGAAGAAAACGGTATCATTTACCACATCCAAAGGTACCAATGCCACACATCAAAGGATAAAAACAATATCTCCGCCAGGAGCAACCATTTTGCAAAAAACGTTTTGCAATATACAGGCCATTACACTACAATCTCTCCCCGGCTGCCGCCGGTTTTCTCCTTGGTCACAATGATTTGCTTATCTATTTTTTCTTTCAGCTCCGTCACATGGGAGATAATGCCTACCAGGCGTTTGCCTTCCGTAAGACCTGTGAGGGCGCGGATGGCTTGGGCAAGGGACTCCTCATCCAGGGAGCCGAATCCCTCATCTACAAACATGGTGTCCAGCCGAATGCCTCCCGCGGCAGACTGCACTTCATCAGAAAGACCCAGGGCCAGGGAAAGGGACGCTTTGAAGGATTCCCCACCGGAAAGGGATTTTACACTGCGTTCTGATCCATTGTAGTGGTCAATTACATCCAGTTCCAGGCCGCTCTGACTGCGGTTATTGTCTGCCTCTCTCCGGCGTTTGAGCTCGTACTGTCCTCCGGACATGACCAGCAGCCGGAGATTGGCCCGCTGGAGGATGCGGTCAAAGAAGGTCATCTGGATATAGGTCTCCAGGGCGATTTTTTCTCGATCGCGAAGCCGTCCGTTTACAGTATCCGAAAGCGCTTGCAGCCATTGCTGCCGCTTTTCCAGCTTTTCCAGATCTATCACTTTCTCACAGATGTTTTTTAATGCGGTTTGGTTGGTAACCAGGCGGGCGTGGATGGTTTTCTGGGTATTGTTTGCCTCTGCACGCTGGCGGGTCAGTTCCTGGCTTTGCTGCTGCAATGCCTCCATGTCCACCGCCTGTGCGTTCTTCAGGAAATCTTCCTGTTCTCTGATTGCAGCATCGGCAGCGGCCAGCTCCTTCTGCCGATCTTCGGCTGTTTTGCGGGCTTGCTCCAACGCATCAGCAAGTGTCCCAAGTTCCTCCTGCAATGCAGAAATTTTCTGCCGAGCACGATCCTGATCCGGGAAAGACAGCCGGTCATGCAGGGTTTGAATCTGTCCGGACAGTTCCTCCTGCCGGCTTCTGGCACCTGCCAGGTCTTCGCTTTGTTTCTTGGCGGAGTCCTCCAATACCCGCAGTTCCTGCTCTGCCAGAGGGATCTTCTGGTTCAGTTCCTGCTTTTTTTGCAGTCTGTTCCCCAATTCCTGCTCCAGCTTCGCCATCTGTGCGATTTTCTCCGCCGCCTCAGACAAAGCCTGGGTAATCACCGCCGAAGCGTCTTCCAGAGAGCAGGTCTGTAAATGGGCGGATAGTTCCCCATGAAGGTTGTCCTCCAGCTGGGCTCGCTGTCCGCCCAGCGTACCCAGAGAGACTTCAACCCGCTTGATGCTCTCTGTCATTTCCGCTGCTTGCGCTTCCAACTCTGTCAGGGAATCTGCTTGGCGGGCGATTTCCTGCTCCAGTTCTGTACGATGGGTGAGTTGGGCTTCCTTCTCCAACAGCGCCTGGCGCAGCCGGGCAAGTTCTTCCGCCCCATCCGCCTGACAGGCCACCAGCTGTTCATGGGCTGCGCTCAAAACCGGCGAATCGATATAATCTGTCATGTCCTGGATCAATTGGTTTTTCCGGCCTTCCAGAACGGCTTTCTGCGTTCCGGCGGCCATGCTGGTATCCTGCATTCTCTGCTGTGCTGTTTCCCATGCGGTCTTGGCCTCCTCCAGTTCCGCCTCGGTAGGGGCATCACCGGACAGCTGGGCGGGAGTAGGATGATGGAGAGAGCCGCACACCGGACAGGGCTGGCCATCCGTCAGCGACTGCGCAAACAAGCCGGCCTGTTCGTCTAAAAAGGCACGATTCTTCCGTCGGTATCGTTCCTCCAACTGCTCAGACCGCTCTCTGGCCTGTTCGTAATCTGCCTGGGCTGCCTGCAGCGAGAGTTCCGCTTTGCTGTATTCATCCAGTCCACCTAGCAGGTCAGAAAGAGCATGTTGTCTCTTCTGTACCTGATCCTGGTGATGGAGGAGTTCCAGCTTTTCTTCAGAAAGCCCGGCTGAGGCCTGGAAGCTATTCTGGTTGGCCCGCAGCGCTTCCTTTTCCTCTGCAAGCCGGGCGGCCAATTCAGCCTGCTTTTGGATCAGTTCCTCATACTGATGCTGCGCTGTACCGATCTCCTGAAGGCATACCTGCCATTGCTCAATCTGGGTTTTCAAAGCGGTCAGCGCGGCTTGATGGCTTTCGACCTGATCTCGCTCCCGCAGCAGGCGTTCCTGCTCTGTATCCACCAAGGCAAGCCCGGTCAGTTCCTGTTTCCATTCTCCCAGCAAGCCTTCTTTTGCAGCTCGCTCCTCTGCCTGCTGGCTGCATGTTTGCTCCAGTGCCCCGATGCTTGCTACTAAGGCAGTCAGAACCATCTCCTGTTGGGACAGCTCCTGATATCGGGGCAATTCCGCCTCCAAAGCGGCTAGCTCTTTCCCCAGAGACTCCTGTTGAGGTACCTTTGCTTGCTCTGCCTCCAGAGCTTTCTGCGCTGCCGCTGCCTGAGACGCCAGTTCTTCCCGTTCCTTACGGGCCTGTTCCAGCTTTTCTCTGACCTTTTGGGCCTCCTGCGCCTTTCCCAACAGGGCGGAGGATTCTTTCAGCGATTCATCCAGCTGGTCCAAAATCTCCTGACAGGATGTTTCCTCTTTCTGATCCTGATCGATCAGCCGTTGAATCAGCTCAACTGTTTCCTGAAATGGCAGATCACCTGATTGGGCCTTCAACACTTTGGGCTGCAACGGATCATTTTCCTGGCAGACTACGCCGCCGATGTACTGCTGCACGCTGGCACGGGCAGACTCGCAGTCCCGCTGAAGCCCCATGGCCTGGCCCTTTACGTTCTCCTGAAACACCATGTAGTAACGGGTTTTGAAAATTTCCCGGAAGATCTCCTGACGGCTTTTGGTATCCGCCTGCAGCAGTTTGCGGAAATCGCCCTGTGCGATCATGGCAATCTGAGAAAACTGACTGCGGTTGAGGCCGATGATTTCGGTAATCTCCCGGGTGACCTCCCGGGCTTTGGTCACCAGACGGCCGCCCGGAAGGCACAGCTCCGCGTCTGCTTTCTGGATTGTCGTACCGCCGCCCTTTTTGGAAGGACGCTCATACTCCGGATTCCGGCGGACGGTGTAGGTTTTCCCGCCGTAAGAGAAGACCAATTCTACCTGTGTGGGTGTCTCCGGCTGGGCATATTTGGAGCGGAACATGGATGGATCCCGGTCATCTCCGCTGGGCTCCCCATAGAGAGCATAGGTAATGGCGTCGAAGATCGTGGTCTTACCTGCACCGGTGTCTCCGGTGATCAGGTAAAGCCCCTGCTCGCCCAGTTGTTCCAGATCCATGATTACCGCCCCCGCGTATGGACCAAAGGCGGATACGGTCAATTTCAGTGGCCTCATTACTCACCCTCCTCCCAAATGCGCTCCATCAATGTCTGGGCGAAAGCACGCTGCTCCTCGTCCATGGGTTGTCCGTTCTGCTGCTCATAAAATTCCTCCAGTAATTCCAGAGGCGATTTACGCTCTAAGTCTTCCACACCGTCCGGGTGGATTCCTGCCCGGGTTCGTTTGTTGTCATAGTCCAGCTTCATCAGGTAGGGATAGATGATCTGCAGCTTCCGAACGGCATCCGGAATGTCCTCCTCGTCCGTGAGGGTGATGTGGACATAGTCCGCCCGGTAGCTTGTCCCTTCATAGAAACCGCGGAAGGTCAACTCCTCGTAGGTTCCCCGCAGCTCCACCAGGTCTCTCTGGGGGATCAGGGGCACGGTGCGGACAGACACCGAACCTTTCGGCCCCAGTTCCACCACAGTCACGGACTTCTGATGACCGGCCTCTGAGAAGGAATATTTCAGAGGCGTACCACAGTAGCGCACTGTGGCCCGGCCTACCTGCTGGGGGCCGTGGATATGGCCCAAAGCCACATAGTCGAAGGGATCAAATACAGTTGCGTCCACATTGTCTGTCCCGCCGACGGATAATTCTTCTGAGTCGCAGCGGGCGGCGCCGGTGACAAACTGGTGGGTGACCAATACATTTCTCTCTGCCGCATCCACATTCATCGCCTCAATGGCCGCATGCAGGGCATCCGTATAGGTGGAAATCTCCTGTTCGGGGAAGCACCGGCGCACATGGGCCGGCTTCACAAATGGCAAAAGATAAACCTTTACCGGACCATATTCGTCGGTAAGCGTAATGGGAGCAACTTTGCCGTCATAGACCGGCGCCAGATAGACGCCGCTGCGCTCCATCAGCCGTCCGCCAAAGGCCATGCGCTCCGGAGAATCGTGATTGCCGCTGATGAGGAATACCCGCAGGCTCTGTTTGGACAGGCGCACCAGAAAATCATCCAACAGGGCCACTGCCTCAGCGGAGGGCACCGACTTGTCATAGACATCTCCGGCAATCAGAACTCCGTCCGGTTTCTCTGCATCCACGATACGGAGGATCTCTGTGAGGATGTATTGTTGATCCTCCAGCATGGAAAACTCATTGACCCGCTTGCCCAAATGCAGGTCAGAGAGATGAATGAATTTCATTGGGATACCTCCTAGAGAAGCAGTATGCGGAACGATCATAATCACGGCGTAAAGACCAAGAAAATGCCAGCGTGATTCATTTCCATTATACTGAATCAACCATTCTGTGACAAGAAAGACAGCTGACCTGCCGGCCCAATCCATTTGCTTTTATAAGAATAACCCCTGTGAAATCACCGGATTTCACAGGGGCTATTTTTATTTAGAGCGTGTTAAGAACGAACCTATCTATTTTGAAAATAACTTGTATGCCCTTGCAGGGAGAGGAATAATCTGTCGAACTGAGCATGAAGCAATCCCTCTCGTTAGACTATGGACACGGGCATCGGGGGAGGGTCGAAACTTTTCTGCTGACCACATGTAAGACCACAGACAGCGTCGGAGTACACGGAAACAGTGGAAACATGAGCGCTAAAAAGTAATTGCTTTGGAGCGGAAATGACTATAAATTGCTATAAACAACCATAAAAAATACCGAGAACCTCTTTGAGTCGTTTCCAGCATCAGAAACGAACAATTGCAAAAAGATGACCAATAAGATTTCAAAGCACGGATAACGCTCTCAAAGGTTGGAAAATAGTTGTATATTTTTATTAAAATCGGCCATCGCAAACAGCGGTGAAAAACCTTCTGAAACAGGTATAAAGGTGCGTAAAATTTCCAAAAACGGCAATAAAGGTTTTTATTTCTCTCGTTATAATTGAATTTTCGGAGCATTAAAACTTGTTTACAGTCCGCTTCTTCCCTTATCTCTTGGAATCCTGTCTCAAAGGTCTTCGTTGAATATACTTTTTAGTGCCTATTTCTTTGTATATAGCATGTTAAAAACTGATATGCTTGGGGGGACTTGTATTCCTCCCGATTAGGATCCACTTAAGCAGACATTGTTCCATTAAACGGAGTCTCCTGGTGTTCTTTAGCTAATGTTTCCTTTTTCTTTCATAGCCTGCTTAACATCTTCACGAGTAATCCTATAATACTGCAATACGCGAAGAACATCTGTGTTACATATTTGCCCTTAACATCATTAAAGTCATAATTATGACAGCAGGATTTCCAGCGTAATCCTGCGTTACTGCCGCAGACTTAATTTCCACCATCCAATGAGAAAGCGGGAAAGATGGGCTGAGAATATGATTTCTCAGCCCATCTTTCCTCTTTGTCTACAGGCCCCTTATTCTACCTTATCCCGGTATGGGCTGGGGAGTATTTCTGACCACAGAACCTACCACACATCGCCTCGGACCACACGGAAAGGGGTTCAGTTCCTGGTTCGGGAGCCGACCCCCTTTTAATATTTAGGCGGCGTAAGCGTTTGAAGGCAATTATCTCCGAGACAGTAATAGGCGATGATTCTGACGAATACTTCTCCTTCACGCAGAAAACATGATCTTTTCATGGTTAAAGCACAAAATGAAGCATAAAGATAAAAATAAGATACAGCACCATCATGTGCAGGGGATAAAATGAATAGCAAAAATATTGCCACCATTTTTTATGATATCCCAGTTCTCCATTGTACAGCCAAATAATCGGTAAAGATAACAGGGCAAGGCCTTGCTGAACAACTTCCAATGTAACTCCCAATATATTTACTTCAAAATAATATCCTCCTAAGAATTCCACATTGATATAGTACAAAATGAGTACTTGGGCTAAATAATTCCACCATTTTTTTTGACGGAAAGCATAGAAGGTCAGAACCGTCAGGACTCCAAAGCCATAATAGTCAACAAAGGTGATCGTTCCTATGATCCATCCCAAAAAGACGATCAAAATGATCAATATAATTTTTACCGCGATATTCCTGCTGCTTATCTTTATTTTATCAATGCCAATCATGCATATGATCGCGATCAGGAACGTCCATAATACATTTTGATGATACGGATATAACCATCCTCCCCCTGACATAAGGTTAAATGGGATTTCAGAGATTAAAGCAAAAGCAAGCAACCTGCCCATATATTTTTTAATGTTTCGGGTACGGAAATATCCTTCCGCGATCATAAAAGCAAAGATCGGGAAAGCCAATCTTCCAACATTTGTCATCCAATGTTGGCCCGTCAAAATGGTTGCCCATAAATGGTCTAACAGCATGAACGCCATAGCAAGAACATGCAGGCCAAAAGAAGTGATTCCGATTTTTTTCTTTCCCAAATTGATCAATTTCTTTCATTCCTCTTTCACGCGTTATCATTTGAATACAGCGGCACGAAAGCAAGTCGATTTTTGTTCCCCTGCTGTCTATAGACTCACTTCTGCTAGAGTCTACCACGGCAAAAGAATAATTTCAACAGAATTAGACGAACAAACCGGACCGGAGGTGCTCCCGCAACCGGACAGCTCCCCTGGTCCCGGCCTGGGGCGGGGCAGTTTCATCGGTACTTTGTTCCAATGCTGCCCCGCACGCATCCGGACGGCAGAGGCGGAGGATCAAACCGGCGGCCGGAGAATAGATTGGCAAGGAGAAGCAAGGGTGCTCCCCACAGCGGAGGGCACCCTGCGTTTTTTGTTGTGGGGTATATTTATGTGAGGAATTGCCGGATTTTGTGAATTCAACGTGGATTTTCTGGAAAGTACGGAAGCGCGGACACAGGTTCCCACAGGCATGCGAACCGTCATCGCACACCGGGGGCACGATCAGACCGGGGAATATTTGCGGCACAATGTTGGGCTCGCCTACACCCGGCTTTCCATCCGGGATCAGGCCGGCGGCGTCCAGCCCATGGTGCGCCGTCAGGGGGGATGGGAGTTCGGGATCGTCTGCAACGGGGAGAATTACAACGCGAAGGAGCTGAAATAGGACTTGCTCCGCTGCGGGTATCACTTTGAGACCACCTGTGATACCGAGGTGATCCTCTGCGGATACATGGAGTACGGTATGGAGATGGCCAAGAAGCTCAACGGGATCTTTGCCGTCTGGGACGGGCGGCGGGACGCGCT
>UMJJ01016069.1_pt1 | contig 13655 bp, 20 predicted proteins | sample 1966051 | NCBI WGS metagenome assembly UMJJ01 (sample SAMEA4836147, study PRJEB28245) | human gut metagenome | biome: gut microbiome; material: fecal sample | place: Denmark | collected 2008
CAAAATCGACGCACTGCGCGAACGCAATACAACGCTGCTCAACCAACTGTCTCAGGAGCATCAGAACGCGTATTTCGCGCAGGTATCCGCGCAGACCATCGCTCCTGTCAACGCTGCCCTGAGTGATCTGAGCAACCGTCTGTCCGCTATCGAGTGCAAACAGCCTGCAACCGTAACCGTTCCGTATGTTCCGGCCATGAGTAACCTCGTGCCGGTAAACTATGGTATCAACGTCAATCCGTTTGCCGCTTCTACACTCGGTTCGTGCGGTTGCTAATAGGGAAGGAGGTAGCATATGTTTGGTAACCCCTTTTCCCCTTATTGGTGGATGCCCCAGCTTCCGATAATGCCGCAACCGGCAATACGGAGAGTCGATATCGGGGGCATCTACGAACTCTCGACCAATGCAGTGCAACTGACCGACGTTAGTGTTGATTACGGCATTAACCCGGCTTGTTACAATGCATTACCCTGCGAGAGCATCGTCTTACTCAAAGTTCACGCGGACGCTCCGGCTGGCGGAGAATCGCTCCCTATCGCCCTGGCTATACCCAACAACGGGCAATCTACCGTTTCGAGCAACGGCTCGACCGTAGGTACATCAAAGGTTCCTGTTGTGGATAGCAACGATAATCCGGTTACAGGAAGCGATGTCACTGGAAGTACCGAGCGTCTTGCTTACATCAACAAGCGAACGGGAACGATCCGGTTCCTGGAGTTTACATCCGGAACAACGACGGCATCGACCCCCAGCGCCGAGCAGGTAGTAAGTAAAAGTTCAAAGTAAAAACAGAAAGCAATGGGGGAGCAATCCCCCTGCGCTTTCCCAAAAATCAAAAACCATGTTTCAGAATTTGAGAAAAGGAAGCTCCGTATATGTTCTCGATACGAGGGAAACGCCGAAGTTTTATGTGGCCACGGTCAAAGAGGTGGGAATGCCTTACTATCCGCAGCCCACTCCGGGTCAGCTAACCCCATTCCAGCAGCAATACATCAATATTGTGCTCGACAACAACGAATCGTGGGGTGTAAGAGCCAACATGGACGTAGAATCCAAAGGAGGTCTTACGGTTTCCATGACGCGTGAGGGGCTTATGCCAGCCATCACAGCGGGTCAGAAGGAGAGCTCGGACATAATTAATTCTTTCGACCGGCACAAGGCCAATTTGTCGGCTTACGATCAAATACTCAAAGACCTCGATCCGTCCTATGCAAAAACGAGGGAGCAGGACGAGGAAATCAAGAGGCTGAACAGCGAGTTGACAGAGATCAAAAACTTAATGAAGGCGGTTCCTAGTCTGAACGACATAAAGAGCCTTCTCAAACCTGAAACAACAAAAACCAAATAAACTATGGGATGGAATGCAATTGGCATCGCTCGCGGTTTCAGTGGGGACGACGAGCAGATGGACGAGATGCTTGAAAAAGCATATCGCAAAGGTCGTAAAGACATGCGCGAAGAGATGGAAGGAGGCCGTTATGGTGAACGTGGCGGTTATTCCGGATCGGGTCGCGGAGGTTACGGCATGCGTGAACCGTGGAAAGAAGACGATGACGACGACGATGATTACGGCGAACGTCGCGGTGTCCGCGGAACAGGTCCGTATTCCCGGTACAGACGCAGGTAGGCTATGGACAGGCTGGATACTTATGAGCGCATTCCGGAAGGAATGAGGGAGTATTTGTCGCATTACGGGTGGCATTTTTCTCCGAAGCTCGCAGAGTATGCGACCAATCCCAAACGCATGAAGAATGCGGATGGTACGTCGCATCATTGGACGCACGAACAGGTCAAGGAGCTCTTGGAGCGCAATGGGGTAACCATTGAGAAAGCTAAGGGACATGACTGTATGTACGTGGCCAATATGGCCTATTCGGATTTCTACCCTAAACCCCTTTCCACGGAGGCGCAAATCCTTCAATATATCAAGGCGTACATTGACGACCCGGACGGGGAGGATGGCATTGCCCTTACAAGGTACTATGCCGACTGTATCGCCAAAGGTGAACCTTTGATGTGGGAGGAGTTTCTGTAACCGGCGGGGGCGCTTTGGAAGTGAAGCGCCCCTTTTCCTTAAAATACTATTTGCTATGGACAGCGTAGAACTCAGAAAATTCGCTATAGAAGTAGCGCAAACCACAACCAACGATGGTGTGGAATTGATGAATACCGCCAATAAAGTATTGGAATTCATGGAAAACGGATCACAGGAAGCGATGTTTTGTGTATCCTGATTTTTCCAGATAAAAAAGACTAAAGCTATGTTCAAATATGTACTCAAGATGCTTGCCGGGCAAAATCCGATGCAGGTATTAAGCGATATGCCGGAAAGGGACTTTAATAAAGTTGCCGGGTTCGTGTCGAATCTCGATAAGTCCGGCATTCCGAGAAAGCAGAGAAGGATGATCGAGAGAAAGTGGAACGATACCTATGGAAAGGAGCGCCATTCACATAAAAAAGTATGACTGGAGGCTGGATATTTTCTTCGCGGTGACTTGCTACCATGTGGACGAGATTATGGATAGTCTCGCAGATGTGGAGTGCCCCGACGACATCCGGGACAGGGTTTATAGCAACCTTGTGAAATGCGACATGGATACCGGGTTCACTTACTCTAATAAGAGGCTAAAGTGCACGGTAATGGTTATCGGACTTCACTCTTCCCAAGCTCAGTTTTTAAACTCTTTCGAGCACGAAATGCGGCACATGGTAGACGATATTGCGGAGACCTTCGGTCTTAACATGGGAGGGGAGGAAGTCGCCTATTTGACAGGTGATATGAATTCTACCTTATGGAAGGATATACACAAATTCATTTGCTGTGATTGCAAATGCAAAAACCATTGATTATGTGTGATTGTAGAGAAAAGTGCCCGACATGCAAGGCATTGGAACGGGAAAAGAAGATCAAGGAACTATTGAAAGACCTTGAAATGGAGCTACCGCAGCCCATATTTGAAAAGGTGAAAGAAGAGTTAATAGGATTGCTGAATTAAGACAGAAGCTCTTCTAACTGGATTTTTATCCTGTTGTAAATATTCCGGTCCAGCACATATACTACCCATGTCAGGGGGAATAGAGTGATTATGAAGATTAGCTTTATTATCCCTATGGCGACGTGTGCTACAAACAATATTGCAGCAATCAACCATAATAAAGCTACAGCCAACCACAGTTTGACTGCTTTTAATATTAACCACGCTTTAGCTTTCATATATCTTGTTTTGACAAAAATACAGTCAAAATCGGGTGCAAATGTGGGGTTATACACAAATCCTCTGATTAACTCCCGATAATTGGGTGAAAATCATGTAAAATCGACCCAATAGCATCCTATTTTTGTGGTAGAGCTAATGTTTGTAAAGATGCAAACCAAATTCCATGAACGCAAACAACAAATCAATGGGCTTGTGCGAGTAATCGTATGAGCCCATTGTGACTTTAATATGGGTAATATCGAATATAAAAGCTTAGAATTTAAAGCCGAGGACATACGGCGAGAGGGTGAGCATTTGTACGTAAAAGCCTATGCTTCCACTTTCGGATATGAAGACAGCTACAACGATATAGTTGTTAAAGGAGCTTTCATTAATTCTATATCGGGAGATAACGGTCGCAGGGTGAAGTTGTGCTACCAGCACGATATAAAAGATGTTCGCGGTAAAATTATAGACATCGCCGAGGATGACAAGGGATTGTTTGTCGAGTTTCGCACATCGCGCACAACCAAGGGGAAAGACCTTGCTATTCAAATTGAAGATGGCGAGTTGTTCGAATTGTCTATAGGGTATATCACCCTTGAAAGCGACGAAATAAACGGCATACGCTACATAAAAGAGGTGGACCTAATAGAGATTTCTATTGTTAGTCGGGCTGCAAACTCACAAGCTTCAGTAATATCGTCTGAGCGGAAATCCGAATTTACAGCATACAGCATCAAGGCGATGCCGGATAAAGACTTGTCCGAATTGTACGCTATAACCAAAGAAGAATATTACACACGAATTATCAAACACTTATAACATGGAGACACCGGAAGAAAAAGTTACGCGAATCGAAGCGGAAATCAAAGCGGCGCAGGAAGCCGCAAAAAATTCAGAAACCAAACTCGCTGAGCTGGTCAAATCAACAGAGGCAAAAGAGGCGGAAATCAAAGCAGCAAAAGAAGCGGTCGATCAGGCCAATGCGAACATTCAAAAGTTGCAGTCTGGGCTCGATGTTCTGACAAAGAAAATCGACGGCATCAAAACTGAAACCAAAGAGCAGACCATCGTGCAGGCAGTGGCGGATCTGATCGCCTCGGAAGAGTTCAAAGCCGACCTCAAGAACAAGGCTTTCGAATCCAAGAGCGGCAAGAGTTACGAAATCAAAGCCTCTACGTCCGATCTCACCGTGGATGTGACGAGAACCATGATGTTGCCGGGTGTAAGCTTCCCGCGCGACCGCAATCTTGCATTTCTTCCTAATCTCATGCAGGGGAGCGTCGGACAGGACAAAAACCGAATCGGCTATATCGAAGGGTCGTACACATCGAAGGTAGGCTATGTCGGAGAAGGTCAAAAAAACGCCAATCTGGACGAAGTAAGTGCCGTGGAACGCTACCGTGAGATGGCTAAAGCGAGCGCCCGCATCAAAGTGACGGAGGAAATGTTTGAAGATGCTTCATACATCGCCTCCCGCATCAGCAACCAGATGATGACCAAAGGTATGCTGTTCCTGGACCGGGAGATTTTTTCCGGCAATGGAGACGATTCATCAAACCCGAATCACATTTACGGCCTCAAAGGCGCTGCAACGGCATTCGATGCCACTAAGGCAGGCCTGAAAAACGCTGTAGATAGTGCGAATATCGGAGATTTGGCCGATGCTATGCGCGTACAGGGTAGCATTGTGGACGCATCGAAAGCGAATAGCGATCAGGGCAGCTATGACCTCAATGTGATCTACATGAATCCTGTGACGGCATACAAATACGCCCACACGAAAAGTCCGGATGGAAATTACATCATCAACACCCTGACCGATGGGACGAAGCTGATGGCCGGAATGCGTGTGATCGAAACCCCTGCTATCGGAACATCTGAATTGTTCGCAATGGAATCCGGTCTGGCGGAGGTCTATTTCAAACGTAACCCTATCATCAAAATCGGGCAGGAGGATGACGATCTCTCGAAGGATCAATACACGATGGTAATGTTCCTTCGTGCGCAGGTTCTCGTCGAGAACGAAAACAAGAAAGGGCTCATCTATGTCGCCGACATCGACGCCGCCCTGGCTTCGATCACCAAAACAGCTTCAGTAGGAGCGTAAGTTATGGAAAAGACACCTTATGAAAATAAATCCCAGCAAGGACGCCAAACGAGAGCTCGTCCAGCTACAGAAGGGAGGAAATCTAAAACACCTGTAAATATTCGGGTTGAAGTCATCAAAGAGCATTGTGGCATTCGGGTCGGGGAAGTGTTCCTTAAACCTTGTGCAATTGCCCAAATGATGATAAAGAAAGGGTACTACAAAAAAGTCGAGTAGCATTATGGTTACAGTGGCAAGGATTGAGACGGGAGATTCTAAAATTACCATCGATGAGGTAAAGAGTTACATTCACCTAATCGGTAATGAACGTGACGACGAGTTGCAAGTCATGCTTGATGCCGCTATTGCCGCCGTAGAGGACTATTGCAACATTTCTCTGCGTCCAACCACGTGGAAGCTGTCTCAGGACCTTGCTACTGACAACCAAAAGCTTTTTTACCCTCCCGTAATTGAAGTTGTTTCCATCAATGATTATGATGGACTGCAACTTCAGTATAAAGTGCTTCAGGATATCGTCTATATAGATACTGCTTCCTCTTTTATATGTACTTACAAAACAGGAGAAGCGGAAGACGCAAACAGGTATAAGGCTGCTGTTTTAGCCTATACAGGACTTTTGTTTGACGGAAACGACGATAACAACTCTTTCAATATCGTAATGTCCAGATATCTTCCTTATAGAATGTTATGATACGGAGTAATCAGATACAAGCCAGAAGTTACAGCAGCAAGGCTGATCTATTTCGCAGGCAGCAGGGAGCAGACCCATTCGGCAAGAAGGTCAACTCATTCGAATTTATGGGTACTATCCCTTGCTCTATTAACGATTTGAGTGGGTATAGGGCGTTGCAATATGAGCAGGTAGGGATTATAAACAGCGTAGAGGTTAGAATGCGAAAACCTGGCTTTGCTTTCGACCGGATGTTTATCCACCGGGAAGGACATTCTTTTACACCCGGACAGGTATTATCCAATACAATGCTCAACAAACTTAATGAAATCACCATACATAGCCGAATTAACTACGATGCTACCAATGTAGGGGATGAGGTGGTGATAACTGGAGGCAGAAAAGATGAATGACGTTGTTGTAGAGTTGGACATGAGGTCGTATGAGGACTGCCGCAAACGCATCAGGTCATTCGACAAGGTGATTCGGGGTGCAGCTATGCGCGGCATAAAATCTTCTGCGGTGAATGTGCTGGGGGATTCTCAGCGCAACATCAAAGCACACGATTCTATTGCTACGGCACAGCTCATCAACTCAGGTAAGACTAAATCCAGTATGTCTGGACAGTATGTGGACGTGATATACAATGTCATACAGGCTTTTTTTGTTGAGTTCGGAAGAAAAGCAGGAAAAATACCTCCCTATGAACCCATACTTCAATGGGTTCACAAAAGGGGAATCGCTGCAACATACACCAAAAGCGGTCGAAAACGGTCGAGCGGAGCAAGGTATGCTTACACAAGCTTGAAAACACGCAAAACGCACAAGGTTAGTAATTACTGGAAACAGGCTACATCGGCAGCTATTGCGATTGCAAAAAGTATTGGTAAAAGAGGAACCCCCGCCAAACCATTTCTTCACCCTGCTCTCCGGTCGAATGAAACCAAAACACTCTCACTGGTCAAACAGGAAATCGACAAAACGATTCAGTCTTACGGAAAATGAAAAAGCTACCCATTAAATACCTTCAAATTGCATTGGTTGCTCTAATCAAGGATGCAGGGTACGATACGGATGGATTTGATGTGTTTCCGAGAGTTGAAGTGTCGGGGGTGGAAATGGAAGAAGGGGCCGAAAAGGGAGACCGAGATTACAACTGCACTTTTTTGCTGGATGTTATTACCAAGTCCGATTCCCCCATGCTATCACTAAATATACTTGAAAACCTCCGGAATAAACTCGACGAGCTGGAAGTGGACTTTTTCTACAAAGACGGACTTATTCCTGAAACATGTACGCAGGCTATTGAGCTAACAGACACCGAAACGATATACAGACAACTACAAAGATTCAGAATCCTTTTAACTCAAAAAGATTAAATCATGGCAACACCTGTTATTACCTCAGAGAACAAAATACTCGGCAACAATTTTCGGCTCTACCTCATTGAAGAAAGTACCAACACGCCGATCCCGACCGAAAACAACGTTAGCCTGTCGATCAGCAACGAGAGTATCGATTCTACAGACAAACGTGTGAATTGGGCCCAATTCATCGACGGTGTAAAAGGGTGGACGGCGTCCGAGGAATTTCATTACACCCAGGTCAAAGAAGACCCCGGATTTAAGCTCGTTCAAAAACTTATTTCGGGGGATACTCGAACCCAGGTAATCATCGGCAAGATCAGTGAAGAGGGCGACATTGCCTTTAAGGGATATGTCCGGATTTCGGGAATTGACATTTCAGCAGCCTCTAATGAGCTGATGACTTGCTCTATGTCTCTGACCGGAGACGGAGAGCTGGAGATTGTCGAGAAAACAGCCGCAGCGTAATGAATCCGGTCCGTGAAATAGAAATATGCGGTAAGCCCAGGAAAGCCCTTTTCAGCGTTTTTTTATGGCGTGTCCTTGAAAACGAAGGAATGAAGGTAGAACTAAGCACGAATGCCGAAGGTGAAGACCTTCAGTCGCAAATGTCGGCGCTTTGCGAGTTTGTTAAGATCATTTATGCGGCCCTCAAAAACGCCATAGTTTGTGGACTGGAAGATGATTATTCCCCTTCATTGCTGGATGTGGATTTATGGGCCACTGAAAACAGAAAGGAGTTTTACCTGCTAATCCCTTATATCGTTCAGACGCTAACGGATGGCAATTCTAAGGGCGATCACGAGCCCGCCGAAGTAGAAAAGGTAAAAAAAAAGAGCCTTTTGAGCCGGATGTTTGGGAAATAGAATCTTTCCTGATCGGCCAGTGTAAAATGACCTATCCGCAGGTTTACTATGTGACTTATCGCGAGTATTTAATACGGCGCAAGGCTTACATAGATGAAATCAGCCTACAACAGGGAATGCTGCGAAAGGTACTGTTTCACATGATTGTAGGCAATCCGTACATCAAGAAAGAGCACAAACCCCGCAAAGAAACAGACCTGTATCTTCTTCCCAATGAGGCTAACATCAAAAAGAACATTCAGCCGACCAGGATGACCCGGCATGAAGCCGATTTTTTCCGGTCTTGTGGATATAACGTTTACGAAGGACATATCAAATGAGCATCATAGGTAGCATATTTGTCCGCCTCGGACTGAAATCGGATGAGTTCAGCAAGGGTATCAAGCAAAGCGAGGGTCAATTATCCTCTTTCAAAGGTGTTGTAGGGAAAATAGGCGGGGCTATTGCCGGGGCATTTACGGTCGATAAGATCGTACAATTCACCAAAGAGGCGTACAAGCTGGCCGGGCAGGCTCAGGGGGTTTACAATGCTTTCTCAAGGCTCAATAGACCGGGCCTGCTAAATGACCTGAAAGAAGCCACCCGAGGGACTACAGATGAGCTCAAATTGATGCAAACGGCAGTTCAGGCCAACAATTTCAAAATTCCCCTCGATCAACTCGCAACGTATCTAAAATTCGCTACCAACCGGGCAATTGAAACCGGCGAAAGTGTAGATTATCTCGTCCAGTCTATCATTTTGGGTATCGGGCGTAAATCTCCATTGATTTTGGATAACCTCGGTATTTCCGCCTCTGAACTTCGGGAAGAACTCGCGAAAACCGGGGACATGGGCAAGGCTGTAGGCAACATCATCAATAAGAGCATGAGCGAGGCCGGGGATGCTATCGAAACTTCGGCGGTAAAGGTGCAAAGATTGAGTGCAGCATGGAAAGATTTAAAAACTGCATATGGTAATTCCGCATGGGTTAAAAATATAGCAGACTCTATTGTAGATAATTTAACAGTTGCGATCAATTCTATTTCATCCATTTTTAAAAGCAATGCCCAAATATGGTATGAAACAGATATTAAAATGGGTGCAAATCTAGGGAAAAGATGGCTTCAAATATATGAAAAGTATAAAAAAGCAACAGGATCACTTAAAGATGATTATTCTGAGTATTTAGACCTTTTAAAAAAGGGGTTTTCGTCCAGTCCTCAAACAAATACAGATTCTATTCGTCAATTAAACTCAGATACAATTAACGGCATTAAGGCTCAAATCGCAGCCCTTGAAGAATTACGAGCAGAGGAGGCTAATCCTGCAAAAAGGGCGGCATACACGAGCGAGATAGAATCCCTCAAAAAGAGATTGGAATTGATGACCTCTACCAATACAGTGGTCAAAGGCTCCATCGACTACATCAACCAACAAATCGAAGCTCAGGAAAAACTGTATAACTCTACTAATATACAGTCTGTTCGCGATATGGCCGCCGCTAAGAAAGAGGAATTAGAGGCCGCCAAAGCATTACTTGAGATTACCGAAAAAGATAAGCAAAAGAGGGATGAAGCTCTGAAGGGCGATATTGCATCCGGATATTCGACCCAAGGAATGGGAGGGTCTTTTTGGTTAAAAAGAGTAGAAGAAAAAAACAAACTGGAGAAAAATTTAGCGTCTTATTCATTTGATCCAACATTATATAAAGATAAGATACAGCAATTCAAAGAACAAGCCGCAGAAGTGGATCAAGTCGCCAACTCTATCCATCAAACAATAACCAACACAATGGTTAGCAGCTTTCAGGCTCTTGCTGACGGATTGGCTGGAATATCCGACATGAACGCAGGGCAGGCAATAGCAAGCCTTCTTAAACCTCTGGCAGATATGGCTATTACAGCCGGGACAATTATTATGACAACAGGTAAGGCGATTGAATCCTTGAAAGCTGCATTGTCAGGATTTTTTGGCGTTGGCGCTATAGCCGCAGGAGCCATCTTGGTTGGTATTGGTGTAGCTGCACGAGCTGGTCTGTCTGCAATAGCATCATCAGGAGGCAGTTCAGGAAGTTCAAGCTATTCCCCTAATACGTCTTTCTCCGGTGGTAGCAGTTATTCCGGAGCATCAAGTCAATATGGCTATGCGTCCTACAGGGCTCAATCTGTTGACGTTAATGTTACCGGGCGTATATCCGGTCAAGATATTGTTTTGGCAAGCGACAAGTACCTGAAAAACAAATCCCGATAAATATGTACGGTTTATTTGCATACAAGGAAATAACCGCCTTAAGAACGAAGCATGTTTACCGGCTTGAAATCTATAAAAAAGATTTCTCCGGAACCGCTATGGAGCTTGAAGAGTTTAGCAGCTCTCCTTTCTCCATTACTCTGGAAGGGGAAGGGGATGAGGTATACCGCCCTATCATTAAAAGCTACCTGAGTATTAATATTATCGATAAAGATCAATTCGATTATACTCAATTTTTCACTTCTGACGCTTTTGGTTTCCGTGTTTTCCTTTTACGGAATGGTATGCGCCTATGGAGCGGCTACATTACGCCGGACAGTTTCGGGCAGGATTTGCAATACCGCTCTACCATAAACTTAGTAGCCAGGGATAATATAGGCTACCTTTCAGAGATAGACTACGATTGGTTTGATTACGACTTTGTGTCTATTGAGCAGCTATTAACCAAGGCTTTCGACAAAATCCAAGCTCAATTTAGCTTAGATAATCGAGTAAATATCTTTTCAGGGAACAAACCAATAACTGATGCCTATATTCAAACCGTAGGACTTAAAGATAAAACTTGGTTTGAGGTTCTTGAAGAAGTACTATCCGGTTGTGGACTCCAACTCAGATACATCAATGACAACTACACGCTGCACGACATAGCGAATGAGGTTGAATTAGGCGGAAATTACACTCCTACATTTATCGATAGGTCACAGCGGGTTGATTTTTCCCCGGCTTGGCGTGAAGAACAGTTGGAGCAGGATTATTTGAAGATAGATAATTTCTTCAATAAAATGCCGAATAAAGATAAATATGAATTTATCAAATTAAACAACAAGGATTTTTCTCGTCCGGGTGAACGGCTATATACTATTCAAGGATGGAACCAGAGTGAAGCCAATGCATCCAATGGAATACTATTTAATAACCCAGACGAATTATATTACAACACATCATTTAATCAAGATACAGGAACTTATATTTTTGATAAGATTCCTAATACGTCTATGCTTATAAATTCCGATAATAAAACGGAATACCCTAATTCAAGCATAAGTACATCATTTATATGTAAAAAGTCAAGCACCCCCTTACATATAAACATCGATGCATTCAACGAATTGTTTGAAGTAGAATATTACGAAGGAATAGGGCATGTCATTTCTCGCCATTACGGATTTAACTATAACACATATCATCTTAATTTTTATTGCAATATATTCCTAAAAAAAGAGGATGGATCAACCTTAATATGCAAGAATAACACATGGGAGCCGTATGACAGTAGCAATCAAGATTATCGTATTGAGCTAAATTTACCTGAGACACCTGACCCCTTAACGGCTGAATCTTTCCAAGAGGATAAAACACAGTTGGATATAGTCGTTAAAAGCATTCCAGAAAATGGCGATCTTATTTTTACTATCTACAGGTGGGGAACGTCATACACCGGGACATTGCTTGGTTCATTCGCTATGCGAATCGACAATATCAAGATGTACTTTAAGGATGAGAAAGAAGACATTAGCGGCCAGGAATCCAAAATAACTATAAACGAATCCAATAACGTAAAACAATCATTCGATTTCAAGTATGGTCAAATTCCCGATAGTAGTGGGGGATACCTCGCTTTTGCGGGAGGACTTCATGACAATGACGATTACCACACACCGTTAACAGATTGGTATAGGTCTGCATTCCCGGAAAACAAATACAATCTTTTGGAGCTTGTTGGACGTGGTTTGGCCCATCACGGCAAAAAGGCCCGGAAGATTATGACCGGAACAATTCTTTTTGACGGTCAGGATTTTTCCAAAATTCTCGTTATCGATAATGAGAAGTATGTTATCAACGGTGGGACATACGATGTAACCAAAGAGACCCTGACAGGCGAATTTATCGAAGTGGAACCATATTCCACCGACGATTACGTAATAACAGGAGGTGCTGTTTCAGGCGGATCGTCCAATATCAGTACAGGAGGGAATAGGGATACTCTTTTATGGACCGATAATGCAGCGAATACCAAGAGGGTAAATGAGCTTGGTATGGCTACCTCGGACGATCTGGCGGGTTCTAATCTGTTAATTGACAACCCCGAGTGGAGTGAAGCCAAAAGGATTAGCGCCGATATGTTGGATGATAAATTCTATTGGGATAAATCACTAGATACTACAGAGGACAAATCAGACAAGGATAGTTGGATTATTCGTACTAAACATTCCATTGTCTCCGACAAAGGCATCAGCGCTTACGGTCTGGGTTCCACCTCCGGCGGCAGTGCATCCGGTTCCCTCGGAGAGTTGGTCAACGTCGGGCAGTGGGCCGACGAGGTACCTACCGCCGACCGGGTGATGGTACAACTGGCTGGGGCTACACATTGGTCTGCAAAGCCTCTTTCCGATCTTGTCGGTCTCGATACTGCGGCCCTTGCACAATACCTGACCGAAAACAGCTACCTCAAGGCAAGCGATATTTCAAGTTATCTGACCTGGGCCAACCTTTCCGGCAAGCCTACGGTTTACCCGACGAGTTGGGAATTAGTGACGGGCCGGCCTACGAAACTCTCTGATCTGACCGATGACGTTGTAGCGGGCAACTATCTAACTAAGTCAACATGGGATGCCGTATTCGAAGTGGTCACGGTGGATGGTACACCGGCGCTGAAAGTCAAGTACGATATTCTCGGGCTCAAAGGCATCACAGCCTATGCGGACGGCACCCTCTCCGGCGGGTTTTCCGGTGCGTTGGTCGATCTGGTGGACGTGGCAGTGACTAATCTTGCCTCCGGGGATATTCTCAAGTACAACGGGACGCATTTTGTAAACGTGCCGGTCTCGTCCATCGCCGGGGCTTCGTCGTGGGATCAGATCACCGGGAAACCGGACTATTTTCCGACCCGGTGGGCGGACGTGTTCGGTGCACCTGCGTCCCTTCCGGCCTCTGACGTATACCCGTGGGCTAAAGCGGCCTCGAAACCGACCTATACCGCCGCCGAGGTCGGGGCGCTGGCTTTGAGCGGAGGCACCCTAACTGGTAATGTAATCACTATCGGCTCGTTCATCCTGGCGAATAGCGGTGCATACCCTCAGTTAACTTTTCGCGCAACAGCGGATAATTCAGAGAGGCTGCTTTTTCGGCATGGCAACGATCTGAAATGGAGGTACAATGGCACCAACGACGGAATAATATACCACTCCGGCAACTTCAATCCGGACAATTACCT
>UMJJ01055537.1_pt1 | contig 13536 bp, 13 predicted proteins | sample 1966051 | NCBI WGS metagenome assembly UMJJ01 (sample SAMEA4836147, study PRJEB28245) | human gut metagenome | biome: gut microbiome; material: fecal sample | place: Denmark | collected 2008
TACTCATACGGCACGGAATAATTCATGCGCTCCACGCTGATATGGTAGTTATATTGGACGGTGGCAACTTTCCAGACCGCCAACTCAAACGGCATAGCCGGAAGAGGCAGCAGAAACAGTTTCTCCTCCGCAAAACAAGCTGCCCGGCTGCCCTCCCGTTTCTGGAAGGGCTTGTGGTTGAAGGTTTCCAGTTTCTCGTGGATTGCTTCATTCAGTTCCATAAGGGACAGAAATTGGCGGTTGCGCAGAGCAGCCAGAATCCAGGTGGAGACCACGCCAACGGAACCCTCCACAAAGGCCTTGTCCTTGGGACTGCGGGGGCGGGCCGGGAGAATGGCGGTGCCGTAGTGCTCCGCCATTTCTTGGTAGGATTTGTTGAGCACAGTCTCTGTACGAGAGTTCTTGACAATACCGGTCTTGAGGCTGTCCGGGGTGAGGATGCGGGTGACGCCGCCGAAATACCGGTAGGCGTTGACATGACCGGTGATCCAGGCCTCCTGCTTCATGTCCAGGAAGGCCTCTGTGTAGGCGTAGCCGCTGTATGGCAGCACCGCTACAAACAGGTATGCATCCAGCCGCTCCCCGGTGTCTGTGTCCACCAGAGCTGCCGTCTGGCCCGCCCAGTCCACCTGCATGGTTTCACCAGGCTTGTGTTCCAGGTGCATGGTGGCTTTGGCTTTGTGGACATAGTCTGCGTAATACTTGTTGAACTGAGTGGATTTGTAGGGTAGCTCACCGCTCTGGCGGCATTGCTCACAATATTCCACCCACAGCAGGCTCAGGGTGACGCCGCTCTTCTGCATCTCTCGGTGCACCCACTCATAGTCCGGCATCTTGTAGACAGGGTCCTTTTGCTCGGTTGGAAATAGCCGCTGGGAAACTTCCTGCTGCGACATGGACTGAGCTTGCGGCCAACTAAGCTTCTGTTCCCGCGCCCGGGCTAATGTGCGTGTGACCGTGTTGCGACCACAACCGGTGGCATCTGTAATTTCCCGGTGGGTGAGCCCCAGGCTTTTGAGCCGGAGGATCTCTTTGTGATTGACCATGGTAAGGCCTCCTAAATTGAATTTGCATCTGATGATGCTGAATCCATTTTAGTGGCCATCCTGTCAATGCACCATGACTACGGTGACCATGCACCATTTCAGCGGTCTGAGTGCACCATTCGTGCGGTCTAAGGGCACCGTTTCAGGCGGCGTATTCATTGTTCATGCTTTTTCCCTCCTGTACGAATAAATCGATCCATCTGCCGGCAGGCTGCATACATCGGGTCATCCAGCATTTTCAACAGCTCATCGCTGCGGTTTCTGGCTGTTCCGAAGGGCATTGGAGCGCGCCACACCCACTTGCCCCAGAGGTACGCAGGGGTGTACCAGCGGTCATACTCCTCCATTGCGATGACCTCGCCCTGGATGACCACCGCCGGGATCCCGTAGAGCGAGAGCTGGATATAGGTCATCTGTGCGCAATACGCATCCACATCGGATGCCTGTATCACAAGCTGCTCGAACGGATTGAATCCTTTGGCCGCAAAACGTCCCACCGCTTCCAGAAGCAGAGTGCCGCTGCCGCAGGTGGTATCTATCAAGACGCTATGTTTGATACAAAAGGAAAAGCCTTCTCCGGTGCGAAAATACCGAAAAAGGCTTGATTTGCTGGACTTTCACGGCACTTGTCGTCTGTGGAAGCCCAGCTTTTTTATTCAATTGTGTTCAAGTGCCACTGCCGCAATTGGCCCGAAGTCAGAAATGCGACACCCCAAATTATTATCGTTAAAAAGTATGCTAACGTTAAAAAGTTTATCTCTCGATAATCGACCGCAACAACGCAAGTATACATTGATAATCCTCGTTTTTGTTTTTAATAAAGGATGTCGTCAAAATGGAGATTAAGTTGCCAAAATCATACCCTGTACTATCAGCGACAACTTTTAGTTTTGCCTTGGAATCATCAATACTATCAACTGACGGTAAATCGCCACATATGGCTTGCAACTTATCAGTATCAAATATCAAATCCTCTGGAATCATTTTGGGCAAGAAATGCACATTGTTTCTATAGAACTCAAGGTATTCCACCAAAAGCAGCTTTTCTTGATCTTCGTTTTTTCTGCCACTTTTTTTATTTGCATCCACGCCCCATGCAATTGAATCCGCATTAACTCCGACAATCTTCCTGAAAACATCTTTATAGTATGTTAGTGTTTTATCTTTTTCTAAAACCTCAGAAAAATCCGGCATTTCCGTAGAAGGCTTTTGATCACCGTCAAAAATAATAAACCTATTTGTTATATGCGTTTTGGCATACGTAAAAATAGTATGGATTTTAAGGTTGTCTGCGCCTCCCGGAAAATAATCAACTTGAATGTGTTCTCCTAATGATTCCGCGATTATGACGCCTTCCACAATATGCTTCGCCATCAAGTCCTCTACGATAATGTGCTTTTTGGTTATACCTTCTTCTATCTCTGTAAATGCATACTGAAAATTCAGATTCCCCTCGGCTATAATCTGGTCATTAAATCGCCTTAGGCACACTATGGCTTTGGGCGGAAGATTCTCAACAATACTTGCCGAGTGAGTGGTCATAATCACTTGAATCTTCTTCTTTTTTATGATCAACAGAAGACACTGCATAAATCTTTTTTGAGCACCCGGATGCAACGACACTTCTGGCTCATCTAATAGCAACAGAGCATTTTCTGGCAAACGAGAAATTTGGTCAAGCATTAAAGCAACAAGGAATTCACCGCTTCCAGCATTATATTCGGAATAAGCAATACCATCGGAAAAGATAACATTCGTCGCCCATGTTCCACTGAAATATTTATGCTTAACAACTCGCACTTCTGCCAAATTAAGTTGAAGAACCTCGTTCACTAACTTAACCGTTTCAGGGCTTAATAACCATTCCTTTTTCTTGCCAGACTCTTTCTGTTTGTTTTGAAGAACCTTTCTGGATTGCCTAATCACATAATCAACTTTTTGCGCTTGCTTTGGGTTTTTCCCGATATCATCATACAGGAAGCTTTTCTCAAATGCACCAATCAGGGTTTTCGGATTCAAGTAGATAATTTTCAATGTCCTCGGAACTTGACCTTGTATATTCCATTTATTGACCCCGACATGTTGACAATCAACTTCTGATTCGGAAAAATGATAGGAAAACGAGGCGTTTTCCATTCCTCCGCCATCGATTGCAGTTTCAAAAAATATCTCCTCTGGACTGCTGCAATTAACCAATGTTTGAATCATCTTCATGATGGTTGTTTTTCCGCTTCCATTTTTACCGACCAGAACAGTTAACGGGAACAAGAAATCTATTGTCGTTTCAGGCTCAAAACGTCGGAAAGAATGCACGGTCAACGATGTTAAGCTGTTTTTTATCGCATCATGCTCTAACATCTTTTCTATTGTCTGAATCGTATCGGCAATATTATCCATTCACTTACACTCCTTCCGAATTGTTCTCCTTTATCAAAACTGTCACTTTGCCATATAACCGAATTGCTCAAGTCTCTCCCGGCACATTCTGCGTTCTTCATCAGTAAACAACTCTGCATATTCCGACTTAAGAACGTGGGCCTCTACGGATAAATCCAATCGCCCATGCTCCCAGAGAGTAGTGAATCCATCCGTGCCGCCGGGTTTACTTATCAGCTGTTTTGCCGCAGCTAATCCGCCCTTGGCTCCCAATATTTGAAGAAAGCGACTGGCGTTATACCCGCATTCTTTCTTGGCGGTCGTATAAATATCAATCATGTCCTGTTCAAAGCGTTTCTCTAATGTTGTCATACAGCACCTCCTATTCGAACATATCCCCATTCCATACCAAGTTGACAAGCTGCACCAGCAATGCAACTCTTTCTGAAATTTCGACCTTGCTAAACTGCTCATAAGCCTTGAAATTCAATCCGTTATCAGCTATGAATTTCTTAAACTTCGGATTGTTCTGATAGGCAAGCTGGCCCAAAGACTCAGTATAAATATTTCCCTCGTTAGAACAGTACTTTGCAAGTTTATAGGAATACTTGGCATCATTCAAACTGGCGTTTATGCTCTTATGCAACAGTAGAAGTGCACCAACGCTATTTCTCCAGCGCCTGAAATCTTCCTGATCTGTATATTCATCAGTAAACCATTCATAGTGATCTGTGATGATATGTTCAATTTCGAACGGATTCTTAGTCTGGGTATTCATGTAGTTACAGTAGTTAGAAGCAACACCGGTACTCTCCTCGATAAAACCGGTCACACGAGCGAGAATGTTTTTGATGTACTTCTTGGTAAAGCTGTTAAGCCCTAAATCCGGGAGTGCCACCTCTGGCTTGAAATCCAGATTAACATACTGCTGCATCAGCTTCTGCTTCAGCGTCGGCACATCGCACATACGGATATCCTTCGTAACATTGAACACAAAATTCTTGATGGTGCTGTAATCCACCGAGCGATAATTCGTGACTCTGGAAACAATCAGAATATCAATGAAGCGGGCAGTCAAATTAATTTTCTCAATAATAACAGGCCAAGAATCCTCATAGCATATTGGAGCCAACAGAAGCTGAGGCTGTAATGTGAAATTCACCTGCGCATTGTAATAGACATACTTTGTCTCTTCGGCCAATACAGTCTCAGCCTGACGAATGCGCTGATAAACCTCTGCAAATTTAGCGAATTTCTTTATAAACAGTTCGAAATCTGAAGAAGACTCTAATCCCAACTTATCTCGCTCATCACGGACCCATTTATGGAACGAGCCACCAATGATGTCAAAATCCTTATTGACAGCACCGGCTTTGGTTTCACGGATAGTTTCTGCGTAATGCGCACGAAGCCATGCTTTGATAAAGGTTTCATCGCCTTTGTCATCATCCTTCTTTAGAATGAGGACCATATCCTTCCACAGGCCGTTCATTTTCTCACGTACTGTATCATCTCTGATTTCGGACAGTATGTAGCCCTTCAGCATCTCTGTTGATGTCAGGCTTAAACCACGGTCATTCATGGTGACGAAAACTTTATGTGCATCCTGCTCTGTAGTAGCCACGATTTCAATGAAGAATACCTTCTCTGCAAGCCAATCACAGAAGTGCAGGAGCATATCATCGGTAATGTCCGCTGGGAACACATCAACAATATCGGTGTAACGACCATACAGATTTCGCACGGACTCACCACAATTTGTCATATCAAAATCCTTGTTATTGAAGATGGCCTCCATACATTCCTGACGGTCATCAACGTTGATATTAAAGGACTTCGTACCAAAAGACTCAGAGAAAATCATGGTCTCAATCATATTGTAGCTCTGCCCGATTTTCTTCAGACGATTGTTTAAATACATCAGCAGCAACGTCAAAGAAGAGAAACGCTGCTGACCATCGATAATGGCATTCTCACGTCCTGCTAAAACGATGGACCCCATAAAATATGCGCCATACTCAGCCACAGCTGGGCGGGAATCACCCGGCTTGTAGTTATCCAGAAATTCAGAGGTAAGGTCATCGATAAGTTCTTCGATATGCTTGCGCTGCCACATATACTCTCTCTGATAATAGTGGATGGAGTATTTCGTGTTTTGTAATAATTGTTTTAGATTCTTCGGTGAACCTTCTATCTTTTTCATCGGCGTTCTCCTTAATATCTATATCGTGTTATTCCTCATCTTCAAAAAGGTCAACATCGATTTCTTCGGAATCCAATATTCCTATTGGGTATTCACGAATCCATCCAGTAATATGAATAGTTTTGCCACAGTACGGGCATTCGCAGTCAGCACCGCTATCAAAGCTATATACCGCATCAGGACCCATACCGTTTTCCTTTTCAAAACTACTTACATCTTGAAGATATTCTTCTAAGTCAACTTCGAACTCAATCCCACAATCCGGGCATTCGATAGTTCTGCTAAGAGAAAGTCGCCAATTATCCGGATCGTCTTCATCGTCGGTAAATAATCCGGGAACATTATATTTAATGTCGGCAGCTTCCATTTCCACGCTTGTATTGCCACACGTCAGCAATTCATTCTTCAGTCTCAACCTTCCGGTACTTCCATCTTCTTCGACGAACTCACGGTGTTCACGAATGAATGTAGCGGCCTCACGAGAGAAGCCATTCCTTTGCAGCAGTATAGTTAGTGGATTCGTTGTGCCAAACTCTACATACTCATACCAGTTATTGTCGAATTCGGCTACATTGTGAATCTTCTTATATTCATTCGAGAATCGCAGGAAGTAGTTGGAAATACTGAATAAGATAATATTTTCAATAACTTCCAACGTCTCGGCAAAGACGATATTTCGATGTTCCTTAGAACGGTCATTATAGATAGTCGGCGGTTGATATGCAGATATGTAAAAATTCTCTGGATGGTCTCTGCGATATTCAATTGCCTTTTTCATAATAAAGCTAAGGCCTGTTCCTTCCATCCATTGACAGAGAATTACAGCATACCATCTGCGCAATGACTCCTTGCCAAGGGAAGATTTTTCATAAGTGTCCCACTCAAAGATAGTGGCGAGCTTGTTTAGAAACTCAATGACATCGGCATATCTGAAGCTGCCGTTGATGCACGGAGGGTATTCCAAACCATCTCTAATGGCCTTTATAAGCCTTTTTGTCTGATCAACCGAAGTGTTTATGTCATCATCAGGTAAAGTTGGAGAATCTGAAAACTTCGCCCTGATGTCGTTTTCGTCAGCGACAGACAACAGATCAGAAAACTCCCTGCGGACAAGGCTATCTCTGTCTTCCATGATATCCCTGAGCAAAATCAATCCGAACTTGCGCATCATAACATATGACTCTTCTGATTGAAGTGCCTCGCCCTCTGCATTCACTCGCTGCAGTATGACAGAACTTCCGCTTTTTAAGATATCGACAACATATTGTTTCTCTACTTTTTTCAGGACTTTTGGATTTGTCGTTATTGAAAGGTCCTGCTCTGGCACCGGAGTTTGCAGCATTTCGATATAATCTTCCGGCTTTACGGATTTTTCTTCGGAAACAAAAAACACATTTCCGTAAAGATTGTAGCTGATTCGACCTACACGGCCTATCAAATTTCTAAAATCAACCGGACTCATCTCACTGCGGAATATCTTGTTGTCAGTAATAAACAGATTATCCGCCGGTAAATTAACACCTTCAAGCAATGTACTTGTACAGAACATTGTGGTAATTTTTCCAGATTGAAAAAGTGTCTCGATTCTTGTTCTTATAGAGGCAGGCAAATACCCGATATGGTACGCTACGCCCTTTTTAATCATTCCGGCCAGATAATAATCACCGTGAACTTCCCGTGTTATATCACGTGATAAGGCATCTAATTCAGGATCGTGCTTTTCCTGTACTCCCGGCGCATCAGCAAAATCTCTTGCCGCAGCAATTGCTTTTGAACGACCGTTGTAATACACGATAGTCTGTGACCTTTTAACTTCCGGCAAGCGCATGTTTTTGGCTTCAAAATAAAGCAACATGGTCTTCAGAGAGATGTTTGCTGCTTTGATATCAGCGACCTTAATAACTTCTTGAGTATGCTCGTTATAGACGCCAACTTTCTGGCCCAATAAGTCAAGCAAAAACTTGACCTGTATAACCGGCGAATACGTAGAAGCCAACTTGCTCTCATCATCGTTCTCGATTACATCATTCATCAGACGCAGATAAACCTGCGGATTAGGTATATTCGGAGAAGCAAAAATGAAGTGTGGTCTCTTTGGCCGCTTTAACAGCATGTCGACAACCTTATAATAGAATGGACCTCGGCTATTTTTGCCAGACAGCTTGTGGGCCTCATCCAAAAACAAATAGTCAATTTGCAGCTCCGGCCTGCTGATAAGCAAGTAAAGCAAACGCTCCGGTGTTAACACAAAAATATAGTTATGTTCTTCTTCCAGAGCTATATCACTGGCTGCGGTAACCACACGGTAATTTCGCTTTTCAAGATTATCATTTAAATCATTTATGACACTACTGCGCACTTCATTTATCAACGCTTTTGTAGGAACAATCAGCGCATAATTTTTCTGAGCGCCCTGAAGGACAACCTCATCCTTGATAAACATACGCATAATAAATGATTTTCCCATTGAGGTCGGCCCGGAATAGCTGAAACATGGATCGGTCAAATGATCATACGCAATTTTCTGTTCGCTAAAGAACTTCTTTTCAGTATCTGCCGGTATTGTAAGGTAATCACTCCTGTACTGCGCAAAAACACGCTCAAATGTAGAGACATCCTTGTAATCGGCATTAATTTTCTGCAACCCTCGGTGGTTTCCAACGCTGGAGAACACAGAGCCTGCATATAATTTAACTAACGAATTCTCCGGGTACAATTCGTTCAGGAGAACGATAATTTCCTGCGCCCACATTTTGTGGCTGACGCTGGACTCTGGATGATTTGACTTGGACAGCAGGTCTGCAAAACGGAGTGCGTCCAAAAGGTCAAATTCTTTTGCTTTACCTTTTGTTTCAAGCTGAAATAGGCGTAACGCATAATTGAAAAGTATCTTCTCGTGAATTTCGTTTAGATACTCGTTGCTATCGATGTCAACGAATATGGCGTCGCCTAATTTTTTCTTTTCATCGCTCATATTAAGTCAACATCTCCTTCCAGCACCGCCTCCATGATAGATTTCTTTTCATCTTCGGCATCGTTAAAAGGTAGCACATAAATATAGAACGAGTGCATTCCGAAGCCGCAATCTTGAATCTTCTGGAGAATATACGGAATATAACGCTTTATATCAGCCTGCATTTTCTGTTCGGCGAGTTCCTCGTATTCATGGACCGGATAGTCTTTGCCAAGGCCCAAAGTGTATCCGAGAAACACGCCATACGATGTGTTGTATCTATTGGTTTTTGAAGGATTCGGAACAAGAATATCTCTCACAAGTGCAGCTTCTTCATCCGTGGCCATGCGCTCAAAAATAAGCTGATTGGCCATGTGAATTTCCTGTACCTCGTGCTGTTCGATACGGCAAATTTTCTCGAAAGCACCATCAATGGCATAACCGAGGTCACCGACAATATTGGAAGAGCCAAATACCACTTGATGGTACGGGCGTCCAGATACACCGCTGGTCAAAAGATGAATACTGTCTGCGACGCTGTCATACTGCTTTCCGTCAGTGCTTATTTCGACTCTGCTCATCAATTTCGGCGCATGGAGCTTTTCTTCCATGAAGGTGTAGTTCAACACCTCGCCCAATTCGCCGCCAGTACCCTGAACATCAGCACCGCCGTTTTTCTTAAGCACACGCAGAGCCTGAGATACAACAGCATCTCGATTTCCGGCCTGACTGAACTTTTCAAGCCTTGCTCTGGAAAATACGTAATCCCCCATACTTGTGTATAGATAGGCTTTCAAATCCTCCACATTGATTTTGTTATTACGAATTACAAGGTGAAAAAGGCGCAGTTCTCCCTCGGTAGTCCAGCCTACCGTTTCCGGCTGCGGGACTTCCTGAAAGACCGAATCGAAGTCACCATGTGTTAATGTTTTCGATAGCGCTTCTGCCATACTGCGCCTCCTCACCCTAATTTATTTCTTGTCCGTTCCGTAAGGAGCCTTTTCTTCAGCGACCTTGCTTGCCGGAGCTTGATAATCTGAATAGCGTATTGTTTTCTTGGTACCTTGCTTTTTGCCCTGCGGCTCATAGGTCATATTGAACACCAAGTCAGAGAGCCACTTCTTGAAGGACGGATTATCTTGGAACTGCTTAAACAGCTCCATATTGTCCGCCATAATAGCAAAGATAACCCGCTGCAATGCACGTTCACTTTCCATACGGGCATTCTGCTCGTCGGAGTTCTTCATCGCATTTTGATAACGTTCGTCCTTTGCCACCATATCAGGAATTTCAAGAATCTGTCTGCGGACATTATCTGCATCATTCCAGTTGATGTTGCCAAACATATCATTGAAGTCATTCAGGATGATGGACAACAGATCCATTTCTGGATTGACGATAATATCAGGAGAAACAAACTTCTCAATAACAGCACCAAGGATATCGGCTTCAATCATTGTATCAATTTGATTTTTAAACTGGAACTTTGCCAGAATTTCCTGCACATTAGGTGAAAAACCATCAAGATAGGCTTCAAAATCCACCTTCAAAGTCTGCTTCTTTGCACGGCTGGTAAGATCACGCAGACGGAAAGGCGAAGCATTACAAAAAGCCTGTCCAGCAGCATTGCAGAGCGCAGGCCACTGGTTTGTGATGCCTGCATCGTCCAGCATTTTCTTCATTTCCAAAACTGCCGGTTTGGTGTCTTCCAACATCGCATCCAAACGACGAATAACAGTCATCGGCAGAATAACGTCACGATACTTACCACGAACGTAAATATCTCTTAGACAGTCATCTGCGATTCCCCATATAAAGTTAACAATTGCATTATGCACTTGATTATCCATGATTTTTCGTTCCTTTCTCATCTGTATGCTCAGTTACTTGCACTGCACCATACTAATTAAAACATATCTTCTGTCCGATATTTTGGACTTAATCTTCATTTTTTCCGTTGTCTGCGGCGCCACCGGAGCGAATCCATTCATCCACTTCGGATAATTTGAACTTCCACAGACGACCAACCTTATATGCAGGCATATTTCTTTTTGCAATCCACTGCAGGATTGTTTCACGGCCTACGCCAAGATGTTCCTGAACTTCTTTCAAGGTTACCCATTTTTCTACTATTTGCTCGTTCACGCTATTTCCCTCCATACTTACGTGCGTTTGAATTTAGCATCAATTGTTACTGAAAATAATGAATCTCTTTTCGGAAAGCAGTTTTCTCCATCGGAATCCTGCATTTCCCAAAAACAGTGAAAAACTCCATCAAACCCACGGCCATCAAAGGTCGTGGTTATTTTTACGCTCTCTTGCGGTTTGACAGTCGGAATTGGAATTTCCGAAGGTGTAGCCTCCGGCCTGTCCTTTGGCCCACGACGGTACACAAGTTTTCTACCTACCCATGTGACCTTGCCAGCGTTCATAATCGACCACGTGTGATTCACGGTTTCGTGGCTCTGAATCTTATATGTTGGATTAGCGCCCACATACACATCATCACCCGTATACAAAGGCTTGAAAGCCGATATTGTTGTGTCTTCATCATGCGGCGCAGCTTTGGCCTCTTGATAGGCAGCTAATATCAGGTCGTCTGCTTCTTCGTCATCGCTACAATCAATCAGTGCCTTCATCTGCAACGCTAATGCTGTAGAGAGGGCTTTTTTATTGGGCTCATTTTTTTCAGGGACGCTAAACGCCAACAACACATCCATGACCTTGTCGTCAGCGATATTTTCATAAAAGAAATCTTCCAGCGTTTTCTGATTGTCATGGCCTCGCAACTCGCTCTTCTGCTTTTCAACAAACGGCTTATATCCACTGAAAAGATTTCTCCTGTAGCTGTCTGATATATAGACATCTCTTCCGGCAGCTACAAACAAAGCACGTATAAAACTTTCGTGATTTGTAAATGCCGAGCATGCCGAATAGACACCTTTACAAAAATCCTTAAGGACCACTGCGTCACCTCATTTCCACTCGCTGCAAGACGCAGCTATACTTATACATCTTCTATTATATCACACAAATCCACAAAAAACAACCATTCAACGATAACAAAAGTTCTAACAAGTTGTAAACTCACTCAAACTCACTCCTCCAAAAGTGTTGTTCGAAGTGTTAAAAGTGTTATTCCACCCGACTTTCGTCTTATTTGAAGTGTTATTGCCGACTGGTATCCTTTAAATAGATTGATGAAAGGCAGGTGAAATCAATGAAATTATCCAAAAGAGATTGGATCATCAACATCGAGAATGCCGCTTCCAGAGTGGCAGCCGAGTACGGCAAAGCCGTGGTTGATTCTGTGTTCCGTCGTTACGGCGCTCACAGCCTAAGTAATTTGGCCTCTTGCTACTACAGCGAAGTTTTCGCCGATTTAGAGCAGATCGCCAACGACTAAAACAAAAACGTCCTGAGCAAGACGTTAAACTACTTTCTCCGAAATCAGCTCACCTTCTTCGTGGCCACGAGGTGTGTTCGCAGCTGATGGACGAGAGAACTTTAATATAGAGTGCCAGCTTGCGAACGGCTGGTCACCGAAATGAAGCGGAGAAATCCGCATGAGGTGACCATCTATGACAATCAGAACTGGCAGCCATACCGGTTATCTCCGCTTCGGTTTAACAGCCGAAAGGAGAAAATCGCATGGCAAACAAAGAAAATCAGAGTAAACACAACACCCGCTTTATCTAGGCATAGCGCCTTCGCCCATCGCGGTGTGTCTAGAGTTCCCCATTGTCAGGTTTTCTTTTTTCTCTTGCATCTTAAATACCTCTTTCTTTTTTTCGTTTATGGATACTTGAGTTTTCGACCGTACCAATACCACATATTTTGCAGACTCCGATAAAGCCCTGTTCGATTGCATTCCAATATCGCCTTGCGGCCGGATGCAGATGTGATTGCTCAATCCGAACCAGGCGCATCCAACACTTATTTTGGGGATCATGCACACGGAATACTGTTTCGCGGACATACCGCCCGCAGAATGTGGTATACGCAGTGATATAACCAGCATACGGACCCTGCTCGTGGTACTCTAAATCGGAGATATAGAGCCCCGGCGCTGGCAGGAAGATGTGGTTGAGTTTCATCGGCAATCAGTATCCTAGGTTGGCTGGTAACGCATCAGCACTTCACCCTCCGGTAGCGGGCAGTTGGGGATCCACTTCATGTGGCCCTTCACCTGCCACCTCGTACTGCAGTCGACCGGCCCCACCCCTTCAAAGATGTTCAGCCGGAGGGACTTTCCGTCCAGATTCCGAGCCGACTGATCAAATCTCCAAAACGGCGGATAGTCGCACAGTGTATGGAGGGTCAGCGTCACGCCGTCCAAGAGAGGCATCAGCTCATCCAGGCCCTGCGTCATGGCGGTATAGAGGTAGATGGGAGCCTTGGCCTGCCTGCGGATTTCCGCCACCGCCGCCCGGACGGTCTCCGGGTGTAACATGGGTTCACCACCCGTAAGCAAGATAATCCGATAGGGGGTGAAGTCATAACAGACGGGTAGGGCCTGCAAATCCCAGTCGCGGTTACAGCAGCCAGGGCAACTTCGGTTACACTCCTCAAAGAGCAGCAGGCGCAATTTATCTATGGACATAGGCTGCGCTGCCCGGATGCCCTGTTTCTGCTTGTCTAGTACGTTTTGGTACATGTTTATCACTCCTTTTCATTTTTGCGGTTCTGCCTCGCGAGAGGATATATATAAAAAAGGCACATGGGCCGAAAGCCTTATGTGCCTTTTGGACATATCGTCCGCGATGAAGTTGTGGAATCAAAACCAGATAAAAACAAAAAAGCGTCCAAAGGCCAAATGCCTTCGGACACTGTGCAACACGGATCACTATAATTGCCTGTCTGGCAATTTCTGATACTGTATGTTCATATTATATCGGAATATACGGAGAATTGCAAGATGATTATCCACCGGATAGATATGGGAGCAGCTCCACAAG
>UMJJ01041167.1_pt1 | contig 13338 bp, 7 predicted proteins | sample 1966051 | NCBI WGS metagenome assembly UMJJ01 (sample SAMEA4836147, study PRJEB28245) | human gut metagenome | biome: gut microbiome; material: fecal sample | place: Denmark | collected 2008
TCTCATAGCAGCGGAGCTTGATTGTGTTTCTGTCAATCATTCGAGCGATGCCGGTATTGATATACTCGGGAAGAATGCCTGAATTGCGGATCTTGTCGCCGAGAGAATTAAGATCAACACTGTCAACATTATCCATAAACACGATGCAATGCGGATTACCGATAGTAACACAACTGATATTGATAGATTCGCCGCCTATATTAACCGGCTGGTCGATTATCATGTATGTGTCGGTCTTCATCGGAATGCTTGCAGGATCAAAATCGGGCTTGCCGATATCGACCTGAGCCGATCTTACCTCGCCGTTGAACGAATACAGACGAACGTTCTTTACGCCGCAGTTGGTTTCAATTTTCATTGTCGTTTTCGGCACAATTCCGTTATCATAGAGGAACTTTGCAGCACAGCGAATACTGTTCGCAGCCATAAGCGTCTGAGTTCCGTCGTCGTTATAAACAACCATTTTTGCATCGGCAATATCCGATTTTTCAACGAGAACAACGCCGTCGCCGCCGATTCCGTAATGACGGTCGGTGAAGTTGATAGTCAGCGACTCGGGTGACGGAATATTCTTATTCATGTTGTTGAAATAGATATCGTCGTTTCCCGTCGCCTGCATCTTAGTAAAATTCAGGCGCATACGCTTCGAGCGCATATGATTGATATCGACAAGCTCTGTGTTGCGCTGAGTGAAGCGGCTTGAAAGAATATCGCAGAGCGCATTTGCCGTATCGAGAGATGTAAGGCAGCAGATTGAGAGCTGAACTGCACGGCGGTGAATCTTGATGAAGTTTTCAATCGTCGATTTAGCCGTTGAGCCTGTGTAAACAATATAATCAATTTTGCCTGTTTCGAGCATTTCGATAACGTGCTTGCCGTCGCTGAATTCCTCGATAATCTCGGCATTGATGCCTGCCGACTGAATAAGCTTGCCCGTGTTCGGCGTTGAATAAATCTTCAAGCCGACGTCGGCGAACTTCTTTGCAAGCGATATAACTTCCGGCTTGTCCTTATCGTGAACGCTGATAAGCACTCCGCCGTTGTATTTATTGTCGTGATATGTGCTCTCATGGCCAACCTTGAAGCCTGCGGAAATAAGTCCTTTGAACAGTGCCTCATTGAGGGTTCTGCCGATTCCGAGAACCTCACCCGTCGACTTCATCTCCGGACCAAGTTCGGAATTGACATCGTTGAGCTTCTCGAATGAGAATACGGGAACCTTGATCGCAACATACGGCGGGATCTTGTAAAGTCCCGTGCCGTAGCCGAGCTCAATGAGCTTTGTGCCTATCATGACCTTTGTTGCAAGCTCAACCATCGGAACGCCTGTAACCTTGCTGATGTAAGGAATCGTTCTTGATGCACGGGGATTGACCTCGATAACGTAAAGCTCGTTGCGATAGATGAGATATTGAATGTTGACAAGGCCCTTTGTGCCGAGCGAAAGCGCAAGCTTTGTTGAAATATCAACAATCTTGTCAATCATGCTGTCGAGTATATTATAGGGCGGATAAACTGCGATCGAGTCGCCCGAGTGGACGCCTGCACGCTCGATATGCTCCATAATGCCGGGAATAAGAACATCCTTGCCGTCGGAGATAACGTCAACCTCAAGCTCCGTGCCCATCATGTACTTATCAACAAGAACGGGATTTTCAATCTTCTGAGAAAGAATGATATCCATGTAACGCTTAACATCGGTGTCGTTATATGCGATAGTCATGTTCTGACCGCCGATAACGTATGACGGACGGAGAAGAACGGGATATTCAAGCTCGTTTGCCGCTCGGATAGCGTCCTCGGTGTCCATAATCGTCTGACCCTTCGGTCTGCTGATGCCGAATTTTTCAAGCAATTCGTCAAAGCGCTCTCTGTCCTCGGCGATATCAATACCCTCGGCCGATGTGCCGAGAATCGGAATATTATTTTCATCAAGGAACTTCGTAAGCTTGATAGCCGTCTGACCGCCGAACGCAACAACAACTCCTACAGGCTTTTCAACCTTGATGATGTTCATTACGTCCTCGTCGTTGAGCGGTTCAAAATAAAGCCTGTCCGCCGTGTCGAAGTCGGTTGAAACCGTCTCGGGGTTATTATTTACGATGATGACCTCATACCCAAGCTCCTTGAGGGTCCATACGCAATGAACGGAGGAATAGTCAAATTCGATACCCTGACCGATACGGATGGGGCCGGAGCCGAGAACAATGATTCGTTCCTTCTCTCCTCTTTCGATCTCTCTTGACTCGCAGTCACTGTCATATGTCGAGTAGAAATATGGCGTTTCTGCCTTGAACTCGGCACCGCAGGTGTCAACCATTTTGTAAACGGCGTCAAGCGTCTTTTCCGGAAGCTTGCCTGCCATTTTAAGAATAGTCGAATCCTTGTAGCCGTATTTCTTGCCCTTTTCGTAGTAATCTTTGTCAAGCTTGCCGCTTTCGAGCATTTTTTCATAGTCGACAAGATTCTTGAGCTTTCCGAGGAACCACTCGTCAATCATCGTGATTTCGTGGATCTTCTCAATGCTTATACCCTCTTTAAGAGCCTTGAACACGGTGAAAATTCGCAAATCGTCCTGTTCATGCAAGCGTTCGACAACGTCCATGTCATCTGGGAATTTATTATAATTGAGTGTTTCAAGTGAAATTTCGGCACCTCTGACAGCCTTCATAACCGCCATTTCAAAGCTCGGAGCAATCGACATGACCTCGCCGGTTGCCTTCATCTGAGTGCCGAGCTTACGGCTTGCACCGACGAATTTATCAAACGGCCACTTCGGGAACTTGACAACAACATAGTCAAGCGTAGGTTCAAAGCAGGCACAGGTTTTGCCCGTGATGTCGTTTCTGATCTCATCAAGTGTATATCCGAGCGCAATTTTGGTTGTAACCTTTGCTATAGGATAACCTGTCGCCTTTGAGGCAAGAGCCGACGAACGTGAAACTCTCGGGTTAACCTCGATAACGGAATATTCAAAGCTCTCGGGATTGAGTGCAAACTGACAGTTACAGCCGCCCTCGATGCCAAGCTCGGTGATAATATCGAGCGAGGCGGAACGCAGCATCTGATATTCCTTGTCCGAAAGCGTTACGGCAGGCGCGATAACTATACTGTCGCCCGTATGAACGCCGACCGGGTCAAAGTTTTCCATTGAGCAGACAGCGATAACGTTGCCAACGCTGTCACGCATAACCTCAAACTCGATCTCCTTCCAGCCGCCGATAAAGCGCTCGACAAGGATTTGATTGATCGGGGAAAGCTCCAGTCCGTTATATGCAATAACTCTTAATTCTTCTTCGTTGTAAACAACTCCGCCGCCGGCGCCGCCGAGGGTGAATGCAGGACGAATGATTACGGGATATCCGATTTCCTGAGCAATTTCGGCCGCACGTTCAACGGTGTTTGCGATATCCGACGGAACAACAGGCTGACCGATTTTGAGCATCGTATCTCTGAAAAGCTGTCTGTCCTCCGCCTTATCAATGGCTTCGGCGTTGGTGCCGAGCAGCTTAACGCCCATTTTTTCAAGATAGCCGTTCTGAGCAAGCTGCATAGCTATTGTAAGTCCCGTCTGTCCGCCGAGTCCGGCAAGAATAGAATCGGGATGTTCTTTTTCAATAATTCTTTTAACGGTCTCCTGCGTCAGCGGTTCAAGATAAATCTCGTCGGCGAGCGCATTATCCGTCATAATGGTTGCGGGGTTGGAGTTGACAAGCACAACGTCAAGACCTGCGTCCTTGAGAACGCGGCAGGCCTGTGCTCCGGCGTAGTCAAACTCAGCCGCCTGACCGATAACGATGGGACCGGAACCGATAACAAGTACCTTTTTTATGTCTTTATTCAGCGGCATTGTTTTTTCCTCCCATCATTGAAATAAACCTGTCGAACAGGAACTTTGTATCCTTAGGACCCGAACATGCCTCCGGGTGAAACTGAACGGTGAATATCTGCTTACTTCTGTATTCCATACCCTCGCATGTGCCGTCGTTTGCGTTAATAAAGCTCTCTCTTGCATATCGCCTGTCAAGACTTTCGGCAACAACGGCGTAACCGTGGTTCTGGCTTGAAATATAGGTTCTGCCCGTTTCAAGTTGCTTGACCGGCTGATTAACGCCTCTGTGACCGTATTTGAGCTTCATCGTTTTTCCGCCCATTGCAAGGGCAGTGAGCTGATGTCCGAGACAGATTCCGAAAATCGGGAATTTGCCGGCAAGCTCCTTTATATTTTCAATCGGAACGATGTTTTCCTCCGGGTCACCCGGACCGTTTGAAAGCATGATTCCGTCCGGATTCATATTGATTATCTCCTGAGCCGAGGTGTCATACGGGAAAACCGTGACCTCGCAGCCCCTTGCAACAAGCTCACGAACGATGTTTTTCTTTGCGCCGTAGTCGAGAAGCGCAACCTTATACTTCGCTCCATCGTCCGATATCGTATATTTTTCCTTACAGCTTACGCTCTTGACTGCGTCAACGATTCTGTAAGCCTTGATTTCGTCATAGTCGATATTGTCGACCGAGCTGACGATTTTTGCGTTCATAACACCCTTTTCACGGATTATTCTCGTAATCTCACGGGTGTCAACGCCGTAAACGCCGACTATTCCCTGCTTTTTCAGGAAGGTGTCAAGGTCATACTCCGTTCTGAAATTGGACGGCAGCTCGCACCACTCTCTGACAACGTAGCCGCTGACGTAGGACCTGTCGCTTTCAAAGTCCTCCTCCATGATGCCGTAGTTGCCGATAAGCGGGAAGGTTTGCATAACTATCTGTCCGTAATAGCTGGGGTCGGTGAGTGTTTCGATATATCCGCCCATGCCTGTTGTAAAGACAAGCTCGCCGAGAGCCTCGCCCTCTGCGCCGAAGCTCTTGCCTTCAAAAATGTGTCCGTCTTCAAGTACAATGTAAATTTTTTTAATCATAATGTCGCCGCCATAACTGCTTTTATAGTGTGCATTCTGTTCTCTGCCTCTCTGAAAACGATTGAACGTTCGCTTTCAAAGACCTCGTCCGTGACCTCAAGAGCATCACAGCCGAATCTTTCGCCGATCTCCTTGCCGACAATTGTCTTATGGTCATGATAAGCGGGCAGACAGTGCATAAACACAACGTCATCTGCCGCCGCATCCATAAGCTTTTGATTGACCTGGTACGGCATAAGGTCGTCGATTCTTTCTTTCCAAACCTCCATCGGTTCGCCCATTGAAACCCAAACATCCGTATAAATTACGTTTGCGTCCTTTACGGCCTCCGTGGGGTTTTCGCTGAATTTAATTTCACAGCCGTTTTCCTTTGCGATCGCCTTGCAGGTGTCAACAAGGTCATGGTCGGGGAAATACTTTTTCGGAGCGCATGCGGTAAAGTTGATACCCATTTTAGCGCAGCCTACCATGAGTGAATTACCCATATTGTACCTTGCGTCGCCCATGTAAACAAAGTTGATTCCCTTAAGATGACCGAACTGCTCCTTGATAGTCAGGAAATCGGCAAGAATCTGAGTCGGGTGAAATTCATTTGTAAGGCCGTTCCATACGGGAACGCTCGCATACTTTGCAAGCTCCTCAACAAGATCCTGACCGTAGCCGCGGTACTCGATGCCGTCAAACATACCCGAGAGCACCCTCGCCGTGTCGGCTATGCTCTCCTTTTTGCCTATTTGCGAACCTTCGGCAAGATAGGTTGAGCCCATGCCGAGATCGTTAGCACCGACCTCAAAGCTGCAACGCGTTCTTGTGCTTGTCTTTTCAAAGATAAGAGCAACATTCTTACCCTCGTGGATCCTGTGTGGGATTCCCGCTTTCTTCTTTGCTTTCAAATCAGCCGCAAGATCGACGAGATACTCAATTTCCTCGCTTGTGAAATCAAGCAGTTTCAGAAAATCTCTGCCTTTTAAATTAACCATCGGTATCACCCTCCTGTAATTATACATCATTTAATAAAATTTTCAAATAGTTTTACAATATTTTCAAATACTTAATTAGAACAAAAGGGCTGTTCATCAGGACAGCCCAAATATTTTTAAGTTTAAATATAATTTTCAACATACGCAATCTGCTTTTCAACGGATTCGGGACCCGTTCCGCCTGCCGAAATTCTCTTGGAGACGCAGGTTTCGAGAGAAATCTCGGTAAAAAGATCCTCCTCAAACAAATCGCTGTACTTTTTGTAATCCTCAAGCGGCATTGTTTCAAGCACAAGACCGTTATCAATGCAATGAGCAACGATCTGACCGACAAGCTTATATGCGCTTCTGAACGGAAGACCCTTCTTAGCAAGGTAATCGGCAAGGTCGGTTGCGTTGATAAAGCCCTTTTGAGCCGCAGAATACATATTCTCCTTGATGACCTTCATTGTTTCAATCATCGGAGCAAAAACTTTAAGACACTGCTTAACTGTAGCAATGCTGTCAAATATGCACTCCTTGTCCTCCTGCATATCCTTGTTGTATGCAAGCGGAATACCCTTGAGAACGGTGAGCATTGTGAAAAGGTCGCCGTAAACACGACCCGTCTTGCCCCTGACAAGCTCTGCCATATCGGGGTTCTTCTTCTGAGGCATGATGCTTGAGCCCGTCGTAAAGCTGTCGTCAAGCTCAATGAACTTAAACTCCCAGCTCGACCAGAGTATAATTTCCTCCGAAAAACGGGAAAGGTGCATCATAATCGTTGCGAATGCACTCATCAGCTCAACGCAGAAATCCCTGTCGGAAACGCCGTCAATGCTGTTGAGCGTGATTCCGTCAAATCCGAGCTGCTCGGCGACGAATTCACGGTTTGTATTGTATGTTGTACCCGAAAGGGCGCAGGAGCCGAGAGGCGAATAATTCATCCTCTTCATAGCGTCCTCAAGCCTTCCGATATCACGGATAAACATCATAGCGTAAGCCAAAAGATGATGAGCAAAGGTTATCGGCTGAGCACGCTGAAGATGAGTATATCCGGGCAGAATCGTGTTTTTATTATCCTTTGCAACGGAAAGAATGGCAGCAAGCAGATTCTTGATGAGCGGAATAATCTCTTCCGTCTCGTCTCTGAGATAAAGGCGGATATCAACGGCAACCTGATCGTTACGGCTTCTCGCCGTGTGGAGCTTCTTGCCGACGTCGCCTATACGCTTTGTCAGCTCGGACTCAACAAACATATGAATATCCTCGGCGTCCATATCGAACTTAAGAGCGCCGCTGTCAAGGTCGTCAAGTATCGACTGAAGTCCGGCAAGAATCTTATTGCAATCGTCGTCGGTGATGATTTTCTGCATTGTAAGCATTGTTGCATGCTTCATCGAGCCGATTATATCCTGCTTATACATCTTGCAGTCAAAATGGATCGACGAATTGAAATCATCGGCTTCCTTATTCAGTTCCTTGGCAAACCTGCCTGCCCACATCTTTTCCATAGCTTATAATTCTCCGAATATTTATTGATTAGTCAAGACCGGCCTTTTTCTTCATCTTTGAATAAACCTTGGTCGGCAGGCCGTAAAGATTGATGAATCCTGCCGAATCAGCCTGGTTGTAAACCTCGTCCTCATCGAAGGTCGCGATCTCGGGATCGTAGAGTGAGAACGGAGATGTTACGCCGGCGTTAATGATGTTGCCCTTGTAGAGCTTAACGGTTACGTCGCCTGTAACCGTCTTCTGAGTCTCCTTAACGAAAGCAAGAATAGCCTCTGTAAGCGGTGAATACCACTGAGCGTTGTAAACAAGCTCGCCGAGCTTATGACCTACAAGTGCCTTATAGTGTGAAGTTTCCTTATCGAGAGTGATTGTTTCGAGCATCTCATGTGCCTTGTAGAGAATTGTTCCGCCAGGAGTCTCATATACGCCCCTTGACTTCATGCCGACAAGTCTGTTTTCAACGATATCAAGAAGTCCGATGCCGTTTGCGCCGCCAAGCTCGTTGAGCTTTGTAACAAGAGCTACGGAATCCATCTCAACTCCGTCGATAGCGGTCGGAACGCCCTTTTCAAAGTGAATCTTTACATAGGTCGGCTTGTCCGGAGCCTGTTCGGGAGAAATACCCATCTCAAGGAAGCCGGGCTTGTTATACTGCGGCTCGTTTGCCGGATCCTCAAGGTCAAGACCTTCGTGAGAAAGATGCCAGATGTTCTTGTCCTTTGAGTAGTTTGTCTCTCTGTTTATCTTAAGAGGAACATTGTGTGCCTCTGCATAGTCGATTTCCTCGTCACGTGACTTGATATCCCACTCTCTCCACGGAGCGATGATTGTCATGTCGGGAGCGAAAGCCTTAATGGCAACCTCGAATCTTACCTGGTCATTGCCCTTACCTGTGCAGCCGTGGCAGATAGCGTCTGCTCCCTCTTTTTCGGCGATCTCGCAAAGCCTCTTTGCAATGATCGGACGAGCAAGAGCCGTGCCGAGCGGATAGTTCTCATAAAGAGCACCTGCCTGAACGCACGGGAAAGCAACCTCGTCAAGCATCTGCTTTGTGAGATCCTCAACATAGAGCTTCGATGCGCCTGTCTTGAGAGCCTTCTCCTCAAGTCCTTCAAGCTCGCTTGCCTGACCTACGTTACCCGAAACAGCGATTATCTCAGGGTTGTTGTAGTTCTCCTTGAGCCACGGAATGATGATTGATGTATCAAGTCCGCCCGAGTAAGCGAGTACAATTTTTTTGATATCCTTCTTATTCATAATAATACCTCCGATATACAGTATTGTCTGTGTTTTATGCACATATATTAGCATAAAATGTATATTTATGCAAGACATTTTTTCTCATTTTTCGCCTTTTTGTATATATGCACAACGGATTTTCAAGTGTGAGAAATATTATATGCAAATTTACAAAGCGTTTGACTTAGATAGTACGTTACCTCACACATAAATCGGTTGTTTGCTAAAAAGCGGCGAGCAGAGCAGTGAATGATAAATGAATAATAATGCATTTTTTAAGGAATTGTGCCATTTCATTTGTCGGAGAGTAAAATTACCGTTTGTGCTGCTTCATTCCTCTGTACGACATTACTTTTCTACTCTTACCGTAGGGTGCGATGCCCACATCGCACCAAGAAAATCTGATAAAAACCGCTTTCGGTGCAGAATATTCGTGGCCGCCCTCTTGAGGGAGGTGGCACGACGAAGTCGTGACGGAGGGAGTTTTAGTTTGATGAGACTTTACTCCCTCAGTCAGCTTCGCTGACAGCTCCCCCATTGGAGGAGCCCATTATCACTTTCGCCGACAGCGTCTCGCTGCGGCTCGGTCACGTCGCAACAAAATATAAATATCAATCAACAACAGTTTTCTTTTCTGTGCCCGCTTTCAAGCTGAGGTTATCCTCACAATCAAAAAGTTCTTTTCCCGATATTTTCCTCAAATTTTAAAGACATGTTTATTTTATATGTATTTCGTTATTATGAATGTCTGCACCGCTTTCCGTTTGATAAGTGAGCTTCAATCCATCGGAAATAAGCAAATTTTTCACCTGTTCCTCAGACATATCAGGGTTATCTATTAGCACAACTAGACCGGACTGTTCTTCCTTTTTTGCATCAACTGATCTTCCTTCTACTGTGAAATCAGTTTCTATGACGGCATGCCTTTCACTATCAAGCTTCCAATCAATGTCAAACATCATTTCGTTTGATTCATTGTTAATTTTAAAATTTACTTCATAGAGCCCGTATTGATCGGAATGTTCCTTTAAATTATTAAAGAATTCTTCATTCGACGTGTGAAAAAAATGTTCTTCGTTATTCTCAATCTTCTCTCCATCCAAATAAAAGGTCAACAAGCCATTTACTTGAATCTCGTATTTTTTCATCATTCCGTCAAGCTTAGTTAAATTGTAAGAAGCATCCTTAATTTCATAATTTTCTATCTTTTCAATTGTACATTGGGAATCGGTTTCGGACTTTGACCGAACAGAAAGTGTTCCTACAATACCGAGAATCACCAAAACAAAAGCTGTTAAAAAGGTTGTTATCAAAAGAATTATTTTCTTCATAGATTCATTCTCCCTTTTTGAGTTTGTGTAACCTCACTCCGTCAGCCAAGCTTCAAAAAATGATTTACATACTTGGTTTCTTGTATTATAATATAATTAAGAATATTCGTCAATAAGGATGTGTGTGTTATCAATAAGGACTTAACGATAGGAAAGCCCTATACTGTGGTTTGGAAATTCTGCCTTCCCCTTTTCGGCAGCATAATATTTCAGCAGCTTTATAATCTTGCCGACAGCTTCGTTGCGGGTAAATTCATCGGCAATGACGCTTTGGCGGCGGTCGGCAACAGCTATGAGATCACGCTTATCTTCATTGCGTTCGCTTTTGGCTGCAATATCGGCTGTTCGGTCATCACCTCCCAGCTTTTCGGCGCAAAGCGTTTCAGAGACATGAAAACGGCGGTTTATACCACCCTGATTTCAGGCGGCGTGCTGTGTATTTTGCTCATGGCTCTCGGCTTGATTTTCTCAACAAAGCTGCTTGAGCTTATCAACACGCCCGAAAACATCTTCGCCGATTCAAAGCTTTATCTTTTAATATACATAATCGGTCTGCCGTTTGTTTTCTATTATAATATCGCCTCGGGCATATTCTCCGCTCTCGGAGATTCAAAGACGCCGTTTATCTTCCTCGCCTGCTCGTCCGTTTCAAACATTGCCGCCGACATTCTCTTTGTCGCAGGCTTCAAAATGGGCGTCAGCGGCGTTGCATGGGCGACCTTTATCTGTCAGGGTATAAGCTGCATACTCGCCGTATTCTTTGTGTTCCGTCGCTTTGCAAATATTGAAACCGACGGCAAGCCTGCCGCATTTTCATTTGCGCTTCTTAAAAGAATTGCCGCCGTTGCGATACCGAGCATACTTCAGCAGAGTTTCATTTCGGTCGGCAATATTATAATTCAGGGCGTTATCAACAGCTTCGGTTCGGGCGTAATTGCCGGATATTCGGCTTCGATCAAGCTCAACAATCTTGTCATAACCTCGTTCACGACCTTCGGCAACGGAATTTCAAATTACACGGCGCAGAACCTCGGTGCACGCAAATTCGGCCGAATAAAAGAGGGCTTCAAGGCAGGCGTAAAGCTGACGTGGATGATTTGTATTCCGATTGTTGCCGTTTATCTGCTTGCAAGCCGTTATCTAATTTATTTCTTCCTCGAAAGCCCGACGGGAACGGCAATGGACACAGGTATGCTTTTCCTGAGGATTCTGACTCCGTTCTATTTCTTCGCAGCCGCAAAGCTTGTTTCCGACGGTGTACTCAGGGGTGCGGGACAGATGAAAGCCTTTATGACGGGTACATTCACAGACCTTGTTCTACGAGTCGTTCTTGCAATAATTCTTTCAAAAACCGCTCTCGCTTCAACCGGAATCTGGGTCTCATGGCCTGTCGGCTGGTGCGTTGCCGGCGTGATTTCCCTCACCTTCTGCTTCAAGTATATGAACATGGTGAAATATGACGGAATAGTTTAAAAATACATTTTCATAATACAACGAAAATAAAAACAAAATCGGCATATAATAAATTCAACGAACGTTTCAAAGAAAGGAAGATCCTCATGTGCACAGCGGCGACATACAAAACAAATGATTTTTATTTCGGCAGAACCTTAGACTATGAGTTTTCCTACGGAGATGAAATCACGGTAACTCCGAGGAACTATCCTTTTAACTTCAAGCACACGGAACCGATCGAAAGCCACTATGCGATAATAGGAACGGCGCACGTTGCAGACGGCTATCCGCTCTATTACGATGCAGTCAACGAGAAGGGACTCGGCATTGCGGGGCTTAATTTTGTCGGCAATGCGGTCTATGCTCAGCCTGTTGATGATAAAACAAACATCGCACAGTTTGAGCTTATTCCGTGGATTCTCTCGCAATGCGCTGCGGTTGACGAAGTGCAGACGCTTTTGAGCAATACCAACCTTGTCGGAACGCCTTTCAGCGACAAGCTTCCGACGGCACAGCTTCATTGGATAATCGCAGACAAGGACAAGTCAATCACAGTCGAATCCGTTGCCGACGGGCTGAAAATCTATGATAACCCTATCGGTGTGCTGACGAACAATCCGCCTTTTGAAGCACAAATGCAAAGGCTCAATGATTTCTCGTACCTCTCACCGAAGCAGCCGAAGAACAATTTTTCGGACAAGCTTTCGTTTGATATGTACAGCAGAGGAATGGGCGCAATCGGTCTGCCGGGGGATCTCTCCTCGGCATCAAGATTCGTAAAAGTCGCATTTACAAAAATGAATTCCGTCTCGGGCAACTCCGAAAAGGAAAGCGTCAGTCAGTTTTTCCATATTCTCGGCTCGGTCGAACAGCAAAGGGGCTGCTGTGAGGTTGCCGACGGCAAATACGAAATCACGATTTACACCTCCTGCTGCAACGCAAGCAAGGGAATTTATTACTACACAACGTATGACAACCGCCGGATTACGGCGGTCGATATGCACCGTGAGGATCTTTGGAGCAATGAACTGATTCGCTATCCCATGCTCACGGACAGCAGCATTCTTTGGCAAAATTAAAAATATCTTAAAAGGGCGGCCGGCGGTCGCCTGTTTTTATTTCTGTGATTTGACATCACGTCCTGCGGTTTAAGTCTTATTTAGAGATATCGCACCGTATCAGCTTGATAAATATAGCTTTCTTCACAAAATTATTTTACCTCAATTTATTTTGACAATCATATAATAAATGTGGTAGAATAAATCTTGGTGATTTAATGAAAATCGGAAATCTTGAAATAAAAGGATACGCTTGTCTTGCGCCCATGGCAGGAGTTGCCGACAGAGCCTTTCGCGAGCTTTGCATGAGCTACGGTGCGGCATATGTCATCAGTGAAATGGTCAGCTCCAAGGGTTTAACAATGCAAGACAAAAAGTCTAAGGAGCTGCTCTTTCTCTCGGATGCCGAACGCCCGGCAGGCGCTCAGATATTCGGTGACGATCCTGAAATCATGGCAAATGCCGCTTTGAAGGCCATGGAGTTCTCTCCCGACTTTATTGATATAAACATGGGCTGCCCTGCGCCGAAGATTGCAGGAAACGGCGGTGGCTCGGCTCTTCTCAAAAATCCGGAGCTGATCGGCAAAATTGTTAAAAAGGTCGTTGAGGTCTCCCCCGTTCCCGTCACGGCAAAAATACGAATCGGCTGGGATAAGAACAGCATAAACGCTGTTGAAATTGCAAAAATAATTGAGGCTGCAGGTGCAGACGCTATCACGGTTCACGGCAGAACAAAGGATCAGATGTACGCTCCTCCCGTGTCGCTTGACGAAATTGCAAACGTCAAAAAAGCCGTCTCGATTCCTGTTATCGGCAACGGCGATATTGTTGACCTCAATCGTATACGACTGCGCCAATT
>UMJJ01030436.1_pt1 | contig 13308 bp, 8 predicted proteins | sample 1966051 | NCBI WGS metagenome assembly UMJJ01 (sample SAMEA4836147, study PRJEB28245) | human gut metagenome | biome: gut microbiome; material: fecal sample | place: Denmark | collected 2008
ACCCCCTCAAAAAAACTTTTACCGGACAGCAATAATCTCAAACTATCCAATAACCAACTTACTAGCAGAACAATAAGGGTCGCGAACTAGTAGCATAGAAGAAGCCGAGCTCAGCCCGGCTTCTAAACAATCAGGGAAGTGGCAGCTTGACATTACTCGCGCACATCGCCTAAATAACTTCCCCTCTTGTATTACAAAGGTAGTCACCGTATCTGAAACGACTCGCTTACCAGCAAAGCAAGACGCAGAGTGACTTGCCAAGGCGCAAAAAAGCCCAAGTAATTCACTTGGGCCTGGAGCAAGGGGCGTTCCTCCACAACTAGAGGAGGATTAAACGACACCCTCGCGTTGCAAAGGTAGTAATTATATTTGAAATGACAGACTTAGCAAAGATGTCAGTGTATCCGTGATTTTGCTTAGCAGAAGAGCATCTACGGAATCCTCACTGTAGGACAAGAAAAAGGACGCACACCCCAAATGCTCTTACCTCGTTCCCGACGTTTAGGTGAGACTCACATTGGGATGTACGTCCTTTCTTGCCTTTACAGCAAGCGTGAAGAGTAAACCTCAATTCGTTCCATTACAGAATATAGCCTTCAATTAAAGGCAGCTCGAGTGTTTACCTCTTCTACTGCAAAGGTAGTGATTATATTTCAAAGGAAAAGAGCAAGCTCCCCGGGTTCGTACTGCAAACGCAGTATATAGCCTAGAATTAAAGGCAGACCGAGCGAGCTTGCTCTTTCTTACCGCAAAGGTAGCAACTATCGTTGAATCCGACAAGCTCTTCTTTATGGATCGTGGTGAAATATCCCGAAATTCATTTTATGAGTTGGGTTAGGCTATGATGGTGGACTTCTCAAACGGAAACAGCTTCGATAGTCTTCGTGAGACTATCGAAGCCAATTATCGTCAAATCAAACAAGAGTTTCTATTCCTTATCGATAGCGAGACTAAGCGGATAATGGATAACCCCAGACTCTGTCATCCAATCAAAAGCAAGGATCTTTTTCTTTTGATATAGCCAAATCGAATGAGCGCTCTAATTCTAATTCTGGACGAGTTAGTAAAATAGGCATTCCTTCTCTATCGTCAACAATAACTTCTTCCGATGCGTTCTTTGCTCTAGTCTTAGCCCATTCTCTCAAATTCGTAATTTGCTCCCTCATAGTTGTAGAAAGAGGGACTGTTTTCTCTATAGCTTCAACAATATGAGCAGCTTTCAACTTTGGTTCCTCTGGATTCTGTACATAAGCAGCAAACATTGCTTCCTTGATACACTCTTCAATTTCGGCACCATTAAAACCTTCCGTTTTTTTGGCGAAAAGCTCCATTGGGAATTTACTTGGGTCTTGACCTTTCTTTTGCAGATGAATGGAGAAGATCTTCCGTCTTTCCTGTGCAGTTGGCAAATCCACAAAGAATATTTCATCAAATCTCCCCTTTCTAAGCAATTCAGGAGGTAAAAGATTTATATTATTTGCAGTTGCGACCACAAATACTGGAGAAGTTTTCTCCTGCATCCAAGTTAGAATAGTAGAAAATATACGAGAAGTCACACCGCCATCGGTAGATCCACTAGATTGCACGCCATTGAGACCTTTCTCAATTTCATCTATCCATAAAACGCAAGGAGCAACAGCTTCAGCTGTAGCTATAGCCTTTCTAATGTTGTCTTCACTGCTACCCACTAGTCCTTGGTAAACCTTTCCAATGTCCAATCGGAGTAAAGGCATATTCCAAAATGAAGCAATACTTTTTGCAGTAAGACTTTTGCCACAACCAGGAACACCTAAAAGCAATAAACCCTTAGGTTCCTGTAGTCCAAAGTCTCGAGCTTTTTTTTCATATGCCTTCTGTCTTTTAAACAGCCAATCCTTAAGTATTTCCATACCACCTACATCTTTCAAGCTTTCGTTTTTGGGGAAATAATCAAGAATCCCAGATTTCTTAATAATCTGTTCTTTTTCTGATGATACCGTGTAGGGTGCATCTGAACCAAGATCATCTCTAACAGCGGCAAGACAAAAAGCTAAATCTGCTTCCATTGAAGTCATTCCTAATGCGGCATCAACCATTCGGCTTCTCATTTCGACAGAAAGGTTGATTTTGCATTGCCTTTCAACCACTCCAAGGGTTTTTTCTATGTCCCTTCTATTAGGCAAAGGGATATTTAAAACGGAGACGTATTTTTCCAGTTCAATCGGTAATTTATAAACAGCTGACAGTAAAATTGCATGAGAGTTTGTGTATCTTGCTTTTTCTGCAATTGAGCGCATATAGAACTTCACATTCTCCTCCTCAATATAATTGTTAAAGTCCTCAAGGATAAATATATCTTTACTTGGTTCTATATCGTTAAGAATGTATTTTAAGGTCTCTTCTGGCTCAACAATCTCTTCTCCATCCCTATTTTTCACAGGATACGGTTTGTCTCCAACTATTGATCGAAGTCCATCTACACAGTTCCAATTGAATAACCGCACGTTCTCATTCTCAGCTCTAAGAATATTGACAATCCCATCAATCTTCTGCTTAGTCCTATCATATTCATAACTAGTAAGATATAATACTGGATAATACGCCTTAAGCATATCCTTTATTTTTGAATAAATCGCTTCCATATTATTTTTGTTCTATAGATTGCATATCTACTCGACGTGGTTTCATTTTTGCCAAGTACTTTGCGGGAATATTCTCTTTTTTGGTCATAATTCTCCTATTACCCAACAATTGTTCCAATACATCCATTGCATCATGAGCTCTCTCATTTACATCATTAGGAAGATAATCAGAATCTGTTATAATTGTACCATCCTTTAAGATAACAAATTTGATTTGGGCAACCGGTTCATCCTCGTTTTTATCTTTTGAACGTCCGACCATAAAGAAACTATAGACTTCCTCTGTTGTCGGTATAAAACGATCGTTCGACTTATAGGTGAATCCTTTTTTCTTGAATTCTTGGACTAACGAGTTTTTGGCATATGCTGCATTAAGTGCATAGAACTTATCTTGCAATTCCTCAACCTTTTGCTCTGCATTAGGCATATAATAAGCATTATAAGTAACTTCATTAGAAGCTAGATTAAGTTTTAATGCATACTCTCCATACAACCGTGTTCCTTGTCTGGCATCTGTTACCAACAACTCATTTCCTTCAATGGAATATGACCAGCCTAGGGTGTCGCATGCAGACTTTAAGACATCCACACGCATCACCTTTGGGTTGCGTATAAATCTAGATGATTCGAATCTTGACATAACTATTCTATTTCATATTTTACTGCTATATCCAATATCTCAGTTGAGAAGAAGAATGTTTTGCTTCCATCCCAACTCGATACACGATTTTTATGAGCATTAATGATCCCCATAAGATCCTCATTAACCTCAAATTTTTCGAATTGAAATTGGATGCCTTCAAGATCAAATATCATATGTTTCTGATCTTCATTATAGATAATACTTAGGTTGTCAAAATCGTCGCACTTCTTGATAACTCGACGAAGTAAATTATGAACATCCGCAAGTCTCATCTTCTTCTCAAGATTAACCTTTATTGCACAAGCCAAAACATTTGCACCAGCTAGGACTTTGAACAATTTGTCCTCATTTTCAAGACTGAGATTCGTTGGAGAACACATTTTCTTTGCTATACTTACAAAATCCATAGTTATTCGGGCTCCTCGGTTTCCAACCATTGCATCAGAGACCAACTCCTTAATTTCTGATATAGAAATACTATCCGAAATAGAAGGTATGGACACCGACTTAGGGGCTTTAGACAGACTATATGTGTCAGTACTTTTTTGTGTTTTTCCTGGGAATATTCTCTTATCGGGCACAACATCAAGTAGTTTATGATTACTATCCAGCAGCTCTAAGGTAGACGGATCATAAATTGCATTGTTTGATAGTGTCTTCGATATACTCTCTAAACAAGACTTATACTTTTTCTTATCTTTTGCATTAAGACCTCCCATATTCGATGCAGCCTTCAACTCTAGACCGATTCTCGTGAGTTGCTTATAGAGATTATCCTTCAGAAAAGACAGTTTTTTCTCCTCCAGCAAATCTTCAATTGGATAAAACAACTTCTGAATTTGCTGATTGTCAATGCTTAAGAAATAATCCAAGCGTTCATTTTTATAATTATCAAGAGAATCAGCACCAAGACTTTCAATCTCTTTCATTATCCTTGACGCATATATTTCGGCAAACTCTAGTTGGTAATCAGCATATTTGTTTTTAGCAACTGTATGATGAGCCAAGGTCATTTCTTCTCTTCGAATATGCTTTTGCTGTTCAGAAACGGAGAAAGACAAAACATTAAAGCTGCCTGAAAACAAAACTTTCTGATCTCCTTTAACCTCAATAACATTCTTAAGATGAAATTCTGGCAATTGCACATAGAAGAAGTTCGGATATTGATCATTCAACTGCTTAATTCCAGGTTTAACATCTTCGTCCATCATAGGCTTTCCCTCATTATTTGATGCGGGCTCAGAATAAGCAATAAACACTCTCTTGCTCCCATCTTTAAGAAATTGTTCAATCAATGGACCTCGATCGTAAATAAAAGCCCCCTTTCTAATCCATGGACTAATAAGCCAAATTTCATCAGGGTCGTCTTCATTAAAAATATTTTGTAGTTCTAATTCAAAAGACAAAGAGTCGTAAAGAGCCTTCTTGCGTAGCCTTTCTTTATCTGAAGATACGTTTGTGGGAGCTGAAATATTTTGCACATTAGAAGAATCTGCATTCTGTGCATGTTCTTCTTCAATTACAAGCTGTTTTTCGGCTTCCTTAATATCCTCTGAAATTTCAGATTTTGCGACCTCTATATCATCACCTTCAAGGACAATTGTTTCTTCATCAATCTCACATTCGAACTTGATACAATTTTCAAGCAGTTCTGATTTCAACTCTTCATTTGAATTGATCTGTTCTGACATAAGTGTATTCAGTGCATTAGTATTTTCATCGAAAACAAATGCACGCACCCGATCAGACGAAGTTACACTTTGTACAAAACAAACATACACTCTATAACTTGCTTTATAACCTTCGGACCAAACAGCACTTTCCAGTAGATAGCGATTCTGTGGAAAATGGACATCCTGAGCCTGATGCTCTGCATATTGTTTAATCTGATCCAAAGAAAGATTTAGATCATCGCAAGGTGTATTTATCACCGTAATTTTTGACGTATTATCACCTATGCAGTTTTTGATATCTAGCCAAGACTCATGCGATTTATCCACATAAATATCAAATGATTTAGCATAAGAATCAGGACGCTCGCCCTTGTTTGCATATGTACGTCCAGCTTCTGTAAGTGCCATACAAGAATCATCTCCTTCGATGGCATTAATTCCCCGAAGTGTATCAATTGCGGTACGTAATATAGATTGCTCAGCCTTGTCATTGACCACATCCAAGCCTAAGATAAGCCCAATCTTATCAAAGGACGAAGTTTCATCAACAAGAAGGATACCAACGATACCTTTCTCTATTGATGTAATTTTTGCAGGTCTTTGAGTCTTTCCATTATAAGTAGCTTTTACAAAGTTCATATCGTAAGAAACATATCCAAAAATTCTTTCGGATATTTTTTTTTCTTCAGAGACAACCTTTGCTATACGAGCTCCTATTGGCTCTTCAGCCTTTTTGTAGGCTGTATTATTTTGTTTTTTCAGCTTGCTCATCTTACAGCATCTTTAAGTTGGTCAAAACTAACAGTTTCCATGTTTGCAATGGAAGCTGCATAATTGCTATTACTTTCAAATTGGCGTTTGTTACCTACAACAATAAGAAGACGTTTTGCGCGAGAGAATGCAACATTTATACGTTCTATCTCCTTAGCAAAACCAATGTTGTTCTTAGGATTGCTTCGTACAGTAGAAACGATTACAATGTTACGCTCCATACCTTGAAATCTGTCAACAACATCCATTCTGTAGTTTTTACCTTTGTACTTTTTCTTTATCTCTCGACTTTGTGCGCTATAGAATGTGATGATACCAATCTCCTTATCTTCAGGCTTTTGTTGCGCATTTACAAACTCTGAGTAGCCATCTGCCTGTTGTAAAGCTTTAAGAACTAAATCAATGGCCTCAAGTTCTCCTTCATTTTTATAACCAGGACTCAAATACGTCTCAGGAGTGTGAACGTCAATCCATACAGCATGAGTACTTGGCTGTATAATAGGATTCAGCGTAATACCATGCCATCGACTCCCCTTATTTGTTAAATCAGGAATATCCATAGTTTCAGTAATACCACATTTCAAACCTCCAACAGCTGCAAGCTCTTCTTGATAAAACTGTTTAACTGTATTCATGATTTGCTCATGCATACGATACTGAGTATCCAAAGTTGCGACAATAGTTTTACGAACTTTTGCCGCAGCTAAGAACAAACGCTTAAACTGAGATTCTGCTTTTTGTAGTTTTTCGGCAATATCTTTTTTGCCGATTTTTTCAAGGGCGCTATCAATCGTATTTTCATCCATCATAGGAGGCAACTGTTTGTGGTCACCTATAACAATGATTTTCTTTCCCAAAACAAGAGGAACGGCCATTTCTAATGGAGTAGCTTTACTGGCTTCATCCATTATTACCACATCAAAAAACATATCTGAACGCTCATTCCCACCAAAAATGTCTGAATAAGATTCCATAAAGTCACGAGAACCACAAATGCTACATGTTGCAGCCACAAGATTGACATTACTGCGATACAATCTACAGAACTCAGTTCGTGAATGCTTGTCTTTAGTTTCCAATTCATTTTTCCACGAACTGATAGCAGATGAATACTTAGGATCGTTAGAAATCTTATTTACAATGCGATCTATCCAAATTCGAGTTGCATTATCGTTGCTATTCTTAGAGTCTTGAGCCCAACTATCCATTACTGACAAGGTGAATCTTCTTCCTTCTGGCTCCAATTTATCAGGCTTTCCTATCCGAATAGGTCTAATTCCTGCTTGCCCCTGTAATCTTTCGAGTGCATTATCAACGGCAAGATTAGTCTGTGATGTAAGGAGAATACGGCAGTCAGGGTTTTTGCGAATTTCCTGCCAGATGATTTCGGCAATAACTGTTGTCTTACCTGTACCTGGAGGACCTTGAATGAGTGCAAGATCCTTTGCAAGAACAGATTTCGCAACAGCCTCAAGCTGCCTATCATTCAGATCTCCAATTTTATGAGAACGAATGTCCTCCATAGCCATATTAAGATCAACAACTGTTTCTCCAGCATATTTTGGATCAAAAATGAAATTCGGCAAGTTGGGATTAATGGGTCTATGATTGTATTTGTTCTCTGGCTTTAGAATACGATTCATAGCTTTACTTTGACGCATCAACTCCATAGTTTCACCCATTGCGGGGAATTGAATATAATCGCCTATTACAATCTTCACCTCTTTAGAGGACAATAACTTTAGAATATCTTCACTAGGCTCAATGATTGCATAGTCTCTAGTTCTTCGCACACAATTTCCAATACTAAGACTGCTTGTCTGAAGATATTGACGACGGCGACGGCGAATAATATTTTCCTTGGAATACTGGCTATGATCTAATTCCTCCTCATCTACTTCGCTCAATTCATCATAACAAGAGCCATTTATGTAATTAACATTCTCGTTTCTAAAATCTGATTGTAGTTTGCGATTTAATTCTTGTAACAAAGAAAGATCTTCAGAAAGCGACCACTGGGTTATGCCATTATTATTGTCATACAGAATCTTTATTCCGTGAATAGAGGCGAGAGCTTCTTCGATAATTCTTTTAATCCTATCTCTTTCGTCTATATCCACGAAATTAAATGAAAACCTCAACTCCTTTGCATCCTTACTTAGTCTGTTCATAGTGAAATTACCTCGCTTATCAGCTAAAGCGATGTTGACCCTTTCGAATACACTTCTTCGATATTCTTCGTTTTCGCAAAGGAACTCTATTTTTGCAGTGGGCAGATATTCTGGCGCTTCTGCACAAATAGCTTCATCAAGTTGTGTAAATATGTCTTCTTTGAGAGTAGAATAATCTTCTTGAGATTTTGGAGAGAATATAACACAAGATCTAGGTACATCTACCAAAAGAGAAGACTTGCCATAATTATTAAGTTTTAATTCTGCAAGTACAGACTTTTCAATTTGCGGTGCAAATGCATAGTGATAAACACTACTAATATATTGACCTGAATAGTTCTTTCTCACCAAACCGAATAAACGACTAAGTTTGTTCAATTCTGAATAATTATTAACAACCCACACATAGGTATTGTTTTTAATCTCAGATCCTTCAATCTCAATGTTTGTATCAATCTGTTCTGGCCAAACAGAAATCATACAGCTTGCAAAACAAAGCTTCTTGAATATTGGAAGCTTTGTATCCAAAGGACGCTTAGATTGTACCACAAAATGCTTACAGTATTGAGTAATCGAAATATCTTGGGGGAGATCTTCTGAAAAACTATTTCTATCGATAGATTCAAAAGAAGGAGTCAAAGGCATAATAAGCTTGGTTGTAGATACGACCTTCGCAACATCCTTGTAGTGAGTATCAACGATCTTCTGAAGGTAAGCAATATCCTTGTCAGAAGTAAGAAGAAATTCACCAGACTCATCTTTATGTAAGTTAACGCCAAACTCAGTCAGCTCTGCATCAATAGAAGATATTATACCTGCAAGTTCTTCTAAATCTGAAACAATAGAAATTTCACCGCTAACTGTGTTTATCGGCTCTGAGTCTGCTAGGTAACAATAGTCCCTACCTATGTTTTTAATACTTTCAATGGTATCTTCAGGGATTGATTGGTAGCTATCAAACGAAATCAGACATTCTCCATCGGCAATAGAGACGTTTGCTTTCATTTCGCACTTTCCATCAAGTTCATCAATAATGGCATTGCTAAGATTTTGGGCATAGCTATCCATATCAAAATCCAATTTAAGCTTTCCTTTTTGTTGGCTAACATGCTGAATCTTTATCAAGTCTCGCTTGTTTTCCAAAAGCACATTAAGACCATCAAGATATGCCTGCCACAGTTTCTTATCTTCCTCAATTTGAATTTCAATAGGAGGTATCGGAAGTTCAAAACAATCCTTCAAGAATTGAGTAATTTCTTGAACATGTCCAATCCAATAAGGGCCAGTTTCATTTATCAATTTGAATGAATCCTCGTATAAGTCGACAAAACGCACCTCGCATTGTCTTACAATAAATTGATTTTTCTCTTCTGGCAAGACCATATTCTTGACTGTAAAATGAGGCGCACGTAAAGTGTATTCATCCTTTGCTAATTGTGCAGTCATACAATAAGAAAGTTCATCGAACTTTATAGCAAGTTCTTCATACACCTTATTTCGCCCCTTTTGGCGACGGTGAATAAAGTAGCATGTGTGGGTACCTGACAATTGTGCAACTATACCTTCAAATGATTCTGTCGAATTTTTATCATGATATTCTACATCGCCATTGGTGTATCTAATGAACAAGGGAAGACTTTCATTGTCTTCAACATTGCTGTAGATATTGGACTCTGAATATCTGAAGTCTAATTTTGCCATAGTGAATAAAGAGTTACGGGTTGTTTTTACAATTCTTAAATGGTTACTATCAATTCCATTACTTATTTCAAATACACGATACTAACGTTTCTGTCGTACATATCGAGTTGTACTCGAGAAATCGCTTCATTTTCAATAAGAAGAGCAATACCGTAGTCTGCAAAGGAGGCTCCCATCACATCTAAACCATAGCCTCTCAATTGTACAAGATTGTCAGCTACATTTGTTATACGCATTCGTTTGGGAGCCATTTGAACATTATTTCCCCACAAGGGATGAACTCCGTCTAGATTATATATAGTAACAGTATAACCTTCCTCCCCTTGAATATTTTTCTCCACAACGAGGCATCTATTACATCCATAATTGTGTCCTGATACACATTGTCCTTTTTGGAACCTGATATGATCAGAAGAGAGGAAAGTGACCTTGCCTTCCGGTGGGTAGTTGTTACCATCAAGCAGACTTTTTATCAAAGGATCCATTGTGTTTATCTATCACTCAATATTTAATCATCATATAAACCTGCGCTTTAAGCTATTTAGAAGCCTATACAAGCGAGATCGTTGTTCCATCTTACTGCCATCATACGATGTTTTTTTAACGTTAAGACTACACAGCTATGAGTGCAAAGGTAAGTTTTTTGGCATAAAGGTCAAAATGCAGGACTGACGTATTATAATTGACGCTGGATGATTACAGAGCGATGCTGAGCGCACGAGAGTTCAGTCTCAAGGAGTGCTCTTATTACCTTCTCACTCTCTATCAAAAGAACCTTGACAGGGTCGCTGAAGCACCTTCGATCATGCTCAACGAGTGATGCCTAGAGCGCAGAAGGCTCAGCCGCATCGCTGCGACTGAGCCTTCTCGTTGTTTTTGTCCTACTGACTGGTAGGTCAGCAGTCTTAGCTATGATTACTTGCGCTTAGGAGCGTTCTTGAGGATCGCTACGAGGTGACGCCAGAACATCTCCACCGTCTGGACCTCCATACGCTCTGCGGGTGAGTGTACGTCACGCATCGTCGGGCCGAAAGAGACCATGTCGAGGTAGGGATACTTCGCGAGGAAGAGTCCGCACTCAAGACCTGCGTGGATAGCCTTGACCTTTGGCTCCTTGCCGAAGAGCTCGCGATAGGTGCTCTCAGCAACCTTTAGGATCTCAGAGTCGGGGTTAGGAGCCCAACCGGGATAGCCGTCACGTACCTCTGTGCGTGCACCTGCTAGCTCGAAGAGAGCAAGGAGCATATTGCCTACATCCTCCTTGAGCGACTCGGTAGAGCTACGCTGGCTCGTCTCGATGCTGATCACATTGCCCTCTTTCATCTTGACACTGGCTAGGTTGGTAGAGGTCTCTACGAGCCCCTCCAGTGAGTGGCTCATGCCCATCACGCCGTGAGGACAAGCGTAGAGCGTGCGGATGACCGTGTCAGCCGTCTTCTTGTCGACAACCTCCTTAGGGGTTGTGGTTGTCTCCACACGGAGGTTGACATTAGGATCGACTTTCTTGAGCTCGTTGCGGAACTCAGCGTCCATCTCGTTTGCCCAGATAGCTAGATTCTCCTTGCGATTGGCAGGGATCGTGATGACAGCCTTCGCCTCACGAGCGATAGCGTTGTGTAGATTACCACCATCAATCATAGCTAGGCGCATCTCCGGCACCTCCTTGAGTACCTTATATAGGTAGCGCACGAGGAGCTTATTGGCATTGCCTAGACCGACATGGATGTCACCACCGCTGTGTCCACCCTTGAGACCACTCACCTTCACCTCGAGAGCTATCTGCCCAGCAGGCGTAGCCTCTGTGGTGTAGTCAAAGAAAGCCATCGTACCCATACCACCAGCGCAACCGATGAACATCTCGCCCTCATCCTCACTATCGAGGTTGATGAGGATGCGTCCCTGGACGAAGCCTGGCTCGATACCCATGGCACCGGTCAGACCGGTCTCCTCATCTACTGTGAAGAGGCACTCGACGGGTCCATGCTCTACGGTGGGGTCTGTCAGGACCGCTAGCCCTGCTGCGACACCAATACCGTTGTCAGCTCCTAGGGTCGTACCCTCAGCGTGAATCCATCCGTCGGTGATCTGCGTCTTGATAGGATCTTTGTAGAAGTCATGCTCTACGTCACTATTCTTCTCGCAGACCATATCTACGTGCCCCTGGAGGATGATGGTCTCGCGGTCCTCCATGCCAGGCGTAGCACCCTTGCGGATGACGATGTTGCCTGTCTTATCCTGCGCATAGTCTAGGTTATGCTCCTCGGCAAACTTCTTAAGGAAAGCCAGTATCTGCTCCTCGTGCTTGGAGGGACGAGGGATCTTGGTAATTTCGTAGAAGTGCTGCCAGATGGGCATGTGAGTTAGATCTGTTATTTGCATCGTTTATTGCTTTGAAAAGTTAGAATATAAGTGCGTTAACTACCGCACGATATCAGTTTGTCACCTCAAATGCGTGCGTAAGTCCGACAAAAGGTATACCTTTGTCTACCTGAGAGCTGTAGCACCGTGCTACTCTCCCTCTGCAAATATACTAAGAAAAACTATGAAACTCATCATCATATCCATTATCCTCATCGGACTTGCCGTAGTCCTACTCGCCTTGCGACTGATCGTCAAGGGCGACAAGCGCCCTCAGAGTTCGCATATAGAGGATAGTAAAGCACTTAAGAAGAGAGGTATAGGATGCGCCAACAAGCAGATGGCGGAGCTAGCCTCACGGCAAAACCTAGCCGACCGTCTAGCCGATGACCCGCAATAATCCTCTCTCCTATCCTACTCGTCAATCAACACTACAACTTATATGAATCAGAAATCAATCCTTCTACTCTCCTTACTCGTTGCGTCTCTCCTATTCGGTAGCTGCCAGAAGAAGCAGTCCGATGGGCAGACTGCTACTCCAGAGGCACTCACTGAGAATGCATCTACGGGCGATCATACGCTCAAGATAGGCGTCGTATCTCTCGACTCGCTCTACAAGAACTACGAGTACTATGTCGATGCAAACAAGCAGATAGAGGCCCAGCTCAAGCGCAATCAGCAGACTCTCGCTAACAAGATGCAACAGGCTCAAAAAGCCTATGCAAGCTATATGGAGAAGGCTCAGAAGGGGCTCTTCACCTCTCAGGCTCAGGTCGATGCCGAGGAGAAGCGCATCACCGCTATGCAGCAAGAGGGTGCTCAGCTGGAGCAACGCTATGCCGAGGAGGCTATGAAAGCACAAACTGATGCACAGAAGGCGCTACACGATGAGGTAACCGCTCAGCTCAAAGCTTTCAACGCAGATAAGAAGTATGACCTAATCCTCACCTCCGTAGGTCTGGAGGGGGTTATGTACGCTGGCGAAGGCTTTGACATTACCCAAGAAGTCCTAGACTTCCTCAACGCTGCTTACCAAGCTAAGTCTAAGGAGACTAAGGAAGCTAAGAAGTAAAAAACCTACACTACGTGTGCTGTGAGGAGATATATCGCTCCTCACGCACACTGGCTTATCAAACCGCTACTAACTACTATGAAAATCGCTATACTCGGATACGGACGCATGGGGCACATGATCGAAGAGGTCGCCACCCAGCGCGGACATCAGGTGGTCGCTCGTATAGATAAGGCTGACGCTGCCCTACTGGAGGATGGTTCTCTGCGAGAGGCCGACGTCGCCATTGAGTTTTCCACCCCTGAGAGTGGCTATCAGCTTTGCCAGGCTGCCCTAAAAGCGGGACTCCCCGTGGTCA
>UMJJ01046869.1_pt1 | contig 13196 bp, 13 predicted proteins | sample 1966051 | NCBI WGS metagenome assembly UMJJ01 (sample SAMEA4836147, study PRJEB28245) | human gut metagenome | biome: gut microbiome; material: fecal sample | place: Denmark | collected 2008
TAACTATGGCATTCCAGAATTGTACATAATAAGCAAACAGTTAGTAATATAAGAACAATTATAAAAGGAATGGCATATTTATGGGAAAAATTGAAATAAACAATAAAAACAGAATTTTATTTAGTCTACATACACAATATATAGTGTTTTATATTAAATACCATCTATATATAGTATCAATTTGTAATCCAGTTATGTGACATCAGGAACATATATTGTCTTAACGCCATTGCAAAGAATCCAAAGTAACATATAAGACTTCCGCCTAATATTTTGATAAATTCCCACAAATGGAATCCGGTTGCTATAACCATCTTATAAGTAAGGTATATCGGTAGAGCTGTTATACTCAGGCATACTCCAACCAGCCAAACAAAGACTAAGGTTGCGCACAAAATCCATATTGTTTTCTTTATAGCTTTCATTTATTTACCTCAACTCAACAAGATATTTAATAGTACATTGTTCCTCTTTATATATAATGATCTCATCATTTCGCAGCATTTTTCCAGCGTGAGCATGTAAACAATTAGCACCAGGGCATGTCTGTTGCAAACGTTCATAGTCGAAATTATAGTATTTACTATCGAACGAATGCACATCATACGGCTTTCCATACGCAACATCCAGGAGTGCCATAAATCCGGACGAATCATTTCCATGCGCCCAGTAACTTCCACTCATGCTTGTATAACCTAATGATTTTCTTGCTTTTGGCGCAAAATAAGTTCCTATTCCAAACATTTTTCCTGTTATTACGGCATTTGTTGGTCGAAGAACCAAACCAGTATTAATAATTGACCACCAATTCTCGTTCCTGCTGCCATGCCATAAAAGCTTTCGTGTCTTGATATTTTCTTTTTCTACAAAGTCATCAAATCTCTTTTGTGTACGAATGTTACGAACTCTCCAAGCTTTATGGAATCTGTTGCTGATTTCGCCCAACTTATCTTTAATCATTTCCACTTCTGAAGCATCAACTTCTTCAAAAATCAGCCCCATTGCTTCAATGATTGTTTCTTCATTATTTTTTTCTACTTTTTCTGGCTCGTTTTGAACAGTGTGTGTAACAACCTGACCTCTCATAACGTCAAGAAGATCCTGTTCATCTTTCAGAATTTTTGCGAAGTCATCTTTTCTTTTTGAAAGGTAATCATTCACGTTTCCCATTTTTCGTGGGATTACAGTAAATAATGTAAGGAGCGTATTATTGAAATCTTCTACAGTTTCTTTGTTCATAAGATCATCAATGACATTTTGTGCCTCGTCCACCATAGCTTGTGTTACTTGCTGCGAAGATACTTTGTAATTTGCCTGGATTTTCTGGCGTGCCATATCTTGTAGCCTTTGAACAATTTCGGCAATTACTTTGTTTTCAATTTTTTTATAGCCATCATTAGATTTTACTGGTTCTTTCTGAATAAGATCCTGAACTAAGTGTGTCTGATCGACATAGCCTTTTTTGATTTTCTCTTTATACTTTTTATCCCACTGTGACATTGAGTAGGAAGTGTGCTGGCAAGTTGCACCAACACGTCCATATTCAACTTCAAAGATATCGCCATGTGGAATCATTCTATATACTTTGTTATTATTGTTTCTTGTTACCATAAGAAGGTAAACTGGCGATTTTTCTGACATTCTTACCTCCTACTGTATGCAAACAAGAATCTGTACATCAGAATCCGCGAAAACAAATTCAAACATACTCCGTACATCATCCCACTCTAAACCATTTCTGCCACAACAAATTTTCGGTATAGCCAATTTTTTAATCATCTTTGCGTCCATCTGATCTCTCATATTTACAATAGCATCCAGAAGTCTGTCAGAGTCCGGCTTGTTATAACTGTTTTCTTTTACAATCAAATTAAAAACATTATCAACAAGAATGGCTTCACCAAGTTCAATGTCAACATTATCTGTATAGTCATCTACATAGGACGCTTCAATTTTCTCTTTCATTCCATACATTCTCTCAAAGAGAGCCGGAAGTCCTGTGGAAAAATTGAGATCTTTTGAAATCCCCTGCGCCAGATAATAGCTCTGTGGTGCGCTCATAATATTCAAATCAATTTCAATCATCTTCATATTCATAATCTCCTTTATTTCGTATATCTTTTACGGTAATCATCCTCATACGCCTTATTGCAAGATATTTCGCCCGAAACTACTCTCTTATCTTTGTTATATTTGCAAGTATCACAGTCACGGGCTGTACAATATTTATCAAATAATTCAGCTATATGTTCATTCATATTTTTAATTTCCTTTATTTTATTCAACTTAACAGTTTTAAAAATTCTTCCTCTGTAATAATAGGTATACCATTTTTCTTTGCATCTTTATTTTTACTGGAAGAACTTTCTACGTCATTGTTTATAAGATATGCTGTTTTCTTTGAAACACTTCCTGCCACTTTGCCGCCCAGAGATTCAATTTTCTTCTGAATTTCTTTTCTACTTGCGAAAATGTGAACATTTCCAGTAATGGCAAAAATCATATCTTTAAAAATTTGTGGCTCGTCTGATACTTGCTGAACCTGAAATTTCATAAGAGATACAAGTTCTTTATATATGTCATTGGCAAAGAACACTTCTTTGAAATACTTGTGAATACTCTTGTTAATCTCAACGCCAAACGTGTCAAGCTGTGTAAAATCAAATCCGGAAATAACTGCTGCCTCAAATTTGTTCCAATCGCCGTTAAACTCTCTGCTGATTATTTTTGCCTTGCTGAGTGCCACATTCGGAATGCCTAATGCAGCAATGAAATTTTCCAGCTTTACATTTTTACTCTTTTCAATAGCAGAAAGAAGTTTATCAAATGATTTTTCTCCCATTCCTTCAAATTCCACAATTTCAGTCCTATGCAAATCCAGATTGTAAATATCCAGAGGATTACTAATAATCCCGGTATCAACCAATTTCTCAATCTTTTTGTCTGAAAGCCCATCAATATTCATGCCATCTTTTGAAGCAAAATATGATAACCCTCTGATGCTCTGAGCCGGGCAATTTGGATTTTTGCAATAAATATTTATTGTTTCTCCGTCCCCTGCAAAAGTAGTTACTCCGCCACATACCGGACAAGTTCTCGGAATTTCAAATTCGTAAGATGTGCCGCCTGTACACTTGATAATCTGAGGGATAATTTCGTTTGATTTAACCACTGTAACTGTTGCATACGGTCTGATTTTTAATTTCTGCATAGTGTTAATATTATGCAATGATGCTTTTGAGACTGTAGTGTTATCCAATATGACCGGCTTAAAGACTGCCACTGGCGTTATCTTTCCGGTTCTACCAACTTGCCACTCGATATTGGTTATCGTGGTTTCTTCCTCTTCTTCTTTGAATTTCAATGCTAATCCATTGCGATAATGATGCCCTGTCTTTCCAAGACTTTTTCCGTAAGCAATGTCATCGTACATAATAACGACTCCATCAATCGGAGTTTTTGTTTTCTCTGCAATATCAACCAGCTCATTCACAAAATTGTTAAATACCACAAAATCATGTTGTGCCACATCGTATTTAAAGAAGGTACAAATATCAAATCCCAGATTGTTTACTGCATACAATCTGCCAGAAAGTGAATTGATTTCATCAAATCCCTCCAACACATTAAATGCATAAAAGCACACTTTTCTCTTTGAGCATATTTCAGAATTTAACTGCTGTACTGATCCACCAGCAAGATTTCGTGGTGTTTTGTATCTATCTTCTTCCGGTAGTTTTTCATTTATCTTTTCAAAATCGTCTCTGTGAATAATTCCTTCACCCGTAACCTTCAGATGACCTTTATACGGGATTTTCTGTGGAATATTCATAAAGGTTCTGGCATTATCCGTAATAAGGCTTCCCTCTTCGCCATTTCCTCTTGTACTAGCAGAAACAAGTTCCCCATTTTCATAAATCAGGCAAATAGTAAGACCGTCCAATTTATGCATTAAAAGAGCTTTTCTACCTTTTGCAAAATTCGCTGCAACCGTTCTATCTTTCGTCTTGTCAAGGCTCAACAACGGATAACTATGCTTAAATTTAGGTAACTCTGAATTGACAACATATCCAACTGTGTAATTTGGACTGTTGGCACAGTGAAAGTCTGCTTTATCTTCAAGATCTTTTAATTCATCCATCATAGAATCATATGTAGAATCATCTACCGACGGTCGAGATTCGTTATAATACTCATCACGATATTTATTCAGAATTTTAGTAAGATGTTTAATTCTTGTAATCTGGTCATTAGTAGCCATTACTGTTTTATCCTTTCATTTATTTCGTACAACAATAGGGGGAATTAAATCCCCCTATCTGTTTATTTAATCAGATTTCGGAGATAATACTGCATAACGCCATAAATAAAAATTGGACTGTATGCGTTATCTGGCATAAACACAATTTCAAGATTGTACTTATGATTGAAGCTGTGAATACTTCCAAGATAACTTTTCTTATTGTACTGTGTGTTATATCTACCGTTTACAATATCTTCATAATTGGCATTTTCTATAAGCAAATATTTTTTGTGAGCTTTAGCAACTGCCAGTTCTTCTTCAAAATCTGCACGTTTCGTAGAAAGATTTCCGGACAATTCTTCTAAACTTGCCTTTCTCTCTACAAAAATATCGTCGTGGAAATAAGTATCACGGAATATCCCTAATTTCTCGTTTTGTGGTACGAAAAAACTATAATCTCCGTTCTTTAATGCTTTTTTCTTGTATGGTATGTCATGTTTATCAAAGTAACCTGTAATATGATCGTTTACCTTTTCCCTTGTATCTACCAATATAACAATAGAATCCAGCAATTCTTTTTCCTCGGAATCTGTGTATTTATATTTTCCAAATAACATTATTTTCTTCCTATAACTTCATATTTGGTAAGCCACCAGTCAAACTCGTTTTCTACTGGAACAAATTTTCCTTCTGATGACATTTTCACCCTTGCTTTTTTCTTCTGGTCGTTTACTCTAACTACATCTCCTACTTGAAGTGGATTCTTATTAAAATCCTTTTTCGCAATTTTTACCGTTATGGTATTTCCATTGGCAAGTGCATAAACCTTCAGTTTTGGCGTATATTTTGTTTCAACGTCCATTACAACAACATATCCTTTGTAATCTTGACTTACAATGTCAACATATCCCAAATCGTTGATCTGATATCCTACCTTATCTACGAAAGTTGTCTTTTCATATGGCATTACTGCAACAAAATCGTGCAATAATCCATTCATATCAACTTTTGTAAATGTCTTTTCACTTTCTTTTTCAGCGTTTCTTCTTACCAATTCAAGTGGAATACCAAGCTTTTCAGCTTTTTCTTTTTTCATCTGCTTTTTGCCAAAAAGTTCGTTGAAAAAATCATACTGTTTCAATAAACATTTAGCTTCACCAAACTCTCCAAAAAATCCAAGTTCTATCAGAATCTTCATTTGCTTTGAGTTTACCGGAAGTTTTTTTTCTTCTATAACTGCCAACAGATGAATGAAATCTTTAAACTGCATATCTTTAATTGACTGAAACGCATCCGCAACTTTGCTATTCAAATATTTAATAGAGGCAATTCCTTTATAAATTACATTTTTTTCTTTATCAAAAGTATAGTTACTTGTAGAATGTCGAAATTTAATTCCTTCAACTTTTATTCCTTTTTTTCTGGTATAGTTTGTAATATTTAAAGTTTTTTCTTCTTTTCCCTCGAAAATATTTAACGCAGCAGTCAAAAATTCCAATGGATAATAGTGTCTTAAATATCCACATATATATCCAATACAAGAATACGCGTCTGAATGATTCCAGGAAAATGCGTATCTTGTTGCATCCAAAATACCCTGTTTAATAGGTGGGAATATTTCTTCTAATACTTCTACTGATGTCCCATATGTTTCATTGGAATAGCTTATAAACCTGTCGTGAATTTCATCAATGAATTTCTCAGTTCCATATTTCTTTGCGATTCCACGTCGGACTGTATCTGATTCTGCATCAGAATATCCACAAAATTTTACTAAGAATCTCATAATATCTTCCTGCATGGTTATTCGCCCGGAAGTAACCGAAAGAAATTTATCCAATTCATTAAATCCCGTAATCATAATGTTTCCGTCTGCAACATCATCACGGAAACTTGCACAGCCAGGACGTAAAAGACCATTTCCAAACGAAAACCACTTGATATATGAGAAATCTTTGTTATGTGCTTTGGCAATAGCAATTGTTTCGTCTGACATAAATCTTTTCAAATAAGATTGTGCGGATGTACTCTCCCACTGGAATATAAGTGTTGTGTCGTCTCGTATGTCTTTCCAAACTTCTTCATCATCCAGATCAACATTGTCAGGAGTCATTCTCTCAATTCCTGCAAGTTTGCATGTTTCGTTAATAACACCAATGTTGTCCAAACCAAGGATATCTAGTTTAACGTACATCAGTGCATCAAGTTCTTTCATATTAAGCATTGACACTGGATAATCAGAAGTTGCAAGGCTACACATTCCAACTTCTTCTTCAATATCCAAATCACTTACTAATACACCAGATGGATGAGATCCAATAGAAACTATTGTTCCGTTTACAATATCAACATATTTGAATAATTCTGGATATCTCTTTCTGAAAGCATCATCAATAACCCATTTGTTGTTTTCGTCAAGATATACAGCTTCAGAGATTGCAGATGTTTCAACAATAGACATTCTCAAAGCTCGTCCTACATCTTTTATCGCGCCTTTTAATGCAATAGTATTAAATGTAATAATCTCACTTGCTCTTATATTCGGAAGATCCATATGATCCCTAAGAATGAATTGTTTAATAATGTCTCTGTCTTTTGAGGAATAATCTGTATCTATATCGGCATTTGTTACTCGACTTGGATTCATAAATCGGAAGAAGTTTAACCCAAATTTCTTGCTATCCATCTGAGTAATACCAAGAATATACGCTACTTCACTTCCTGAAACAGATCCTCTTCCATATCCACAAAAGATACCATACTTTCTTTCCCATTCTCTAAGATATGTTTGTAAAAGCATAAAATCTATTGACTTTGTTGTATCATATACGCTTACTTCTTCTCTTATGGTGGGATTTATTTCTTCTGGCTTATACCTTTTTCTTACATACGGATGATGTTTATACGCTTCATTTATTTTGTTTTTGTATGTTTCTAAAGGGTGGTCATAGATTTTTGGATATTTGGTATTCTTATCAAGTGTAAACTCTTCAATTCTATCTGCCATGCGACAAGTCTCAGCAATCGCTTCTCGCCAAACCTCTTCTGGCAAAGAATTTTGTATTTCATAGGCTTTACACAATTCAAGATAAGATTTGAATGTCAAATCCCATGCATCTTCCTCTGCAAAATGTACACCCTTGCTCAACTGAAGAATTTTACGTCCTGCCATATGTGACTCATTAAGTGCATGTGTATCAGTTCCGGCAATTAACGGAATCTCATATTTTTTGCTAAGTTCATATAGCTTCCTGTTGTATTGTATCTGATCTTCTACGTTATGGTGCTGAATTTCAAGATAACATCTATCCTTATTTTCTATGAAAAATTTTAGAAATCTATTTTTTACTTCGTCAGTTCCTTTATTTAGCGCACCTCCAAGACAAGCAGAGGTAATAATAATATTGTCGGAAGTATTGAATAGATCGTCCATGTAAATTCGTGGTGCATAGTAAAAATGACTATCATTTCTGCAAAAAGATTGTGATGTTAATTTATTTATTTCACGAACACCATCGAGATTTTTAGCAATTAAAACACAGTGATAATTGTCTCTTGTTTTAATAACTTTTTCTTCTTTAACGGTTATTGTTTCAGGATCAATTGGAACTTCTTTTCCGTCAACGCTTTCTGCAATATATGCCCCATCTTCACGCTCCCAGTATTTTTCAAAACTAATTTTCACTTCTTTTTTTGTTTTAACAGATGAGAGCAAATCGACTGCAGTATATGTTGTTTTTGTCTTTCTATTGGTTGTATTATTATCTTCTGTGATATATGCTTCTATTGCATGTATATATTTCATTCCGGCAGCTTCAATAGCTTCTTTTTTGTGATACCATTCAAATACTGATCCATGTTCACTAAATGCCATTGCTTTCATGCCAAATTCTTTTGCTTTTTCAATATACTCTTTGAACTTGGTAACGCTATCTACATTTGTGACACCATTTGAAAGGTCACTATGAAGATGATATACAACATAATTCAAATCAATTTGTGACAAATCAGCACCTCCTAATAGTTCTTATATTCACAATAGGAGTTTCTATATCTGCATAGATTGTGACAGTAGTAAAAATCTACGTTTGGATTAAAATTCTCTTCTTCGTTTATTTCTGCTATCGTACTTAAAGCCCAGTTCTGTGCTTCGTCATAATCTTCCTTATCAAAGTCAAGAAACAACCATTTCCTATTCTTAAAGTAATTCCATCCAACCTTTTCCGGGTAAACTCCGTATTCGTTGTATACTTGAATTGCATATAAATATAGCTGCCGCTTATATGATTTGAATTTCTTTTCTTCTGACTTTAAAACCTGTCCTCTTTTGCCTAGCGGATATTCTGAAGATTTATGATCTAGTATTATAATTCCGCCTGTCTTTTTATCCCTAAGAAGTAAATCTATGTAACCGACAAATGGTTTACCACCAACCGTAAAATTACATTTCTTTTCAATTCCCAGGATTTCATATTTCTCAAGGTCAAGATCAATGTTTTCAAAATACTCAACTGCTTTATCTCGATAACTCTGCCGGATATCTGCAGTCTTATGATATACCATTGATGGAACTTCTTCATCATAATGAGCGTCAAAATAATCAGCCAGCTCAAAAAGACTAAGTTCACCTTTGGCATATTTCTCTAATATGGTGTGGCAAAACTTTCCAAATTCTGCATAAAAATTATTTTGTCCTACTGCTGACTCAATATATTGTAAATACCATTCATACTTACATTGACAAAATGAATTTATGCGGCTAAAAGACCACTCCATAGAATCTATCAGAAATGAATACTCTGACATTTTTCACCTCTTAAATTTTAATTCTCTGTTTATAAAGTTCTTCCCAGATTTCTTTTCCTTTGTCTACCGGACTATTTTTTTCAGTTTTTCCACCTAATAATCCACTGCTGTCATATACAACATATACATTTGTAAAGTGGCAGAGAAGTTGTATAGTATCTTTCTTTTTAATCTCTTCGAGAGAAACATCACTATCGAATGCAATAACAACATCACAGTGAAGTTGTACTAACTCTCTGACCTGAAATATATTAATCTGGCTTGTTTCAGAAGATATTGAATTATAAATACCAAAACTATCCAATTTCATAACTGATTTCAGGGATTCAAATATAATTACTTCTTTACTTCTATCAAGAATCTTTTTTTTGAAACAAAATGCTTGGAAGTAATCTAAATCGCCAACAGGATAATAATTCATATATTTCGGTATATTATATTCTTTATAATTATCAAAAAGCGTTCTGCCCTTCACATTGATTAAATTCCCGGAATTATCAAATACTGGATATACAATTCTGTTTGATTCTTTATCATACATTACCATGTAATAATCCATTATTGATTGTGGTATTCCTTCTTCGATCCATTTTGTTATTTTTCGTCGCTCAAAATCAGACAGAACACTTTTATCAAGTATCTTATGTGGTTCTGGGATTTGTTTATTTCTTCTTTTTCTGGTTGATTTTCTCAGATAGCGCACAGTAGGAGAGATTTTTGTTTTTACAGTGCTTATCCCAGCTTCACTGCCAAGATAATTAATAGCCTGTTCATAGGTCATATTTAAGTAATCTTGGCAAAAATCAATAATATCTCCACCCTTTTTGCAACCAAAGCAATAGTAGACACCTTTATGCGGTGTTACTGAAAATGATCCCGTTCTTTCATCATGAAACGGGCAATTCCCAAAATATTCTCTACCTTTCTTTTTAAGTTCAACGTATTCTCCGATGAAATCAACTATATCTATACTTTCTTTGATTTCCTCAATAAGTTCTTCGCTGTACTCTTCCATTTAGTTCACCTTTAAAATGGTTTCTCTTGCTCCGTATGCTGCTTTGCTTCTTCAATCCGCATGACCGATCCAGAAAATTTGAAATCAATATATTCGTCCTCAAACATTCCCTCTCCCAATCTGTTTAGTTTTACATTAAGTGCATAATTTCCACATTCTTTTCCATCGTTTGCAATTTCATCAGAAGTCTTTTTTCTCCACTTTGCACTTACACTCGCATATCTCTCCAACTTGTCTGAATCTGCAACTTCATCATTTCTATTAAGCTGCGCTCCAGCCAACACAGGAAGATCAAGTTCACCAGCAATTCTATTTTTCATAAAATCACATTTTGCTCCCAAATCATTGTATTGTGCCGAAGAATCTGATTCGGAACTTTTAAAATAATCATAAATCACAAATTGGAGATTCATACTATACTTTAAAGATTTGCAGATTAGATAGAGTTCTTCATTTGTAGAATTTGGAATAAAGATATGTACAAACGGTTTACCGGAAAGCCAATCATTTGTTTCATCAATTATTTTTTCTTCCTCTGGTAACAAATTACCTTTTTTTATTTTATCCTGTGGTATACCAGTAAGATTTGCCATCATCCTGATATAAAATAGTCTGTCGCTCATTTCCGTATCGAAGTATACAGTAGGGATGTCTTTCTGTATTTTATCCATTGCCTCATTAAGCATATAGGAACTTTTTCCCATCTTCATTCGTCCAGAAATCATCACCAGTTCACCACGTTCGTAGCAGAAATATTGTCCTACTTTATTGAATTTTGATGGAATACCAATAATACCATTTTCATCACGCCTATCTTTAATCTCCTGATATATGTCTTTTGCTTTATCACCAAATCTCAACACATTTCTGTTGAATATATATTTGCTTGTTAATTTTTCAAGTTCTGTGTATACATCATTACTTAATTCATTCAATTCCATTGGAGTCTGAATTATCTTTTTCTTCATTCTATCAAACAGTTTGATAAGATCTCTTTTAAAAGATAATGTAACAACTTGAGCAACAAGCAAGTTATATTCTTCTATGGTCGTTCTGGCAGCATCTTCACACATATCAAAGAAATCATCCATGTCTGGCATGTTGACACTATCAATTTTCTTTTTTACTGCCGCATTCGATTGTAGCTTATTTGTAATATTAAAAGTATCAATAACTTTTACACCGGACTTAAATAATTCATCTATAGCCCAGTATATGCAGCCATTTTCTTTGTGGTAAAAATATCCGGGCTTCAAGTAATCGCTCTGAAGTATAAATTCCGGGTGATGAACTAATGTCGCAATCACACCAGCTTCCGCTTGGGTATCACATAATACATTTAATTCATCTGACATTATTTTCCTCCTTTTAAGATGCTACCAAATCCGATTGTATTTCCTTTTTGAGTGGTAGCTTTAACTTGCACACTTACTGGCACACTTACTGGAGCAGAAGCAGTATTCTCTTCGTGTTTCATTTCTTCTTTTATTTCTTTTTGTATTCTCAATTCATTCTCTTTTTGATATGCTTTTTTAATTCTTGCGTTATCAATCAGATAATACATTCCTGGTGGATGTGTTAATGGAATTTTATTCGCAATAGCAAATTTAAGACAAAAACTTAAATATCTTCCGGCATTAAGATTTGATTCCCACTTTTCAATATTTGCATTTTCCAATTTTTCCCCAAATACAATTTCATTAATAACTTTTCTTAAATATGCGATAGGGACAGATTTGCTAACATGTTGTATATAATCTTCTTCAATTTCTGCAATTAGTCCTTGAAGTTCATAGCAATCTTTATGCCATCTTCTAGTGTTAATTTTTACAGACTCAGGTTCATAGACAATTTTGTTTTTGTGGGCGCAATGTCCATAACCACATTTGAATTGTTTTGTACCCATTGATTATTCCTCTTTCTATATAATAAAAAGGGAGAACATAAGCTCTCCCAAATTTCATTAATCAGACTTCATATCTTTTTCAAGAAGATATGTAGCTTCCAAATCAGATTGATGTAGAGCCAATATTACTGGATATTTTTCAATTGCTGTTCCAAGAGTATTCCAGTTTTCCTTTGGCTCTGAAAAACCCATATGCCATCTAATAGCGTATCTCTCAAAAGGTTGCAATTTAATATACTCTTCGATCATCATGACCGATTTTTCTCCGTGTCCATAAGGAACGCGATCATTTATTGTGTAATATTCGACTGCCGCCCAATCGAATCTTCCTTTTTCATCTCTCTTTGATCCAGTGTCACTGTAAATTTTCTTATTCCTATAATCAATCTCATACATATATGTCTTACATACATCATGCAAAAGAGTGATTATTTTTCTGGAATCTTCCGGCATATCACCTAAAATGCTTTTAAATGGTTCTGACTTGCATTTATGCTCGAACATATGATATACATTTAAGCTATGTAATGCTAATCCACCAGGAAGTGAGCAATGGAATCTTGTAGAAGCTGGGGCTGTGAAAAAATCAGATTTTTCTAAAAATGCCACAAGCTCATTAATTCCATCTCTTTCAATTGAACCAACCAGATCAAGAAAAAGTTTCTTATTTTCTTCAATATTTATTGTTGGTGCGCTCATATTTTCTCCTAGTTAAATGGAAGCTCGTCATCTACTCCGTCCGGAATATTCATAAATCCGTCTGACGCTGGTGCTGATTTAGCTGGCTTTGTTGTATTTCCCGCTGCTGGTGCATCGCCTTTTTTCTCACAAAATTCCTGTGTGGCAACAACAACGTCTGTTGTGTATACTTTCTTTCCGTCTTTTCCATCATAACTTCCTGTCTGGATTCTTCCAGTAACAGCAAACATCATGCCCTGTTTCATGTACTTCTCTGTAAACTCAGCAGATTTTCCGAAAGCTACACATGAAATGAAATCTGCATCCTGTCCACCATTATTGCTTTTAAATGGACGTGATACTGCAAGTGTATATCTCGCAACGCCAGTAGGATTTTCTCCCTGGCTATAACGTACTTCTGGATCTCTTACTAATCTTCCTGTTAAACTAACGTTATTCATTATTTCTTTCTCCTTATAAGATAATTATTTTAATTTTTTTAACTCTTCAATTAAAGACTTTGTATCTTCAATATTTTTAATAGTTTT
>UMJJ01021820.1_pt1 | contig 13177 bp, 6 predicted proteins | sample 1966051 | NCBI WGS metagenome assembly UMJJ01 (sample SAMEA4836147, study PRJEB28245) | human gut metagenome | biome: gut microbiome; material: fecal sample | place: Denmark | collected 2008
TCATCAGAACTGCAATACTGTCCCAGTAAAAATTCAAGCACATAAACCGGAACATTTGCCCCCTCTTTGATGGATTTCGTCAAATCCTTACGGACAATCTTTCCATCAAAATAAGTACGGAGCTTTCTGTTTATATCACTCATCTCAGAAAAATTGGTGGTTTCTTCAAAGCTAAATAATGTGCTATTCTCTGTTACAATATTTTCCTCTGTTTTTACTTCTTCTATGCTTCCTTCATCATCTGCAAAATCGGCATAGCCCTGAGCTATATCTTTTTCAATGTTATCCATTATAATCTAATCCTCCTCATCGCACTTATCGGCAAGCTGCTCGATGATATGCAACATATATTCTTTCGCTATGCTGTCTTTTCCTAAGAAGTTATACTTTTCATCAAGATAATTCTCAATCTGAATCAAGATAGAAAAAATGTTGTTTACAATTCCAATCGGTATTCTATCGGTATCACACCAAGCCAATCCACTTCCTTAATAGAAATCTCACGCACTTGGTTAATCTGATAATTTACACTGTCAATAAAGTTCTGACATATTGCATTGGAAATGTTACTGTCAGGAGTTCCAAGAATCGAAAACCGCATAATGATTGACGTCGTATAATCAATCATATCCTGCAAATCTTTCTGCGTTCCGGATTTGTATAATGCCCGAAAGAAGTTGACCCAAAAGCCACCCGCATAACTCTTACTTATAGATATGACATTTCGGAAATTGCCAACCTCTCCTCCGGTTCTCGCTGCACTTAAATATGCACTCTCCGAAAATGGAAAGCTCATATTATTGAAGTAAATCCTAATGATTTTACTCTGCTCTTTTGTCACTCTGCCCTGTCTTTCAATAACAAGAGCAAACGCATATAACGCAAGGTAGGTACTGCCCGAAGCTATCTCATTCGGAATGTATCGGCGTGATGCCTTTGTTACAACCTTTGATACAATATTAAATGCCCGTTCGCTATCATTGGCAATTCTTTCATAACATTCCTGATAAAACTTCTGTGTTTTAATCAGTCTTTTCTCTTTCTCTCTGCTCATATCCCGAACAGTCATCGCAACTACAAAGGCTAAGGCATCAGAAAAGCCCCATCTTCTCATAAGGCGATATCCCCTTTTCAGATATTACCCGAAGAATCCAAAATCATCGGCAAATGCAATATCCATAATAATCTCGTGACGAAGAACTTCTATATCATTCTTATCGTCATAAGCAACCAAGTAGTATTTCTGTGATTTATCGTATTTCTTGTTCTTAAAGTTAAAGCGGAGTCTGAACATACGCTTCGTCGTATCTTTATCTTTCTTATCTGCAATAACAATATTCTCATTAGAAATCTTCTCGTTATTATCTGAAATGAAATATACTCGGTAACTTGTTTCTTTCACAATATCACTTACCGGCTCTGTCTGAACAAAATCCAATGTCGTAATAAGGTTTGTAATCTTTGAAGTCAGGCTTACAAGAGCAATCTCTGCAAGACTTGTTTCCTTTTTGCCCTTATCCACTTTCACATCAATCATTGGTACAAGCATTTCCTGCGGAGAGCAGCCGCCATGAACATAATTCTGTCCTGCTCCTGCAACCTTGAAAATATCTGAAGCAAGAGGGAACGATACAATACGCTCATCAACACTACCAAGTACCTTACCAACCGTTGTATGGCAAACACCGTCTGCCTTGATTTCTTCGGCAGATATGGAATAACGCTGTCCAACGCTGTTTGATTTTGAAGCAGCTCCGGCAATCTTATCGGTTGCCTGAATTTTATCTCTCTTATAAATAAATCCGTGGTCTGCCGTCACAATAAAATGATAGGTATTTGCTTGCGATGCAATCCTCTTTATCAAAGTATAAATTTCTTCGATTGCTTCTTCACAAGCGGTAAAGACTTCATTTTCAGAAGCCGCTTTATCTCCACGGGCATCTATCTGATTATGATAAATATACACAACGTCCTGTCCAGTAAAGATAGAACGAAGGTCTGCCTGCTTCATTGTTTTCATTGAATCGAATTGAACGCACTTACTGCTTACTTTATACTCTTTCAGAATAGATTCCCTTTGCTCCGTGGAACTGCACGCTTTTCCGTCAACCAGCACATCATAAGATGAACTATATTCAATCGTCTTATGAGGAAGTAGCGAAGCCATACCTAACGGTGTATAAGAGGGAAGAACACCTTGCATTGCTCCGATAGAAGCATTGCACTTCTCATCTGCCTGCATTTTTTCAAACAGGGTATGTGCAACCTCATAACGGAGTGCATCAGATATAATAACTACTACTCTATCCTTTGAGTAATTGATATGCCTTGCAAAGAAATCTCTCTGCAACGTAAGTCCTGTTTCTCCATCTGCGTCTGCAAGCTCATTGTTCCAGTTCACTGTAATCCGGTTCAGATACTCATTGGTATAAATATTCTCAACCAGTTCCCTGATTTTTTCAAACTGTGTGGTATCTTCCAATTTATCAAAGTAAAAATAAAAGTATCTATAATAACGGTCAATCTTATACGTTGACTCCGTATATTCCTTAACCAAGTTTTTGATACCACTGACTGGCTGATACTTACCTTCAGCAATCATATCAAAGGCATTTTGAAGAATGAAATACTCATTGTAGAAGTTCTTTCCAAAATGTTGCTTCCTGCGTTCTACACAAAGTTCCGGAATAGTCTTTCCATTCAACTTTGCTCCTATATCCTCATTCTCAAGTCTGCCGATAATCCAACTAATCAGAAGCTCATCAACACCTGCAAAGATATTACAATCCACAAGTGTTTCCACTTCCATCTTCTCAAGATAATTCTTAGCGTTGATTGCATTATAGATAATTTCTGAAATCTCATCAAAACGTGTACCATACAGATAGCTGTTCATCAGATTATCCATAAATGCAATGATATTACCAAATTTATAAGAAATAAATGGTTTCCAAGCCTGCGGCATATCCGTATGAATACTCTTAGCCGCATAAGTAATAAACATTGTGATAACGAGTTTTTCAAGCGTCGGCTTCGGGTCGTTATATCCAAATGCCACATCTGCCTGCTGCCAGAATGCAGAAAGCAAATCATACTTCTCAAACTCTGTCAGGTATTTATTATCCTGCAAGCCATCGTCTGTCAAAATTGAACGCAATACTTCTTCAAAAGAAGCTGTCTTATCCTTGCAAAGCACGCTCATCAAGGCAACTTCAATCGTACTTCTATTGTAATTCTCTATTTCCAAATCATAGAATTTCTGCGTTCTGTCTTTATTCGCAAAGAATTTAATATAATGCTGAATGACAGGCTTGTACCGTTCATCAATTCCTAAATCAAGCGTAAGTAAAGAAGCACGGTCAGCAAAAAATTCTTTGGAATATCGAATCGTATCTGCAAGATGATTGTCCCTTATGCTCGGTTTTGCAAAAGGAGCGTACACAAGATAATTGGTTGTCGTATCCTCTCGTTCCAAGAAGTATTTGATGTAAAACTGGTTGTCCGGCTCAAGATGCAGAACCTTTGCATTTTCCAGTTCTATGCTGTCAATATCCTCCTGAAACTCCGCATTGGCATCATACCAAAACACAAGTTTACGGACATCACTTGCAAACTCACTATTTAATTTGTCTGTAATCTGTTTTAAGTTTAGTTCTGCCATAATATCTCCTACTTTACTCCTGTACACATTATATCTTGCCCCGTAATCTCTGCGGCTAATTCATCAATGAATTGGTCTAACGCCAATGTTAAAAATTCATGCAACAACCAATTCTCTTTTGAATTTAATAAATGTGCCATTTGCTCAGGTTTGTATCGAACAATTTCACTAACCCTATGCATAGCTGCCATAATAATTAACATACTATTAAGATTCATAACCTCTGGATGATTCAATGCCGTTCTTTTCAAATACCACAATTTCTTGCTCGAACGAATATATTGAAACTCCCGCCTTAATTCATCATTCTCGTTTTTAAACTCTGATGATAAACTATCTTGGTTTCTTTTTGCCCCATTTACACTTTGTAACACAAAATTGTTATCATCGGAAATCTTAAATTTTGAAGATATACTGTTTACATATACAACTGGAATAGAAACCGGTGCAACTCCAAACAAAGAATGGTCTACTTCAAATTTTAAGTATAGGTTGCTATCATTTCCCTTGTAGTAGCACGGAGCTTGTGCTGTTTTAACAGGTATAAATAATTCAGGTACTCTTGCTCCTCTTGGGGTGTTATATGTAGTTATATAGGCACGATGAATAAACGCTAAATTATATAATAATTTCTTCAATGTAACTGTATTTGGTTTTCCGCCTGCCCAAATAGTATCAAAGTTCTGCTCAAGCATTCTTCCAAACAAGACAAAAACACCTTTATTTTGATGTCCCACATGTATAGTTGAAAGTTCATTTCCAGAAATAGCAGTATTTTCAAATAGTCCATGTCGTGAAAAATGTTCTACAAAATCCTCAATGTAATAGCATTTAAACGCTAGGAATGCTTTCACCGCATTTAGCATTGAATAATATGATACTAACGGAACGGATTCCATTGGCAATGTTTTTGCTGCTTTATAAAATGACATTGCTTGTTTCCAATAAAACGAATAGTGATATTTCTTTTCGTCGCCATATTTTATTTTCGATACAGTTGGATTACGATATTTCATCGCTTTTTTGTGGCTAGAAAAATAAAAATCAATATACGTAAAAATATCATCTGTTAAAACCGTATGGCTACTAAAATCTGGCGATGTATAACTTTTCCCTATCTGAAGTTTACGGTTCTTATATTGATAAGGTACATCATCAACCTTAATAGAAGTTCTTTTTGGCATACTATTTCCTCATTAAATCTTCGCTAAAATCTGCATTTTCTTTCCATCGGCGGTCTGTACTTTTTCGTAATTGACTTTTACGCCATCATCAAGGTCGATGTCGATACGTGAAAGAGCCAAATGGGCGATTTTAGCATCATAGTCTTTAGTTTCCTTAATCTGTTTTTGGAGCTTTTCCTTACGCTTTGTAGCATTGGAAATTTCCTTGTTATCATGACTATTGTCTATGATTTCCTGCATACGGATAATCTCTTTTTCATACACACGCTGAATACGATGCAGATACTCAACTCGAACATTACCAATGGTGTCTGCATTCCAACGATGCATATAAACAAGAGCCTTAAATCCATTTTGCTTACCACTATCAAAAAGCCAGTAAATCGGACGCTTCTGGTAAGTCTTAATATGGTCTTTGATGAAATCCGTCAGGAAATAATTTCTGATTACTTCACGGCTTGTCTTGATTTTATTACCAAGTGCATTGGCAATAAAATCAAGATTTTCTTCAAGGGTATCTTCTCCATAAACCTTTTTCAGCCAAGCACAAAACAGACCGACAATATCATCTTCAAAATATTCCTCGTCTGTAATTGGAATACAATTATCCTCATCTGGAATAAAGGTGTCATATTTGCTGTTATCCCATTCTCCACCTGCATAAGCAAGCCCATCTTCATCAAGAGAATAGCGTCCAAACATACAACCAACTGCATAAGAAATTAAAGATTTTATACTATCTTCTTCTGAAACTAACGACACACTTATTGTTTCATCAGGGACTTCATACGCAATATCTTTCGTCAGCCCATAAATATCCAAAAATATTTGATTTAGTTTTTCCTCATTTTTCTTAAGCTCTGAAAATCTATTAATACATTTTTGAACAAATTTTTCGCAAGAGGTTTCTACAATTTTTTCTCCATCTATCAATCCATTTTTCACAAAATCCCAAGAGGTTTCAGATAAATCCCAGTCCTCTTTGCAAAGAAGAATATTGTTTTCGACTATACTCTCAACTTCCTTTTTTCTCTCTGTGTCAATAATTAAAGGTAATGATTTTATATCATTTGCTTGTATATTCATTGTAGGATTTAAAATATTCAGCATACTATTTGCAACACAACTGCAAAGAAATCCAAGCGTATATTTTTTTATATTATCATCAATAAAAATCGATGAACCTGCAACATCAAACGCGAATCCATAATTACAATATCTAAATCCTGGTGTAATAGCAATAAAAGTCCAAGTAATCGAATCATTGAAGAAAAATTGCAAATTTTTAATAGTTCTGGTAACACATCCATATAATTTCTGAGCTAATGCCTTAATTTCAGCCCCATCATTTTCCCAATTTACAAGAAACTCATTATTTCCATACCACTTTCTATATCCTCCGCCCTTATTATAAGGGAACCACTTTTTATGACTTGCCAATGCTTCTTCAGTATTATGAGCCGAATAACATATTTTTTCACTTTCGACTTCATACCAAGCTCTTAAAAATTTTTTGTTATCTGATGTAGCCATACCTTGTCTTGGCTTAGCTAAATCTCCCAATTTTTTCGTTTTAAACGCATTAAACATATTATGTGATACCCAATATGCAACTGGACTTCCTGGTATATTGCTGAACTCTTCTTGTTGTGCTGTAAATCGAAAACCACAATTTCTATCCTTAATAGCTTCTAACGTTTTCACTTCTTGAACATTTATACCTTTAAATTCAGATAAGCGAATGGCTTCAAATGGCAATGTTGTCTTTTTATTTCTAAATGTAAATGCAGCAACAGGCACGCACGCCGATTCAAAAGCATTAAACTCTAATTGAACCAGCGAAGAAAATGTCATATTGTTGTAAATATACTTTCTCAACTCAACATAAGATTGAATAAACATCCACACATATGGAGTGAGCATACCTATATGACCATCAGAAATACAAAAATCACTGCACCTTATCAGAAATGAAGCAAATAAATCTGATTTATATTCTTTGAATCTATCAGATACATACTCTTTTAATTTAGGAGTCATATACTTTGTTGCCATGTACGGTGGATTTGTAATTACAACATCATATTTGTTTGATAATATCTCAGCTTGTTTCAGCAAAGGCTTCAATGTATTAATAATCATAGAATTATCCATGTAATCAATTAAATTGTGATATTCGTTTTTATCATCTAAATCGTTCAACTTAACAGATAATTCATTGATTTCTGTTTTATCGTCAAGATACAACAAGCTACCATATTCTTTAGCGTTTTTAAAAATATCTATAAGCTTTTGAGCAGTTATCTTTTCTCTGCCAAGTCTATCCAATACAGCAGAATCTATCTCTACTGCATCTTCTATACATGCAAGATTAATATTTATTGCTGAATTTAATATTCGTCTATTATATTTTCTTGCTTGCATAAGTAACGAAAAATATGCCAGTTGGTAAGCGCGCTTATCAATGTCTAAGCCATAAATATTTTTTTCCAATATTAGCTTTGCTGCATCTCGCTGTGAATATCCACAACTGTCATAAATCTTCATAAGAATTTCAAATGAATATACCAATATGTGTCCGCTTCCCATACAAGGATCAAACACTTTTATGCTTTCAGGCGACAGCTTATGTGGATTTTTTTCATCTTCTACTTCATCTATATAAAATTTCCAATCATCAGGAATATTAAATTCTGGATTTGCTTCTTTCCAATATCGTCCTAATGTATTTTCAGTCAGGTATTTTACTATCCAATCAGATGTGAATAACTGAGTAACAAATGGTATATCATCTTTATGATATTGTTTTTTTGCATTAATCAATATGTCTTTCGGTTCAGAATTATAATATTGATACATCCAGCCAATTATTTCTACCTGACCTTCTTTTTCAATATTAAAATCATCTTCAGCAATATCCTGAACAAGATGAAATACTACTCCCTCATTATCAGTGAAAGATACTGTCAAAAGAAGTTCTGAATAATCATCTATCTTTTCAAACAATTCCGGTAAAATATCGTGAAGTTTATTGCACTGTTTAATAAAGAGCATACGGAATAATTCGTCCAGTTTATTATCATCTTTCAATTGGATTATTTTATCCTGTTCATACGGTGTAAATTTCAAATCGGTATCAAACGGTATTGTTACCAAATCGGGCTCTTTCTTTGCCTTATTCTCAGAAGAAAGCACACGAACACCGGAAGGCAAATAATCATTAACTTCCATAAAACGAATCGCAATCAGACGATTGAACCAAGTATATGCAACTTCCTCAACTACATATTGAAATGCGTCTGTATAGTTCTGAACGTCTTTTTCTTTTTGTTTAATAGCACTTACTAATGCACTTCGTTGTGCAATTTCTTTACCAGAAATCTCTACATAATCTTTCGTTCCAATGTCGTAAAAATGTAAGTCATTCGTTGACTGTGGCAATTTGTCCGCAATACCTTCTTTGGTAATCCCCAACATACTCGCCTTATATGTAATATCTGATATAAGTTTTTCTCTTGCCCATTCCGCAAATTTTCTTATAGCTGTTTTGTTCATCTTGCTTTCTCCATCTCTTATCTAATAAAGTTTTCAAGCTGTTGCAGTAACATACCCCAATCTGCTCCGGTAACTGCTCCGACAGCAAGTGTTACTGCAAGTTTCATAGAAAAATCGCCTGCAAACTTTTTGATACCTACAAGAGCTTTTCCTATACGGTTCTTTTTCGGATTATCGGTTTTCAACTGTTCCTGAACCATTTCCAAATCATCTTTTACATTTTCAATTTCTTCTGCATCAACACCTTGTATCTCAGGCAATGAAGCAAGTAATTTGTCAATTAACTCAAGCATAGAACGGGTATCATTTGTAGTGTTATAAGTATTTATTACGCCACTGTTCTGCTGACTCGCAGAGCCATTGACAGTTTCAATATTCTGAATATATGTATTTCCACCCATAGCTTTTGCCTCCTCGTCATAAGCAATCATTTCCATTGAAAGTTGGTCGTTGATAAAATCTATAAGTGGCTTAAATGCCATATCAAGAAAATTTTGTATAATTGTATTTATTTTCTTATCAGACCAACAATAATTCATAGCCTGACTTCTGACATTAACTGTATTCTCGTTATTTATAAAATTTAAATAATCATACTGTGCCTTTATATGGCAAGCTTCATCTACTGGTGGATTATAATCTGCCCAGCCCGAACAGCCTATTGCATAGCACTTCTTAAAGTCATAATCGACACCTGATATTTTATCCTGAATGATTCCGGATATTAACTCGTTTCCATCTATAAATTTGAGGAATCGAGAAAGATTTATATCCGCCGTGTCATCTGTGCTATTAAGCAAATTGCTTGATAATCTGCGAATTTCTAAACTCAGTTTTCTTAATTCTAATCTGTTCATATATCCACCCCACAATACGGACAAAATACCTTTGCTGCTCCTGCACAATAAAGCACCTTTACTCTGCGACCACAACAAGAACACTTAAACTCTGTTTCTGTGGTATCCTTATCCTTTAATTCCTTAGTTGCAACCTTTTTCAATGGCTTATAATCCATTTTTATCTTTATCAATCCCATAGAACGATTAACCGACCTTTGCATTTTCTTAAAGGTCTTATTCAATTCTTCTACCATATAGTTATAAGCGATTGTCTGTGCCTGCTCGATTACAGCTGATGATAGAAATTCATTTTTATCTCTCGCCAGACCACAATAAGGGCAAAACAATTCTTCAAAAGGCTCATCGTCATTTTGATATTCTCCGGCTTGCAACTTAAATTCTGAATTGCAGTATGGGCATTCAAAAGTCACATATCCTTCGCTATCTCCCTGAATAGATATTGTAAAATTTTCTGTTGACAAGGCATACACCTCCCAATCTCTTAGAACTCAATATTGATAATCGTATCTTCTTCCAACGTATTCATCAGTTTCTTCTCAAGTTCTGCAATGTACTTCTTAACATCTGCTTCATTCTCAAGCTGCCAAGTTGCCGCATTGTTGATAGATTTAATGCTGACCGTTTTCTTTCTCTTAACCTTTGGAGCAGGTGCAGCCGGAGCAATCGGTTTTCCACCATAATTTCCGGTTTCTGCTACATGAGCAGGCTGTTCTGCTGCAATGATTTTTGCTTCTTCTTTTTCAATCTCATTCAGGCAGCGAACTTTGAGTGCATCTGCTTCCACTTTGATATTTTGCAATGTAGCCACATTGTTACAGTTCGTTGCCTTATCACTGATTTCTCTGAACAGATTTACATACTTATCTGCCAGTTTATCGTGGCATTTTTTGTCTTGCAGTTCTTCAAAGACACGCTGTCTTGCTTCCTGAATAGCATTATCTATTGGTTTCTGCATTTCGTTAAGAAGTTTGCTGTAAAGATTGATAAACTTGTCCAGTAACTCCGGTAATTTAAAGATTTCTGAATAAGGAACAGATTTCTTCAAAATAGACTTGATGTCCGCAACAACTGCTTCAATCTCACTATTTACAATGAATGTCTTACTGTCATCATAAATCTTCATCAGCTTCAGAGCTTTATCAAATATGCCCTTCTGTTCTCCTGCAAAGAACTTCTTAACAGGCTCATAATCCTCAGCAAAATCGAGGAAATCATCTTTTTTGTGGTCTATACCTGCGAAGAACTCATTGGAATATTTCATTTGCAGAACATCAGCCATCAACTTTTTACCGGAAGCAATAAGCTGTCTGCCCGGATATGCGGGCTGTGTCGCATAGTGAATATCCAATTTTTCAAGGTCATTCTTCAGATTTGATGCATAACCAAGAAAACTTCTCATAATCGCATCGTCATCATCACTTGCCGAAGTAACATTGAATAGTTCTTTCATTACTGTACGGACAGACTTCTTCTGCTTTTCATTCGCTTTTACACGCTTTTCGGTCATCAACTTTTCATTAAACTCTTTGCGTGTCAAATAGCGGATAATTTCTTCCGGAGTCTTTGAAAGCAATGTAACTGCATCGTTATTAACGAACATTGCAATTTCGCCATCTTTGAATAGCTTAGCGACAAGCCACTGCACATCGGCTTCCACAAATCCATACGGTGCTTTCAGGAAACGTTCCAGAATGGACTTCATAGAAGTTTTCATGTGACGCTGTGTGTTCAAAGCAATATAGTCATTCACATCGTGCAAAGCCAATTCATTCTTTGCAGTATTTGTACCTGCAAGTGTAAGCTCCTGTCCATTATTCTTGAACAATGTGCGAATATCTGACTCGCTCATTGCTGTATCAATATAAGACAACTTATGATAAACTGTGGAAACCAACTTACCGAGTGCTTCATTTATCTTAGAAGCAATTTCCTTTACTCCACTCTGAATTTTATCGCCATTCACATAGATTTCTGCATTCTTCAGGCTTTCTGAAAGGAACAGCTTTGCAGCACCATTTCTCTCACGCATTTCCACTTTCTTAGCTTCCTTAATGCTTTCAAACTGTGTAACTGCATTTGTAGCATCAAAGCGGATAAATTTTTCTATCTGTAAAGCAGAACGGATTTCATCAAGAAATGTTCTGTCGTCAGGTAATACTACAAGTACGCAACTTGACTGACCGGACAGAATTCTCATCGTTGTTTCATCTGCTCGCTCATCGCTGTTCGGAGTAAGGATTTTCAATGTGATGTCATTATTCTGATTTGCCTTATATGGCTTATCATCAACAACCTGATTAAAAGCAAATGCATATCTTCCGTTGAATGCCGGATAGCGATACTTCTTTTCATCATAAAGACCGTCAAAAATCATCTCAGATACCTTTGCAATGACTTCTCCGGAATCCACGTTCTGTGATTCAATCGCTCTGTTGATTTCCTGCTCCTCATCTGTCAGGAATACATAAATATCCCCGTTCTTCTGAACCAAAGTCTGGCGAACAAGACGTTTCAGTGCATCTTCTACCTGCTGTGCAAGAGCCATACGGTCATCATTTACATTGGATACCATAAGGCTTGTGATATTCTCAATATTTGCTTTGATTTCCTTAACGTACTTAATCATAAAGAGTGTTTTCAATACATTAACATCAAAACATTCTTTTTCGTGATTTGGATTCAGATACTCATTATCTAAGGCACGGGAAATAACACCCTTATGAGAATGGTCAAGGAATTGCTCAAGAGCGTCATAAAACATATTAAATGGCACAATCGTTCCCGGCTCATCGTTCATAACCTTTACGGCAGATTCTTTGAACAACGCAAGCATAGAACGCTCGCCTTCTGCCAGATGCTTACCAGATGCACCGTGAGTACGAATGGAAGTCAGAACACTTCCAAGTAAATTAAACTGATATGGAATAAACGGATAGATGTCCGCAAAATTTTCTCTGTCTGAATATAATTTCTTTTCAACACCATCATTGAACAAAATAAGGTTCTTAATGACTGTCGCCTTATCATCATAAAGCAGTGTAAGCGTCTGTTTTCCCGCTTCGTTCTTTTCAAGGATTCTCTTTTTAATAACCTCATCTACATTGGCAGATGAAAGAGAAAGTCTGGTATCAAAACGTCCCTGAATTTTCGAGAAGTCATTTCCTTTTGTTTTTGTAATCGAATCAATATCCTGCTGACTTGTTACGATAATCCAAGCCTTACCGCCGCAGTCAGTACCTAAATCTTCTGTTACAGTCTGAAGATTCAGCATAAGCTTAGAATCATCGCCTATGTACTGTCCAATCTCATCAATCAGGAATACGATATGATGATTGCTCTCTTTTTTATCAAGATATTTTTTAACAAGTCTGGCGAAATCCTCAACCTTATATGTATATTCTCCAGTAGCTTTCTCACACCAGTTTCTACCGGCTTCTATGCTCATAAATCCAATCTCATCAAGGACTTCTACCACATCGTCCTGAATGAAATCAAAGTCGCTGCGTGATTCCTCCCAAGCAGAACCAAAGCTATCTTCAAATTTTTCTTTGAATAAATTGTACTTTCCTTCTTCTGTCAATTTGCGTTCCAAATCTGCAAGGAACGGATTAGAGCCACTAAATCCCTGCATTTCATTGAACACATTCTGCAATACAGAAACAATAGCAACCTTAGACTGCTTACCATTCACTTCACTTTTAGAGTCAATATTAAAAAGGACAACATCCGTCGGAATCGTACCTGCCAGTTTCATATCTGCAAGTACCATCTGGTCAGAAATTTTATTATCATCTACGAAGTAATCAATCGCTTTCTTACCACCAACTTCTTTATTTTCAAGGAGATAGGATAAAATCTTCAGGAAGTGAGATTTACCACTTCCAAAGAAGCCGGAAATCCACACGCCCATCTTGTCT
>UMJJ01051155.1_pt1 | contig 13111 bp, 9 predicted proteins | sample 1966051 | NCBI WGS metagenome assembly UMJJ01 (sample SAMEA4836147, study PRJEB28245) | human gut metagenome | biome: gut microbiome; material: fecal sample | place: Denmark | collected 2008
TCGCGCAGCGAGATGCCGTCGATGAGGATTTCGCCCGAGGTGGGGTCGTAGAAGCGGGGCAGCAGCTCGCTGAGGGTCGATTTTCCGCCGCCCGACGGACCGACGAGCGCCACGGTCTGGCCGCGGCGGATCTCGAACGAGATGCCGTCGATCACTTCGCGCGAGCCGTCGTAGGAGAAGTGCACGTTGCGGAATTCGATCTTGTCCTTCAGGCCGGTGAGTTCGCGGGCATCGGGTTTGTCCTCGATTTCGGGTTTGGTGTCGATGACCGAGAAGATGCGTTCGCCGGCGGCGATACCCTGGTTGATGTTGGCGAACTGGTCGATGAAGGTGCGCACCGGGCGGGTGATCTGCGAGAAGATGGCCACGAAGGCGATGAAGCCGCCGGGGTCGAGCGTTCCCGAGGCGACGAGCGTACCGCCGAAGATGAGGACCACGCCGACGGCCGTGATACCGAGGAATTCGCTCATCGGCGAGGCCAGCTGTTGGCGGCGGGCCATCGAGAGGGTCAGGCGGGCCAGGTCGGCGCTGATTTCGTAGAATTTCTGTTTGACGTAGTCGGTGGCGTTGTAGCTCTTGATGACCTTGATTCCGGAGAGTGATTCGTCGAGCGTGGCGACCATTTCGCCCGTCCGCTGCTGGTTGGTGCGGGCCGGGTGGCGGAGTTTCTTGACGATGTTGCCGATGAGCAGGGCTACGACCGGCAGGAAGAGTACCGAGAAGACGGCGAGTTCCCACGAGATGGCGATCATCATGACGATGTAGCCGATGATCAGGAAGGGTTCGCGGAAGGAGACCTGCAGCGTGTTGGTGATGCAGAACTGGACGACGCCGACGTCGGAGGTGATCTTCGAGATGATATCGCCCTTTCGCTGGTCGGAGAAGTAGCCGACGTTCATGTCCATGACGCGGGAGAACATCTCGTTGCGCATGCGCTGGAGCGTACGGGCGCGCATGGTTTCGATGGTCCAGGCGCCGAGGTACCGGAACAGGTTGCTCAGGAAACTGACGATGACGGCGACGATGGCCAGCAGCATCAGGACGTTGCGCGGATCGTAGGTGTCGAACAGGTGTGAATAGGTGTAGTTGAACAGAATGTTTGCATAATCGCCGTCGAGACGCAGCGGAGGGAGCTTTTCCACATACTCGAAGGAGTAGTTGGCGTCGAACATCGTGTTCAGAATCGGGATGATCAGACCGAACGTCAGGGTATTGAAGACGGCATACAGCAGCGAGAAGATTCCGTAGGGTATGGCGTAACGCTTGATCGGACGGGCGAAGCCCAACAACCGCATGTAGATTTTGTACATTCCGTAAGGTTTGGAGGTTGCGCAATCGCACACAAGTCGCAGGGAATTCCGCGGGCCGATCCTCTGGAGTTGGGGAAGGGTCGGAGGTCTGGAATTGCCGCGCAGGTGCGGAAATTAATTTCGCGCAAATATAGTGATAATAACCCGAAAAGCGAAAAATGCGCGAAATTTCGGGCAATTATAGGGAGAAAACAACATTTTTGACGTGCCGGGCAGCGAATTGACGATCGGCCTGCCGGCGGGAATCGTCCGGGTCGGAACCGCTCTTTTCGGAATCTGCACCGGTCTTGTCATCCGGACCGGAACCGCCCTTTTTGGAGACTGCGCCGGTCTTGTCGTCCGGGCCGGAACCGCTCTTTTCGGAGACTGCGCCGGTCTTGTCGTCCGGGCCGGAACCGCCCTTTTTGGAGACTGCGCCGGTCTTGTCCGTCCGGACCGGCTCCGTGCGGCTTATTCCGGCGTGTAGCCCGTATCTTCGAGCCAGCGGGAGCGGTCGTTGGCGGCGGCGACGGCCAACTGGTCGCAGCGATTGTTCTCGACCGTATCGGCATGCCCCTTGACCCAGACGAAGCGGACCTTGTGGCGGTTGTAGACGCGCAGGAACCGCATCCACAGGTCGGGATTCTTCTTGCCGGCGAAGCCCTTCTTCACCCAGCCGAAGACCCAACCCTTCGTGACGGCGTCGACGACATACTTCGAATCGGAGTAGATCACCACCTCCGAACCCTCGAATTTGAGGGCTTCGAGGGCGACGCATACGGCCGTGAGTTCCATGCGGTTGTTGGTTGTCAGACGGTATCCCTGGGCGAGCTCCTTGCGGTGGGGGCCCGAGAGCAGGACGACGCCGTAGCCTCCGGGGCCGGGGTTTCCGAGGGCCGAACCGTCGGTATAGATCGTGATCGATGGCATCTGTTTGGTTGCGTGCGGTTTCCGGTAGTCTGTCTTCCCTTAGCGACAAGCCCCCGCCACGAGGGACGGGGGTTTGTGCGGGGCATTTGAAACGGGGCAGATCGCTCCTGTGGGCTATTTCAGCGCGGCGAGCTGCTCCTTGAGTGCGGCGATTTTGGCTTCGGCATCGGCCTGCTTGGCGCGCTCGTTGGCGACGACCTTCTCGGGGGCCGACTGTACGAAACGCTCGTTCGAGAGCTTCTTCATCACCGAAGCGAGGAATCCCTCGTAGTATTTCAGGTCGTCCGAGAGCTTCTTGATCTCGGCTGCGGTGTCGATCTTTCCGGCCAGCGGCACGAAGTATTGCGTCGTCTTGACAAGGAAGGCGGCAGCCGCCGGATCCTTCTCCGTGACGGCCTCGATCGACGAGAGGTTGGCCATCTTCATCACCACGGGGGCGAACTCCGCGGGGTAGTTCTCGTCGACGATGACGTGCAGCGAGAGGGTCTCCTTCTGCGGGAGGTTCTTCTGGTTGCGGATGTTGCGCACGGCGGAGATGATCTCCCTGGCGAGTTCGAAGCGGGCGAGCATCGCCTCGTCGACCTCACCGGCCTCGGGCATCCGTGCCACGCAGATCGACTCGCCGTCGCGGCGCGGGGCCAGGGCCTGCCAGATCTCCTCCGTGACGAAGGGCATGAAGGGGTGCAGCACGCGCATCAGCGCATCGAAATAGCCCTTCGTGGCCTCGAGCGTGGGGGCATCGATCGGCTCTCCGTAGGCGGGTTTGACCATCTCGAGGTAGAGGCTCGAGAAGTCGTCCCAGAAGAGGCGGTAGACCTCCTTGAAGGCCTCCGAGATGCGGTACGAGCGGAAATCCTCGTCGATCTGGCGGAGCGAACGCGAGAGGGCCTCGCGGAACCAGGCGACGGCCAGACGGTTGTTTTCGCTCTGCTGGGCGGCCGCATCGACCGACCAGCCGTTGACCAGGCGGTAGGCGTTCCAGATCTTGTTGCCGAAGTTGCGGCCCTGTTCGCAGAGCGCCTCGTCGAACATCACGTCGTTGCCGGCCGACGAGCTGATGAGCATCGCCATGCGGACGCCGTCGGCGCCGTACTGGGCGATCAGGTCGAGCGGATCGGGCGAGTTGCCGAGCTGTTTGGACATCTTGCGGCCGATCTTGTCGCGGACGATGCCCGTGAAGTAGACGTTTGCGAAGGGTTTTTCGTGGCGGTATTCATACCCGGCCATGATCATGCGGGCGACCCAGAAGAAGATGATGTCGGGGCCGGTGACCAGATCGTTGGTGGGGTAGTAGTATTCGATTTCGGGGTTGTGGGGGTTGCGGATTCCGTCGAAGACCGAGATGGGCCACAGCCACGACGAGAACCATGTGTCGAGCACATCCTCGTCCTGACGCAGGTCCGAGAGCTGCAGCGAGGCGTAGCCGCTCTTTGCACGGGCCTTTTCGAGGGCCTCTTCGGGGGTCGGGGCGACGACGAATCCCCCCTTGGGCAGATACCACGCCGGGATGCGCTGACCCCACCACAGCTGACGCGAGATGCACCAGTCCTTGATGTTCTCCATCCAGTAGCGGTAGGTGTTCTTGTACTTTTCGGGGACGAAGCGGATTGCATCCTCCATGACGGCCTTCGTGGCGGGCTCGGCCAGCTCCTTCATCGAGAGGAACCACTGCATCGAGAGTTTGGGCTCGATGGCCACGCCCGTACGCTCCGAATAGCCGACGTTGTTCGTATAGTCCTCCGTCTTTTCGAGCAGTCCGGCGGCGGCCAGATCGCCCTCGATCTTGCGGCGGACGTCGAAGCGGTCCATGCCGACGTACATGCCGACCTTGTCGTTGATCGTGCCGTCGTCGTTGAAGATGTCGATGGTCTCCAGGCCGTATTTCTCACCGAGCATGTAGTCGTTCACGTCGTGGGCCGGGGTGACCTTCAGGGCTCCCGTACCGAACTCGATGTCGACATACTCGTCGCGGATGACGGGGATCGAGCGGCCGACCAGCGGCACGATGACGCGGGCGTCGGCCGGCAGATCCTGATAGCGCGGGTCGTTGGGGTTGACGCAGAGGGCCGTATCGCCGAGGATGGTCTCGGGACGGGTCGTGGCGACGATGATCGTGCGGTCCGAGCCCTCGACGCGGTAGCGCAGGAAGTAGAGCTTGCCGTGCGACTCCTTGAAGACCACCTCCTCATCCGAGAGAGCGGTCTGCGCGGCGGGGTCCCAGTTGACCATGCGCACGCCGCGGTAGATCTTTCCCTTGTTGTAGAGGTCGCAGAAGACGCGCAGGACACCCTCGGTGCGGATTTCGTCCATGGTGAAGCAGGTGCGGTCCCAGTCGCACGAGGCGCCGAGCTTGCGCAGCTGGCGGAGGATCACGCCGCCGTACTTCTCCTTCCACTCCCAGGCGTAGCGGAGGAACTCCTCACGCGAGAGCGAGGACTTCTCGATGCCCTTTTCGCGGAGCATGGCGACAACCTTTGCCTCCGTGGCGATCGAGGCGTGGTCCATGCCGGGGACCCAGCAGGCGTTCTTGCCGGACATGCGGGCGCGGCGCACCAGCACGTCCTGGAGCGTGTTGTTGAGCATGTGCCCCATGTGGAGCATGCCGGTGACGTTGGGGGGCGGGATGACGATCGTATAGGGCTGGCGTTCATCGGGTTCCGAGTGGAAGAGCTTGTGGTCGATCCAGTAGTCGTACCATTTGGATTCGATCTGCTGGGGAGCGTATTTGTCTGCGATTTGCATGGCTCGTTGGAGATTTAACGTGTTTCCGAAGCCGCAAAGTTATTAACATTCTGTCAAAGATGAAATAAATTCGGCGAAAAATCGTTACCTTTGCAACCATTATATATAGGAAAGGAGAAAAAACATGAGCAAAAAGGATAAGATCGAAACCGTAGAAGTGGACGACGTAAACCTCGTCCCCGAGCTTCTCGACGGCAAACACCGCGTCATCCCCATCGTGACGGGAGGCGACGAGCCGGTCGAGGAGGTCGAAGTCCCGGAGATCATCCCGATTCTGACGCTTCGTTCGTCGGTGCTCTTTCCGGGCGCCATCACCCCCATCACGGTGGGGCGTGACAAGAGCATCTCGCTGGTCCGCGCGGTGAATGCCGAAGGGGGTATTCTGGGTGCGGTGCTGCAGCGCGAGAGCGACGTCGAGGACCCGGCGCCGGACGACATGTACAAGGTCGGCACGGCGGCCCGCATCATCAAGATCCTGGAGATGCCGAACGGCAACCTGACGGTGATCCTGAACGGACTCGAAAAGATTGAAATCACGGAATATATCGCCACGGAACCCTACTTCAAGGCCCGAGTGGTGCCTCTTCGCGACTCGACGCCCGACCTGAAGAGCATCGAGTTCGAGGCGCTGGTCGACTCGATCCGCGACGTGGCGCTGAACATCATCAACGTCTCGCCGTCGATGCCCAAGGAGGCGGCCTTCGCCATCAAGAACATCGACTCGAAACGGGGGATCATCAACTTCATCTGCTCGAACATGGAGCTCACGGACGAGGATCGCCAGACGCTGCTCGAGGCGCCGGGTCTGCTGGCGCGTGCGCGCAAGCTGCTCGAGATCCTGATCCGCGAACAGCAGCTCGTCGAGCTGAAGAGCCAGATCCAGGAGCGCGTCAAGCAGGAGATCGACAAGCAGCAGCGCGACTACTACCTGCAGCAGCAGATGCGTACGATCCAGGACGAGCTGGGCGAGGGTCCCGATGCCGACATCGAGAAGATGCGCGAGGAGGCCAAGAAGAAGAACTGGCCGAAGGAGGTTGCCGAGACCTTCGAGAAGGAGTTGCAGAAGGTCGAACGGCTGAATCCGGCCGTGGCCGAGTATTCGGTGCAGATGACCTACCTGCAGCTGCTGCTGGAGCTGCCGTGGAACGACGTGACGAAGGACAACCTCGACCTGAAGTGCGCCCGCGAACAGCTGGACCACGACCACTTCGGCCTCGACGAGGTCAAGGAGCGGATCCTGGAGCATCTGGCCGTCATCAAGCTGAAGGGCGACCTGAAGTCCCCGATTATCTGCCTCTACGGACCTCCGGGAGTGGGCAAGACGTCGCTGGGCAAGTCGGTGGCCACGGCCCTGGGCCGCAAGTTCGGCCGCATCTCGCTGGGCGGTCTGCACGACGAGTCGGAGATCCGCGGACACCGCCGCACCTACATCGGCGCCATGCCGGGCCGGATCATCCAGACGATCAAGCGCTGCGGTTCGTCGAACCCGGTGATCATCCTCGACGAGGTGGACAAGGTGACCGTCTCGAACCACGGCGATCCGTCGAGTGCCCTGCTTGAGGTGCTCGACCCGGAGCAGAACACCACCTTCCACGACAACTACATCGACATGGAGTACGACCTCTCGAAGGTGCTCTTCATCGCCACGGCCAACAACGTGGGCAACATCGCCCCGGCGCTGCGCGACCGTATGGAGATGATCAACATCCCGGGCTATCTGGTCGAGGAGAAGGTGCACATTGCACAGGATCACCTGCTGCCGAAGCTGCGCGAGGCCCACGGCATCAAGCCCGAGGAGATGACGATGAGCGACGCGGTGATCGAACAGGTCATCTCGTGCTATACGCGTGAGGCGGGCGTGCGTTCGCTGGACAAGCATCTGGCGAAGATCGCCCGTGCGCGTGCCAAACAGATCGCCTTCGAGGAGCCCCACCGGCCGGAGATCACGGCCGAGGATGTCGAGAAGATCCTCGGCATGCCGAAGTTCCTGCGCGAGGAGTACGAGGTGGGCGGCATGACGGGCGTCGTGACGGGCCTGGCCTGGACCGAGGTCGGCGGCGACATCCTCTACATCGAGTCGTGTCTGACGCCGGGCAAGGGGCGGATCAGCCTGACGGGCAACCTGGGCGACGTGATGAAGGAGTCGGCAACGATTGCCCACGAGTGGGTGATGGCCCACTACAGGGAGCTGGGCATCGATCCGAAGATGTTCGAAACGAACGATATCAACATCCACGTTCCGGAGGGTGCCATCCCGAAGGACGGCCCGTCGGCGGGTATCACGATGGTGACCTCGATCGTCTCGACCTACACGGGCCGCAAGGTGAAGGAGCGCATCGCCATGACGGGCGAGACGACCCTTCGCGGACGGGTGATGCCCGTGGGGGGCGTCAAGGAGAAGATCCTGGCGGCCAAGCGGGCCGGCATCACGGAGCTGATCCTCTCGGAGGAGAACCGCAAGGATATCGCCGAGATCAAGGTGGAGTATGTCGAGGGTCTGACGTTCCACTACGTGCGCACGAACGACGAGGTGCTGGCGCTGGCCCTGGAGAAATAGAGAGCTGGAGAATAGCAGAAAAGAAGTATGTCCCGAACATTCATCGCAATCATTCCGGCGCGTTATGCGTCGACACGCTTCCCGGCCAAGCCGCTGGCCCGGCTGGGGGGCAAACCCGTCATCCAGCGGGTCTACGAACAGGTGGCCGGCGTGCTGGACGAGGCCGTGGTGGCCACGGACGACGAGCGGATCTACGAGGCAGTGCGGGCCTTCGGCGGGCGGGTCGAGATGACCTCGACGGCCCACCGCAGCGGCACGGACCGCTGCTGGGAGGCCTACTGCAAGCAGGGCCGCACGTACGACGTGGTGGTCAACGTCCAGGGCGACGAACCCTTCATCCGCCGCGAGCAGCTCGAGGCGCTGAAGGGGTGTTTCGACAACCCGCAGACCGACATCGCCACGCTGGTCAAGCCCTTCGCGGAGGCGGACGGACTGGCGGCGCTCGAGAATCCCAACTCGCCGAAGGTGGTTGTCGATGCTCAGGGGCAGGCGCTCTACTTCTCGCGTTCGGTGATCCCCTATCTGCGGGGCGTTCCGCGCGAGGAGTGGCTCTCGCGGCACACCTTCTACAAACACATCGGCATCTACGCCTTCCGCACGGAGGTGCTGCGGGCCGTTACCGCACTGCCGCAGTCGCCGCTCGAACTGGCCGAGTCGCTCGAACAGCTGCGCTGGCTGGAGAACGGCTACCGCATCGGTGTGGGCATCTCGCAGGTCGAGACCGTGGGGATCGACACGCCGGAGGATCTGGCCCGTGCCGAGGAGTTCCTCAGACAACATCCCGAATTCAACCGATAAAGTCATGATATTCATAGCAGGACCTTGCGTCATCGAATCCGCCGAGCTGCTGGACACGGTAGCCGAACGGCTCGTGGCCATCAACCGCCGTCTGGGGACGGACATCCTCTTCAAGGCCTCGTTCGACAAGGCCAATCGTACGTCGATCCGCTCGTTCCGCGGCCCGGGACTCGAAAAGGGGCTCCGGATGCTGGCCGACGTGCGCGAGAAATGGGGGCTGAAGCTCCTGACCGACATCCACGAATCGTGGCAGGCCGCGCCGGTGGGCGAGGTGGTCGACGTGATCCAGATTCCGGCCTTCCTCTGCCGGCAGACCGATCTGGTGGTTGCGGCGGCGAAGACCGGGCGTACGGTGAACATCAAGAAGGCGCAGTTCCTATCGGGGGCCGACATGCAGTACCCCTACGAGAAGGCGCTCGACGCGGGGGCCCGCGAGGTGTGGCTCACCGAACGCGGCAACTCGTTCGGCTACAACAACCTGGTGGTCGATTTCCGCAACATTCCCGACATGCTGCACATCGCCCGGACGGTGATCATGGACTGCACCCACTCGGTGCAGCGTCCCGGCGCGGCAGGGGGCAAGACGGGCGGCAACCGCGAATTCGTGCCGGCGATGGCGCATGCGGCCAAGGCCTTCGGCGCCACGGGCTACTTCTTCGAGGTGCACCCCGATCCGGACCGGGGACTGAGCGATGCGGCCAACATGCTGCGGCTCGATGATCTGGAACCTTTGATCGAATCTTTACTTTAGGAGCAATGACCGATACAGCGAAAGCGCAAATTCTGGAGGTGGCCCGCAAGGCGGTGCATACCGAGATGCTGACGCTCCGGCACCTGGAGGAGTCGCTCGACGACTCCTTTGTCGAAGCGGTGGAGATGATTCTTGCCAGCAAGGGCAAGTGCATCGTCACGGGAATGGGAAAATCGGGCCTCGTGGGGCGCAAGATCGCGGCGACACTCGCCTCGACCGGCACGCCGAGCTTCTTCCTCCATCCGGGGGAGGCCTTCCACGGCGACCTGGGCATGATCTCGAAGGAGGACATCATCCTGGCCCTCTCCTATTCGGGCGAGACGGACGAGATCCTGAAGATCGTGCCGTTCATCCATTCGAACGGCAATCGGCTGATCTCGATGACGGGCAACCCGGAGTCGGCCCTGGCCAAGAACTCGAACGTGCATCTGAACGTGCGGGTCGAGGAGGAGGCCTGCATCCTGCATCTGGCCCCTACGTCGTCGACCACGGCCCAGATCGCCATGGGCGATGCGCTGGCCGTCTCGCTGATGCAGCTGCGTGGCTTTACGAGCGTTGATTTCGCGCGTCTGCACCCGGGCGGCAGCCTCGGACGCCGTCTGCTGATGACCGTGGGCAACGTCATGCGCGACCACGATCTGCCGGTCGTGGCGCCCGACTGCCCGGCTACGGAGATGATCCACGCCATCTCGAAGGGCGGTCTGGGTCTGATCGTCATCTGCGAGGGGGACCGCATCGAGGGAATCGTGACCGACGGCGACGTACGCCGGGCGATGGAGCGGCTGAAGGGGGACTTCTTCAACATCAAGGCGATGGATATCGCTACGCCCCACCCGAAGACGATTGCCCCGGGCGAGAAGCTGATCGAGGCCGAGAAGATGATGACGCGCAACAAGGTGACCTCGCTGCTCGTGACCGACGAGGCGGGCAAGCTGGTGGGCGTGATCCAGATCTACGACATCAAGCTCTGACCGGGCTCTCCGTTCGGGCGAGGCTGCGTTGAGCGATCTGCATTGGGACGCATCGCTGGCCTTCCGTTTGTAGGAAGGCATGCACCCGTTGGACGGGTACAGCGGAATCGGACTTGGTCGTTTTGAACCACAGCCGTCGGAGCGTGTTGCCGGATCGGGAGTCTGTTGTTTGTCGTTACCGCTGTTCGGACGTTCCGCCGTGCGGCCGGTTTGAAGGGAGGACGGCGTGCTGTACCGATATCAAAAAGAAGAGATCCTGCCAATAGTGGCAGGATCTCTCTTTTTTTATTCTCCCTCCTCGAGCTGGAAGAGCTCCTCGACGGGTTTGTGGAAGAGCCGGGCGATCTTCAGCGCCAGGAGGGTCGAGGGGATGAACTTCCCGGCCTCGATGGCGTTGATGGTCTGGCGGCTGACGCCGATCGCATCGGCCATCTGTTGCTGGGTCATGCGTACCTCGGCGCGTTCGACCCGGATCCTATTCTTCATGCGAAGCCTCCTTTCCGAGCCGCCAGAGCATGACCCGTTCGATCACGAGGAAGAGCACGGGCAGCAGGCAGAGGTTGAAGATCATGAACCAGAGGTAGGCGACGTCGTAGAGCACCAGAGCCGAGAGGACGGAGATGCCCACGGTGATGTAGAGCGCTGCGAGCAGGGCGTTGAGGCGGATTCGGGCAATGAGTTCGTCCTCGACGCGTTCGCGCGAGCAGCAGATGAAGAGGACGCCAAGCAGGATGCCGATGATGGCGACGTTGTTCCAGAGGCGGACCGAGCCTCCGCCGGGCGCGAACGAGTCGGGCAGCAGGAACGAAGGGAATCCGTTGAAGTCGTCGATGGCCATCAGTACACCCAGCAGGGCTGTCGGGATGAAAAGCACCCATCCGATTCGCTTGAATCCATGGGGCAGCAGCAACATTTTGTTCATGTCTGTTGAGATTTGTCGGTTTGCACAGGCTGTCGGAGGTGCGCACGACTCCCGCCTGTTGTTACAAATGTAAAATAAACTTTACAAAATGGCAAGTAAACGCGACAAAAAATAGTTTTTGTTGCTTCATTTGCAGGAGAGCCCGGCCTCTTTGCAAAAAAGAGCGTTCCGCCGGAGCACAAAACTCGCGGTCGGAACGCTGTTGTCGGGGTGCCTCGTGTTGAGGGGATTTCTTGGGTCGGAGTCTTCTCATCGGGGTCGTCCGCGTCGGAGGATCTCCGCCCCGGGCGCGTGTTTACCACTCCTCGACGTACTCGGAGATGGCTCCGGTGTAGTTGGCGCGGATGGCGTGCCCGTTCATATCCTTCGCATCGACGGTGACGGTGTAGGTGCCGTTGCCGTTGTCGACGATCGTCACCGTACCGGAATCGATCGAGGCATTGGGAACGTAGGCATCCTTTTCGTAATAGATGCTGCCGTGGTTCCCTTCGGCATCCTTCCATCCCTTGACGATGCTCTCGGGTGCCAGCGAAGCGTTGATCCTGTAGGTGCCGGCCATATCGTCGGGGAATACGGCATCGCTCTCTTTCTGGAGGTAGAGGGCCAGCCGGGTTTCGGGTCCATAGTAGGTGGATTCGGCCTGCAGGGCGAGGAAGAAGGTAGAGGCGTTTTCGGAGAACTGGTTTCCGCCCATCGCTGCTTCGTAATAGGCGTCGATGCAGTCGACCGAGACGTCGCCGGTGAGGTTCGAGAAGGGATCGCCTACCGAAGGATCGGCCACGACATATTCGAACGTTTCGGAGGCTACGTCCGTGGTGATGCATCCGCTTTCGTAACCGAATGCGAAGGCGACGTATTCACCGGCGCCGTTCTCGAAGAAGACTTCGAAGAAGTCCTTGGTCTGGGAGCCCGTGTAGGTGAGCAGGCTCATCATGGCCTTGTTCTGCGTGATGAAGGCCTCGGCCAGGGCGTCGAGCGAATCGTAGGCGTCAACGGTGCTCTTCGGGAAGAGATAGAAGGTGTAGGGGTCGTTGTTCGAGGGGGTTACGCTGACGCTCGTTCCCTCGAACGAGATCTGGAAGGTGTTTGACGAAGGCGCCACGGCATCGGTGGTGAAGGCCTCCGAAAGGACGACGTCGGTGGTGATGACCCCCGCCTCGTCCAGACCGAATGCCAGGCAGTAAACCTTCGTTTGGGCCATGTATCCGTCGAAGGTGTTGGTTTCGCTGCCCGAGGAGATCTGCGAGGCGTAGAACTCTTCGAACGAATTGTAGCCGTAATCGCCATACTGGCTCTTCAGCATGGTGACGACGTCGCTTGCGGCGGCCGCGGGGTTGTTGTTGTATCTGTCGTTGAGCGTCGACTCGTCGATGGCAGCCCAGTAGTAGTTGCCTTCGAAATTTTCGGGCGTGACGCGTACGGTGATCGATCCGGAGGTCTTGCTCACCAGTTCAAACTGGAAGCCGGGGGTCTCGACGACGGGGGGATTCGGCGTCGGTTCCGAATCACTGTCCTTGCAACCGGATAAGGCCCACACACAGCAAAGTGCCATAGCACAAAGAGCGAAGAGTTTTTTCATATAGTACTTGGTTTAGAGAGTTTGTTTGTCGGTTGCAATATAGAAAAATTGGAGAGAAATTGTAATGTCTGTCCCGAGAAAATTGCCTGTTGGAGTATCAGAAAAAGGCGTGGCAGCCGCTCTGGAGCCCCATTCTGCCCCCCCCTGTTTGCAGCCCGGTTTGTTCCGTTACGGTCCTTTGCGATTTCGTGTTCACCCTTTTTGCCGGTGGGGACAGGAGTTCGAGTTCGTCGCATTTGCGGGCAGGTATTCGGCGGATCTCCCCGCGAGGTATGCGTGCGGATCCGGCCGGGCGGCTTCAGAGCCGGGCGATCAACTGGTCGATCTGCTGTTCCCGGGTGGCCCAGCTGGTGACGAAGCGGACGGTGGACTCCCGTTCGCTTCGCGGTCCCCACAGCTCGAAGGTGGCAAACTGGCTCAGCCGGTCGATTTCGTCGTTCGGCAGGATGAAGAACTGCTGGTTGGTCGGCGAATCGATCGCCATTCGGTAGCCCCTGGCCAACAGGGCGGCCTTGAGCCTGCGGGCGGTGGTGATGGCCTGCCGGGCGATCCGCAGGTAGAGCCCGTCGGTG
>UMJJ01038633.1_pt1 | contig 13055 bp, 8 predicted proteins | sample 1966051 | NCBI WGS metagenome assembly UMJJ01 (sample SAMEA4836147, study PRJEB28245) | human gut metagenome | biome: gut microbiome; material: fecal sample | place: Denmark | collected 2008
CAGGCGTGTCACCGCACCAGTCTTACGCTTAGATATCTGCTCCTCTATATGCTCTGCAAGGTCATTACCGCCCGCCCCTTCATCGAGCTCTATATCGGCATCACGGGAGACCTTAAAGCTATAAGAGCCAAGCACGTCGTAGCCCACAAAGATCTTATCCAGACCAGCACGCACCACTTCGTCCAAAAAGGTAAAGGAGTAGCGACCCTCAAAGTCAGGCAGTCTCAAGAAGCGAGGAGCCTTGGTAAAAGGCAACTTAATCATAAAGACCCTCTTCTTGCTATCCGAATGGCGTCGCACATAGACGGCAAGGTAGATTCGCTTGTCTCGTACAAAGACATTCATAAGGTTGGGGCTCACCAGCACCGGCTGAAGGTAAGGAAAGACCTCCTCCTCAAAATATCGCTCTACAAAAGCACGTATCTTACCAGTAAACTCCTCCGCATGGGTAAAGACCTTCACCCCCGCCTCAAAAAGGTCTGGCACCATCACCTCCTCCCACGCTTGCCGAAATAGCTCCTCCTGCGACTTCACCTCATCGGTAAGCGCCTTAAAGCTCTCACGCTTTAGGCGTACCTCGTCTTTATCCCCCTTTTTGATAGCTCGCTCCAGTGCCATGCGGTTACTCGCCACACGCACCTGATAAAACTCCTCAAGATTCGATGAAAATATCGAGAGGAAGCTGATCCTCTCGTATATCGGCACACTCTTATCCAGCGATTCCTGTAGCACCCGCTTATTGAAAGCGAGCCAACTGATGTCCCTATCAAAATATCTCCTCTTCTTACCCTCCATAAGTCATCAAACCATTTAATAAATAACTACCTCCACAAATTTACTAAAACTTTAGCTATAATGAGAATGTTGCACGAAGGATGAGATGCTAGGCAACCGTTAGGGTGCCAAGGCACCTAAATAGGCGCTGAGGATGAGGCCGAAGGGAGCGTACTCACGTACGTGACTTAGACCGAATTCCGAAAGCAACGCCGCAGATCGCCTTCGTGCGTTTCACGGTTTTGCAGATAGAATATCAGCAAATCTCTATGATAGCTGATTTTAGTCATTTGACGGACAAAACACATCTGAGCGATGGCTTTGGGGGACAAAATGCAATGTTGCCGCAGATAATTTCTTTTTATGATGAATGGATTGTGATTCTAAATACGGATTATAAGGAGGCTCTGACACAGACTGATTTCCAACTCTGGCATGAAACTTAGTCATTCACATGTCGACTTAGATACCGGCTTAGATACTTTAATCCAAATTCTGACACTTTTTATACCGACTCTGCCACTCACAATGAGCTAACTCTGACACTTAATGCCTTAAAATCAAAAGTGCGCGACCTAAAGTTGAAATAAACGCCATAAGATAGACTGATTGTTTGAAAAATATCCATATTTGGCAATATTTCAAGAAAAAAACTGTAATTTTGCAAACAATGCATTCAAAAAGGCTATAGTATGGAACGAAAAATCAATCGTATTAAGGTTGCCTTAGTAGAGAAAGGCAAAACAAATAAATGGCTTGCAGAACAGGTCGGCAAGGATCCTGCCACTGTAAGTAAATGGTGTACTAATGCAGCACAACCAACACTGGAGATGTTAATGCAAATATCCAAGATACTTGATACCACTCTTGACTCCCTTGTTCGCTTCGAGGAATTACCCGACATTGAAAAAAAACAATAGGATTTGCTTTACGAGGAATGGCATAATTTTAGAGAACCTCATTGCAATCTTACAGACATATTTGTAACATTATGGCAATACTTACAGTATATACCGAACTGCTCGATAATACATTAAATGGTGCACGTATCATAGACATGGGTACCCAGCGTTCATGTGCTTGTTTCCTGTTACCCAAAGATAAAGTGGCCGAAGTAGGCGCCAAACATAAGTGGGTAAAACAGCACTCGTTTTATATACTTCTCGGTACGCATCCTAATACTGGGAAACGCATCGGTTATATTGGTGAAACAAATGATTTCACTCATCGAGTAATTGATCACAAACAGAAGAAGGAATACTGGGATACCGCACTTGTGTTTATCTCTAAATCAAATGAGATTTATAAGAATGAAGTAAAATACTTGGAGTATTTAGGGTTAAAGGGTGCAAATGAAGCGGGCAACTATGAGATTGACAATACCAAGAAGGTCGAAAAGGAAACTTTGTCACCACACAAAGAAAATGAGATGAACGCTTTCTTTGAGGATATCCAGTTTCTTACCCGTTTCTATGGTTGTGAAATTTTCGATAATCCCAAGGAGACCATAAAGCCTGCAAATTATCATGAGTTCCATTTAGATATGAATAATATAGGAGTTCATGCTACATTACATTACTATCCAGATACAGATGAATACTACCTAAAAGCAGGTAGCAGGATTTTGTCCAAAGACTTGTCAAGCATGCCTAAGGAAGTCGGTATGATGCGCGATGAATTTCGAAATAACAAGATAGCTTATCAGAATGATGGAGAGCTTCTCATCTTGTTACAAGACGTAAATGTTACAACCAAGAAACATTCACAATCAGGTGCAGCTAGTTTCTGTACAGCCACGGCAATGCAAGGAACAACAGCATGGATTGACAACAACAACCAAACATTCGGAAAAATTTTCCCAAAAGAAAAATAATATGGATATTCTAGAAATAAAGAAAACTATACAGGCCCTTGTAGAGAAATACAAGTCGAACCGTGATTTCTACAGAACTTCAAATTTCAACGAGACACAAGTGAGAAACGAGTTTCTTGATCCTTTATTTGAAGCTCTTGGTTGGGATATTCGTAATATATCAGGCAAGAAAACAAATGAGCGAGAGGTGCTTCTGGAGGAATCACTTAAAGCCAATGCCGCCACTCATTCAAAGAAACCGGATTATACGTTTCGACTCTTTGGGGAACGTAAGTTCTTTTTAGAAGCAAAGAAACCATGTGTAGATATTAGCACCGATGATAATCCTGCCAAACAGGTTAGACGTTATGGTTATACGGCTAACCTTAAGATTTCTGTACTGTCTAACTTTGAGGACTTATATATCTATGACACTTCATATAAAATAGAAGACGAAGATACTCTAACTAAAGCTCGTATCAAAGCATATCATTATACTGACTACGAAAATGTTGTAGAGGAACTTCTTGAATTGATAGGAAAAGAATCTGTATATACAGGGCACTTTGAAGAGGTTTGGAATAACGTTGAACTGAATGTAATACACCAGTCAGTAGACTCAATGTTTTTGGAACAAATCAATCAGTGGCGTTTGATGCTTGGTCAACAAATCCTTTCTTATGTTTCTGAAATAGATATAAATTACTTAGGGGATATCGTACAGAGCTACATTAATAAAATACTCTTTCTCCGTGTTTGCGAAGATAGAAATATTGAAACTTATCAGCGTCTGCTTACAATTGCGGACCATAATAGCCACGAAGAACTCGTGGCGAAATTTAGGGACGCGGATAACAAGTATAATTCAGGTCTATTTGAGGAACTTATTTCAGAGAAGGTAATTGGAAATATCAGTTCTTCCTTTTGGACAATAATTCGTCAACTCTATTTCCCGGAAAGCCCATACTCATTTACGGTACTTTCATCAGACATTCTTGGCCGCATTTATGAAATATTCCTAGCTGAGAAACTTGCTGTAGTAGATGGAGTACTTAAGATTGTTAAGAAACCTGAGAATACAGAACGAGATATTGTTACTACGCCAAATTTTGTTGTACGTGAAATCTTGCGTCAAACTGCCGTTGAAATCATTCAAGGGAAGACAGCAAACGAAGTCAACGATCTGAAATGCGCAGATATAGCGTGTGGTTCTGGCGCATTTTTGTTGGAGTTATATCAGTTGCTCTATGACTCATTAGTCGATTACTATCTTGAAAATGACAGAAGTAAACTTCTTCAGACGAGCATTGATACTTATAAGTTGCCATACGAAATGAAACGCAATTTGTTGGTGAACTGTATCTATGGCGTTGATAAGGACTTTAACGCCGTTGAAGCATGTAAATTTGGATTGCTACTTAAATTGCTTGAGGATGAAGACATAAACTCTTTGTCTTCATTCCATCCAATATTGCCAGACCTTTCAAATAATATATTCTTTGGTAATAGCCTTTTAAGTACTGCTGATGTTCCTGCTGCTGATGCTCTCGAAGTAAATCCTTTTGATTTTGGCGATAGAGTCTTCGACTTGATAGTAGGTAATCCTCCATATATGAAAACCGAAGATATCAAGAAATTTACTCCGAAGGAAAAATCTCTTTACGAAAAGGGGAATAAGTATACGAGTGCCTACAGACAGTATGACAAATACTTTCTTTTCATAGAACGTGCACTGGGTCTTTTGAAACCCAATGGACGTTTAGGTTATATTGTTCCAAGCAAATTCATGAAGGTTGGGGCAGCAAAGAAACTTCGAAACCTTATAACCGGCAATAGTTATCTCAAAACCTTGATTTCGTTTGGTGCTCATCAGGTATTTGCAGACAAGTCAACCTATACTTGCATTATTGTATTGGAAAAGAATCGGCACGATATTTTTAAGTATTCAGAAGTGAGCAATCTTGTGGGATGGAGAGTCCAAAATGCCGAAGCTAATAAGTTTTGCTACCGTTCATCAACAACCATTAATTCAGATACTTGGGTATTGTGTACGGACGAGCATCTTCCATTACTAAATATGGTAACCACTCATGCGAAACCACTGTCAGAAATAGTTGGCGATGATTATATTTTTAACGGAATCCAAACAAGCGCAAATAAGGTTTATGTCTTTATTCCTAAATCTGAAACACGGACGACCTATACTTTTAAGGCTTTTGATGGCAACGACTATGAAGTGGAAAAAGCAGTAACAAAACCCTATTACAAAACGATTCAGGGCGAAGATTCCATGAGTTCTTATCGCACATTCAAACCCAATGCCCGTGTATTCTTTCCATATAAGAAAAATCAAAATGGTCGTCTACAGTTGATTCCACTTACAACTATTCAAATACACTATCCTTTGTTCTATGCATTCTTAATGGCAGCAAAACCTGAGCTGAGCAAAGCATCTCGGGATATTCAACCCAAGCCAGCCACTGCAGACGAGTGGTATCGTTACGGAAGACACCAAAACTTGGAGGCGTGTGAAATAGAAGAAAAGATTATCGTAGGAGTGATGTCACAGGCAGATAAATATGCTATAGACAATAATGGCACCTTGATATCATCTGGTGGTACCGCTGGGTATTGTGTAGTTAGTGTTCCTGCGGACAGTGAGTATTCAATTTATTACATACAAGCCATCTTAGGTTCAACTCAAGGTGAATGGCTTGCTTCTCTCTATGGCGAAATCTTCCGTGGTGGCTATATAGCTCGTGGTACAAAGGTACTGAATCAAATACCGATTCGTGAGATTGATTTTGCAAATCTAGATGAGCGAAATATTCATGATGACATTGCCAATCGCCAGAAACAAATTATTGAGTTAGGCGATAAGATTGGCAAAGCGACAAAGAACCGAAGAAACCTTGTGCCGTTACAACGCCAATTTAATTCATTGAGGCAAGAACAGCAGAATGCCATCAACAATCTTTACGGCATGACAAATGATGAGGTATCATTAATTCCTAAGATAAAAGAGCTTTATGCAACTGATTGAAAATGCAACAGACCAGAAACTGAGAGGTGCTTATTACACTCCTCCTGCAATAGCCAAATTTATTCTGCAATGGGGAATTAATGGCTGTAATGATTTGAATATACTTGAGCCAAGTTGTGGTGACGGTGTGTTCCTAGAATGCATTGGCAACAACGGGATGTCCTATAATAGTGTTACGGCAATTGAATATGAAGAAAAAGAAGCCGAGAAGGCACGTGCAATAACTTTGCATGATTCAGAAGTAATCAATGCTGACTTTCATCGTTTCTGCCTTGATACCAATAGGCGTTTTGACTTGGTGGTTGGAAATCCTCCGTTTATTCGTTATCAGTATTATGATCCTGAGCAGCAAAAACTAGCAGATGAAATATTCAAGCGTTCTGGGTTAAAGAGAACAAAACTCACGAATGCTTGGGTCACATTTGTAGTAGGTTGCAGTCAGTTGCTGAAAGAGACAGGAAAGATAGGGTTTGTTGTCCCATCTGAGCTTCTTATGGTCAAGTATGCTCAACAGTTGCGTCGATATCTTGCAAAGAACTTTAACAAGATAAACATCATTTCTTTTGAGAATCTTGTCTTTGAGGAAATACAGCAAGAGGTTGTTCTGCTGTTATGTGAAAAGAATGGTACAGATGAGCATATGATTGAACACATTGAGGTGAAAGATGCTAATGCTTTGTTTAAACTAAATCCTCATAAATTAAAATTTCCCACCAAGAAGATTGATTTCCATACTGATAAGTGGACATACTATTTCCTTGAAAAGAAAGAGCTTGACCTGTTGGAGAAAGTAAAGTGCAATATGCCATCTATTTCTACTTACGCAAATGTAGAAGTTGGAATTACAACTGGGGCTAACGATTACTTTACAGTACCGGAGTCTGTAATAACTCTATACGATTTAAAAGAGTATGCAAGACCTATGGTCGGCAGAAGTGTGCAGGTTAGCAGCTTATGCTTTACGGAAAAAGATTGGCTGGCAAATGTGACTGCAGGTGCCAAAGCACATCTTCTCGTTTTCCCTTCAGGAGTCAAAAAGAGTGGAAATGATGGTGTAAAAGCTTATATTGAAAACGGAGAGAAGAAAGGAATAAACAAAGGCTACAAAACAGGGATACGTGATGAATGGTATATAATTCCGTCCATTAAACTTTCTGATGCGCTTTTCCTTCGCCGCAATAACCAGTACCCGAAGTTCGTGTTGAATGAGGCCAAGGCTTACACTACTGATACCATGCACCGGGTATTCATCAAAGAGGGAGTAAACAAGAAAGCATTCGTGGCAAGTTACTATAACTCTCTGTCATTTACCTTTGCAGAGATTCTTGGGCGCAACTTTGGCGGTGGTTGTTTGGAACTCATGCCAAGTGAGGTTGGAGGTATCTATATGCCTTATCGCATAGAGAACGAGAAATTATTTACTGGAATTGACAGAATGTTACGTCAGAAAAGAACTGCTGACGAGATTCTTGATTATACTGATAGAATAATCCTTCATGAAGGTATGGGATTTAGTATGGAAGAAGTTTATACAGCCCGTTCCATCTGGCATAAGATTATGGGCAGACGTTTAAGCCGTGAGCCACTTGAAAAGAAAGAAATAAAAGTTGAGAAAAAGACAAAATATACTCAACTAAACTTCCTAGACTTATTCGAACAGTATCAGTATAATAACATCATTGAGAATAATGTTGTTCGTGAAGATATGGCTGAATACGCTATTTCACCTCACAAGCATCTTATCGACAAGTCTAGGAATGTGCTTGTTAGTCTTGTTAAGAAAGACAACTTCGAACAATACCTTGATAAGTCTGCCAAGATTTATTATACAGGTAAAAAATTTCCATCTAAAGTCGCTCTCAACAAGTTGTATTACTTCATGCCATATTTAAAGGGCAAAGGCATTCGTGACTTGTATTTGATAAAGATAGCCAGAGTAGGCACACGCAAGGAAGGTCAACTAGGTGAAAATAAGAACGACTTCCGCTTGGTTTTCGAAATTGAATATGTAACCCAACTTTTTGATGACTATCAGTCTATAGACTTGAAGATTTGGAGGACGTTTACAGACACAACAATGGAAAAAATTATGAGATTATGAAACAATTGACATCAGCAACAAGAAGAGATATTATAGATACTATAACCAATAGAAGCATTAATTCCATTTTTTTGAAAGTAAGAGGCATGTATCAGCCGTATGGCTGATACTGCTGTAAACCCATAGGATTAATAGAACTGAGTATGGTACTGATGGTACATTCGTTTGGATTATATTCAAGTATACCAACTTTGTAGTCAAAAATATTTCCATTTCTATTACCAATTCTATATAGAAAAACAGGGGCTGTTTCTAACATCCTGTTTTCTCCACAACAGAAATCTGTGACAAAGAGCAAATGAATACAGATCCATTATTTAAGTTGCAAATAAAGAACAATGTAAAGCGATGTGATGAGGACACTAACTTGGACATTATAATAGATTTTAATTTTGATTTTATAACGTGATAAAAGATCTACAATATGGAACCCACTGAAATTATATTAAGTTTTGTAATATCCTATATCGCAGGTATTATTCCAACTGAGTGGTTTAGTAATCATAAATCCATGAAAGAAAAGTTGGATTTATGTTTCAAAAGTGCTGTTTATAAATGGACTAACAATCCAGACACTCAAAATGCTGTAGGAGAACAAATGGATAAATATTTACCCCAATTAAAGGATTTCATCGCTCATAAACCCATTGGCCGTCATCCAAGAGAAAATGATTTGCTTAGACTATGGGCGGAAGAGATTCTGAATGATACAGAGTGCAACCAGTTCTTTTTAGAATATGAACATCAGATAATGGCATTAAAATTGGAAGAAGAATGTATTACAGCTAAGGAGATACTAGAAGACACCAATAATATAAAAGCACAAATTGAACAACTGAAGAATAGGGGCATTACTAAAAGCTCTGTGTATTGGGAACAGTGGGCTTCGGGACCCAATAACATTAAATTGAATACCAGCATTCTGCTTGCTGGTCGTGAAGCGGAAAAACAAAAAGTGATAGAGAGCTGTAATGCTCCCTGCTGTTTATATGTAGAAGCAGCATCAATAAAAGAAGCTAAAGCTTTTGTGGTTGCATCCATTATTAGTGAAAGTAGCGCACTCACAGAACGCACTGTAATAGCAACTAATAATGAAGCATATAAAGACATCGTGGAGAATTGTAATGGAATGATATTTATTACAGACATTCAAGAAAATGCTCATTATGTTGTTTCTCGTGGCCATACCGTTTTTTTATGTATATGCCCATCAGATAAAAGTAATGATGCATGCACGATACATTTACCCATATTAGATAGAGAAGATTTTATAAGCTCTCTTGTTGAGATTGGTATTAATGATGATAAGGCTAGAAGTCTTGCAGTTGACTCTATGCGTGACATATCCATATTGAGAAACCTTTTGGATTTTACGGATAAGACACCTGTTTGGCAGACAACAGAAAATATCCGTCTTATCATTCCTGCATTATTACTGGGCGAATGGAATGAAGATTGGCAAGATGATAAAGATTTAGTAAAACTAATGACGGCAAAGGAGTATGATACTTATATTGAAGAAATCACTCCGTTACTATTTGTTGATGAAACTCCACTAATTCGAATAGGTAAAATATGGAAAACAAAATCACCTTATGATTTATTAAAACAATTAGTTGTCTATATTACCTCATCCCACTTAGAAAGATTTGCAGAAGTAGTAGAATGGGTGTTACAAGACGACGATCCTGATGCCGAAGAAAAAATGAACGAGAAGGGTTTGCACTGGTGGCAAAACAAGCAAGCTTTTTCTGGGCGATTAAAAGAAGGCGTATTTCAAAGTCTTACGTTACTATCCATAGTGACAAGTCGTAACCAAAATAATAAAGATTGGGTCAACAGCTTTATTGAGAGAAAAATCAAAGACTTTAATTTGAAACGCTATCTGACGCACCGCCATAATCTCCAATGGCTGGTCGAAGCCTCTCCTTCGTCTTTTATAAAATTTATCCAAAACGACATCAAAAAAGGAAGCCTTTTGCTAAATCAGATAATGGATGTTAAGCATAAGGATTTTAGTATCATCGGAACCGAAATATATTACTCAGAACTACTATTTGCATTAGAGGCTTTGGCATGGGACGAACAATACTTATTTGACACAACAGACATTTTAATGTACCTTTGCTCTTATCGCAATGACAGCAATTATGCAAATAAGCCTATAAATACTTTGTTGAGTATTTACCGATTCGGATTACCACAAACGTATGCTCCGTTTGAAACTCGTTTGGAGATTCTAAAAAGTTGTGCAACTAAGCATCCTAAAACCATATCATCACTATGTGTATTGCTGCTAAAAGGACTTTCAGAACAAGTTTTTATGCCAAATGCACATTTTAGGTGGCGTATGCGTGAAAGAAAAGAGGCGCCTAATTACATACCAAGTATACCCACCACGCATGTAATAGCTATTGTTCAACTACTACTTGCGACATCTGAATTTTCTGTGGAGAACATTAAGGAAATGGTAAATCTATCATTTGATAATTATCTTAGAGGTTGTCGCACAATGTTTTTGGATGCAATAAGCAAGTGCAAAGACAAAATAAAAGGGAACGAAGAAATTACAGATTGTTTTCGCGAAAAGATTAATTGGCATCTACAATGCCAAGAATCTAATTGGGCGTTGTCAAAAGAGGAATTAGTTCCATTTGAGAAACTACTATGCGAGATAGAATCTGACGACATCTTAATAAAGAACAAGTATCTCTTTGAGGACTTTCTTATTAAGACTCCTGACTATAAGGATTTTGATAATGATTTTCTGAAAAAAAATAAGGAAACAAGAGAAACCAGAGCTAAAATTATCAAACAAATAATAGATAAAAAAGGATTAGATGCTGTCTGGTCATTTGCAGAAATTGTTAAGCACAAAGAAGGAGTGGCAAATGCAATTTATGATTTATATGGGACAGATATACATGATGAGATTTACAGAAAATACTGCAATGGATATTTGAGCAAAATATTTGTTAACAGATATTTCTTTTCTGTTTATTCTGGCCAGGGGAAATCTGCATATATGTCCATAATAGAAGAATTAAGCTCTATTTCTCAAAAACACATCTCCATTATATTATCTGCTCCTGGGTATCAACAGACACTGGCTGACTTTGCTAGTACTTTAAGTAAAGATGTAGAAAAAGAATACTGGGAAGATGTGAACATATTAAATAGTCCTGAAGAAGAATATGGAAATATTATATGGAAACTATGCTCCGTTAAAAGATATACAGACATTCTTCACATTATTCAAATAAAAAATGATGAAATTATTATAGCTACAGATATTAAGATTCGCATATTACACGAAATGATAGCAAATGGAGCATGGGATGTCTTAAGAAACCACATATATGAAATTTCAGAAGTACTAAAGACTATTTCTTTGCCTAAAGACAATACCCAAAAGTCTATACTGCTTCAAATGGAATTTATAATGTATGACAATTTGTGCCACTATATGAATACACATGAGATACATCTTATGCAAGAAATCAACAAAGATCCTTCCTTATTAATGGAAATATACGCTATGGTTTTTAAGGCAGATGATGGGGTTGAAGAAGAATATCCTAAAGATAATACACAAATAGAGTCAAAATTGGCAATGGCACAATTGGCATATCGTTTCATACATAATTATCACGAAGTTCCTTGTTCTTCCCCTACTGGAGAAGTAAATGAAAACGCTTTATCTGAATATTTTGAGGAATTGAAGAGACTAGCAAAACAATATAATCGAACAAGCATTTTGCCAATAATAATTGGACGAATACTTGGTAATTTTAGAGAGACAAAAGATTACCCACCAGAAATATTCTGTCGTTTTGTCGAACATTTCAATGACAATCGTATTGATTCTGAGATTCGTTGTGCATTATATAATCGAAGAGGGATGACAACACGAAGTCCGTTTGAAGGAGGAACCATCGAGCGACATCATATAAAAACATTTACAAAATACCGAGACAAGGCCCGTTACTATTCTCCACGTTTAGTAAATATCTTTGAAGGTTTAATAAAAGAATACCAACTAATGGCGGAGAAGGAGGATAACGAAGCAAAGTTACTAGATATAACAAATTAATTGAATCATACACCGTCCAAAAAAGCTTCGTGTAAATAAAGCAGAATTTCCGAAATTTGGACGGTGCCTTTTTTGGGCACAGCAGATATTTCAGGTTGGTAGTTGTTTATAATTGCATAATGGTGTTATCTTTGTTTGCGTAAGTGTTATTTGTTCTTTGCTGCAATGAAAGGTAGTGATATGCTTTGGGAGTTTTTACCCAAAGGTCTGAAAGACATTTTTGAAGTGGTTAATGTTGAGAATGGCCCTATCACCTTTGATGTTTGGCTTGATGAGAAGCGTGAGAAGAGTGAGTTGGTGGTTCCCGGCTTTCTTTTACGTTGCCTTAGCTTCAAGCCGTGCTTGTCTAGAGTGCCAAGAAAACGGTCTCTCCCTAGTGGAGTCCCCTCCTTAAACTCTCGCTTATACATATGCCACAGCTTCTTACCGCCCATACCAGGTGCCTTTTCTCGGGTCTCAAGAACGTACTCAACAGCCATCTCTTCAAGTGCCATATTGGCATGAAGTTTTGACTTTTTTCGCTTGTAATAGGCTTGCTTACTTACACCAAACAGGTCGCAAAGGAGCTGTATTGTATATTTCTTCAGGTCCTGTGCGTGCAAGCGATCTACCGTTTGGTGCCAGCTTTTTTTCTTATTTGGATGCGGAAATTCTCTTCTGCTACATTGATTAATTCATTCAATGCTTCTGCCAAAACAGTCTGCCTAAAGAGCTGTTCTTCAAGCTCTTGAACCCTTCTTTCTAAATCAACTGATCTTTTCTCAGACGCCCCGCCTGACGCCACATCCGAATAATAATACCTGCGATATCCGCGGTGCTCTTCTTGTCTCTTCTTTTTCTTCGCCTTCATCTCTATAACTTCGTCTAACCCAGAATCTAGGTACCTATGAACCCACTCCAGGATCGTAGTCCTACCAATAGGAACAAGGTGTGAAATCTGGGTGTAACCTAAGTTTTCCTCAAAATAGAGGTGAATAACTCGGTCAAAATAAATCTTCTGGAGTTGACTCCTTTTTACAAACTTACTCATAAAAATCTATCTATGAGTCAACTTTTTCTAGGACAAGACAGGTCGGACAACCTTATCCAGGTCTGACCCCTCAGCCGGTGTCAAGGAGGTGGTGAATATGCTTTTCCACACAGGTCGTTCGGGGCATACGCCCCTCCGACCTGTGCCTATTTAAGAGGGACC
>UMJJ01009119.1_pt1 | contig 13039 bp, 2 predicted proteins | sample 1966051 | NCBI WGS metagenome assembly UMJJ01 (sample SAMEA4836147, study PRJEB28245) | human gut metagenome | biome: gut microbiome; material: fecal sample | place: Denmark | collected 2008
TCTGGTCCTGTTACTAAAACTTCTTCTACCATTTCATCTCCGTTTTTTACCTGTAAGTAGATGGATTCTGGACGATTACCGTCTGCATCTTCGTTATCTACCCATGTTTTTACCGCTTCTACACTTGTTACAAAGTTTTCGGTTGTTTCAAAGGTATCTGTTTGGGTATCGCTATCTTTAGTAGCATCTAAGTCTATTTTTCCGCTTACATTATTTACTAGTCTTCCTTCTTCTACATTGATGTTTTCATAGGATAATTGAATGGTTTTACTGATGTTTACTTGTTTTGCTCCTTCTTGGAAGGTGTCTATATTTCCTAAGCTTTCTACCCATGTGATGGTTTTTGCTTGTTTGTTATATTCTCCTCCTGCTAGGTCATATGGTTTACTTTCGTCGATAGCATATGGCAAGGTATCTACAATGGTTACGGTTCCTGTTCCTATATAGTTTTCTACCGTTGCATTATAGGTTATGGTATATTCTAGTTGCTCATCTTTACTGGTAATAGTACTTGTTCCTGTTTTGTCAATTGCTGGTTCTTTGATATTAGTATTACTTAATTTATAGGTATTGGTGATAGTGTTTCCACTAATTTGTTTATCATATAGTTTTAAATCTCCTGGATTTTCTTCACGTTCGTCTACCGTATAGGTAATTACACTTCCATCTGCATTATATTTTGGTAGCCCCGTAAAAGTATATCTCCAATCATCTCCTGTTACTTTTTGTTCTTGTACCAAACCTTGGTCATTTTTTACTTGTAGATAAATGGCTTCTGGTCTATTTCCATCGGCATTTTCGTTATCTACCCATGTTTTTACTGCTTCTACAGAAGTAGTAATTTCTATTGGAGTTGTTACCTGACCTTTAACAGTGTCTTCTTTGGTTGGAGTTTTCAAGCTTAGTTTACCACTTACTTGATTTTGTACATTTTCTGCTCCATAATTTATGTCTTTATAATATAATGTTACATTTTTGGTAAATGTAATGGTTTTAGCTCCTGTTTGGTAGGTATCAAAGTTTTCTATTGTTTCTACCCAAGTAATTGTCTTTTGTCCAGCATCATAGTTTCCGCCATCCAATTGATTTACTTTACCTTCATCTAAGGCATATGGTAAGGTATCTACGATGGTTACAGTTGCTTCTCCTATATACTGATTTACATTTACTTGATATTGAATCGTATAAGAAACAGCATCTGTATCTGAAGTTATTTTTTCTGGTCCTGTTTTGGTAATACTATGTCCCGTGATGGCTGGTTCTACTTTTTTATAGTAGAAAATAACTTCTATTGGGTCTTTTGTTAAATATCCTGTACTATTGGTTGGTTCTGGTTCTTCTGCTTCATAGCTTGCAATTTCTTCTCTTGTAAAAGAATAACTATCTCCTACATAGCCACTTTGTGTTTTTTGTTGTAGTATTTCTTCTCCTGTTGCTTTATCAATATATTTTACTGTTACCCCACCAGCTACAATTTTCTGGAATTCTACTCGTACATGAATATTTTCTGTAACATTGGTAAATTTATCTAGTGTAACAGTTCCATCAGGTCCTAGTGTAGGAATTTCTGTTGGTTCATCATTTACATATATTGTTTTTATTTCGTAATTTGGATTTGGTGTAATAACAATATCTTTGGTTGAATTTTCACCATATCCTACTATTTCATATGGATTTTCTTCACTTCCAGAAATGGTACCTCCTTCACCAGCTTCTGTAGTAATGTTATATTTTATCTTTGTATTGGTTAGGCTTACAGATGCAACTATTTCTTGTCCGCTACTTTCTGGTGTTATTTGTGCTTCTCCATTAAAGCTTCCTTTTAATACTTGTAATTTCCATGTTCCGCTTTCAGAAATGAGTTTAAATTGGATTTGGTTTCCTTCTTCTACTTGGTATCCTTCTAATGGTTCTTCTGATAAAGTATATATTTCATTTGGATATAAGCCTGCGATACGTATTTGTCCTAGTGCATTTGTTTTGTATTTTGTTACAGATAATCCTCTTCCATTTAAGTTAAATGTTACATTTTGTATAATAGTTCCTGAGTTTTCATCTGTTTTGGTTAATAAAAAGGTATATTTTTCTCCTTCTGGTATTACTAACCCAACTTTTCCAGATTCTGCTGTATTATTTTGGTTATAATATACTCCAAATGTTCCATAGCTTGTGCTTAAATAGCTTTGATTTGCTGGTACCGTAAATGGATAAGTGAATTGTAACATTTCACCTGCTGGCAATGTAAAGTCGTTTGTTACAATTAAATAGGATTTTATTGTTTTTAAATCACTTGGTGTTGTTGTCCAGCCATTACTTGGTTCTGCTATATCTTTTGTTGCATCTGCATTTTCGGAATAGTAGATAGTCATTTGACTTGGTTCTATTCCTGCTACTGCTGTAATATTCCCTGCTAACAGAGTAGTAAAGGTGCTTCCTAAATCTTCTCCACTTACTGGTGTTTTATTTCCTTGTGTTGGAATTCTTCCTAATATTACTGGATTTGTACATTCTGCAAAAGTATTGTTTAATATTTTTAGTGTCATATTTGCTGTAGTATCTTGGTTGTTATTTTCTATCTTTCCAGTATTATTTGTTTCTTCTAGAGAATTTACTACTTTTCCTGTGCTTTCATAATTACTTATTTCTGATACACTAATAAGTTCAGGGTCTGCAATAAATCCTACTTGTATTGTATCTATACCATTTACACCATCTTCTGGAATTCCTTCTAGTGCCCATGGTACTTCATTATAGTAATGTACGGAACTTTCATTGTAATAATACATGTTAATATCTTTAGCAACAGTTGGTGTCATTGGGTCTACTGTTAAATTAGTGTTAATTTCTATTGTGGTATCTTTTGTATATAGATTTGTTGATTCTCCATCTACTGTAACACGTAAATAGTTTTTTCCATTTCTTTTTATTACTTCTACATTTTTAATGGATAAATCATTTGTATATAACATTCTAGATGCGTTTATTTCTACATCTGTAATATATTCTGGAAGTTCTATATCAAAAATAGGACGTGCATACCATTCAAATTTTGCTGGTGCTCCATTTTTTACTGTAATCGTTAATATTACATTTTCATTTACTTTTCCTACTTCAAGGCTTTGTTTACTAATACTTATGGTGGATTGTGAAAGTGGTTCTACTAATGGAAGCATTGCCTCTGCTGAGCCACCACCTGTATAATCGGATTCTCCGTCTTTTCTAGAGGTATTGGTAAAACCTTCAGCTAGGTTTTGGAATGTTGAAATTTCTGCTTTTGTATATGGCATGTCTGGACTTATGTCTCTGTGGGCAATGTATGTGTATGTTCCAGATATTACAATTGGTTTTGAGGTAATAGAAACAACCGGTCCTGTTTTTTCTGGTAAATTAATATAATAGAATCCATTTTCATCTAATGGTGAATTTTTATTGATAGTTCCTAATAATGTCCCTTTTTTATCGTATACTTGTACATAACCTTCTGTACCAAATATCATTTCAAAGTTTTGTTTGCTCATAGCAAACATATTCGTATAAATATAATTTACTCCATCTACATTAGTGGAATAACGGTTTCCTTCTGCATCTACAAATTCTTGGTCATGTTCTTCTATTCGTAAGCTATTGATGGTTCCTAATTCCTGTATCTCTAAACTTACATTAAAATTATATCCTTGTTCTACTCCTGATTCTTGTTTAATACTGTTACGATAAAATATTGCTTTTTCTAATGCTCCTTCAGAATCTGCACCTACTATTTCTTTTAATGTGTAGTTGTCTTCTGCTGTATTTGTAAAGGTTTTAGTAGAAGTATTGCTATATACCTCCATGGTTGAGGTTGTTTTACAAAGGAATGCATTTCCTGTTTCCATAATAGAATCATATGCTGATGCTGGATAGTCAAAAGTAATTAAATATTCATCTGTTCCCAGACTAGATGCTACTACATTGTTTTCTGGTGTGTTTTCCACTTGTATGGTAATGGTATGATTTTCTAAGTCTGCACTACAGTTTGCATTGGAGAAAATTACCTCATTTCCTACAGTTCCATCTCTACCATTGGTTGCTGCTGTACTTACTGCTGCCACAGCATACTGTGTTGGATTGATTCCATTAAAGGTAGGTATTTGCATTGTTACTGTTGTTTTCTTTACAGGTAATGGATATGGTTTAGTAGCAGTATCTAATCTCGTTCTTACTGCTATTTGGATAGTAATTCCTCTTTCTCCATTTCTGTTATAAGGAATGTATTTTGAAATTCTTTGTGCTACATGTATATTAAAGTTAGCTTCCCAACCTAAGTTTACATAGATTGATTTGTTAATAGACACTACACTTCCGTCATCACCATAATAGGTTCCTGTTAGCGTTATTTTGCTATTTTGATTCATCTTTTTTAAATCAAAATCTGCTGTAGCATCAATACTTAACGGAAAACTTCCTGTAATATAGCCATCTGTTATTTGTCTAAAATAAATTGTTTTATTTTCCGCATCAATTCTGTCTATAACTTGACTTGTTCCAGATAGCTTAATTGGCATCATAAAATTATTATCTAATGTGCCATTTTCGTCTGTTACTTTTATTACTGGGTTTTCAAGTCTTCCTTCTTCTACATTAATTTGGTAGTTAATCTCTGGTCTTTGCCCATTAATGTCTGCTACCATAGAATGAGTTTCTGTTCCTGTACTTGATGTAAAATAGGCCTTGAATTTTACTTTGTCACTTTGAGTAGTATTATCTTGTCCCTCTAAGTCTACTGCTACTGCTGTATTGGTAACAAAGATAGGCAACATGCTTAGTAACAAAAGTATTACTAAAATGAATTTACAAATTACTTTCCCTTTCTTCATATTAACCTCTCCTTTTGAATGATAACTTTCCTCTTTATACTATAACTAGTTCTATTTTGTTTGTAAATGGGGGATTTTGGCAAGATTAGTAATTTGTTACAAAGGTGTTTCTTTTCTGCTTACGGAAATGGTTTTTGCCATTTTTTTTGCGAAATATGACATTTTAATGATATTTTTGTAACATTTCCAAGATTTGCATCAAAAAAAGAGAGGATGTGAACATAACATTCTCTCTTTTCTTTGTATCCGTAGGTTTTTTCTATCCAACGGTGTTAGGTTGTACCTCTTCTTGCATTTCTCCTACTTTTTCTTCTTGTTCTGTATTAATATGAATTTCTTTATATTTTGCCATACCTGTTCCTGCTGGGATTAGTTTACCAATGATAACATTTTCTTTTAGTCCGATTAAGTTATCTACTTTTCCTTTAATAGCAGCTTCTGTTAATACTCTTGTTGTTTCTTGGAAAGATGCTGCAGATAGGAAGCTTTCAGTAGCAAGTGAAGCTTTGGTAATACCTAATAATGTATGTTTTCCAGTTGCTGGTCTTAATCCTTGTTCTATTGCTTCTTTGTTTTTGTCTTCAAATTCATGAACATCTACCAAAGAACCAGTGAACATATCGGTATCTCCATTGTCCTCAATTTTAATTTTCTTAAGCATTTGTCTACCAATTACCTCAATGTGTTTATCATTAATATCAACACCTTGGTTACGGTATACTTTTTGTACTTCTGCGATTAAATAACGATATACACCTTCTGGTCCATTGATTGCTAAAATTTCATTTGGGTTAATAGAACCTTCTGTAATTGGGTCTCCTGCTTCTATAAAGTCTCCTTCTTTTACATGTAGTTTAGAACCAAATGGTATACTATAGGTTTTTGAATTATCTTTAGAAGTAATCGTTACTTCTTTTTTCTTCTTATCGTCTGTGATTTTTACTTCACCGTCTATTTCAGAAATAATTGCTAATCCTTTTGGTTTTCTAGCTTCGAACAATTCCTCTACTCTAGGAAGACCTTGTGTAATATCTCCTCCTGCGACACCACCTTGGTGGAAGGTTCTCATGGTTAGCTGTGTACCAGGCTCTCCAATAGATTGTGCTGCTATTATACCAACAGATTCTCCTATATTTACTTCTTTATGTGTTGCAAGCCCCATTCCATAACATTTTGCACATACACCATGTTTTGTTCTACAAGATAATGGAGAACGAATTTTTAAGCTAGAGTATCCTACTGCTAATAGTTTTTTCACAATATCTTCGGTAATCATGGTATCTCTGTCTACAATAAGTTCTTTGGTTGTTGGGTCGTAAATGTCTTCTGTTACGTATCTTCCTATTAGTCTTTCTTCAAATTTTTCTAAGACTTGATTTCCGTCTTTGATATCCATTACAACAATGCCTTCATGTGTACCACAGTCTTCTTCTCTTACAATAATATCTTGGGCAACATCTACTAGTCTTCTGGTTAAGTATCCAGAGTCTGCTGTTCTTAGAGCAGTATCTGCAAGTCCTTTTCTACCACCATGAGAAGATACGAAGTATTCTAGTGCATCTAGTCCCTCACGGAAACAAGATTTAATCGGAATTTCTACAGCTTTACCTTGAGTATTTGCCATAAGTCCACGCATACCTGCAATTTGTCTTAACTGGTTCATATTACCTCTTGCTCCAGATTGTGCCATCATGAAGATTGGGTTCATATCATCAAAGTTTTCTTCCATTGCTTTACTTACATCTTGTGTTGCATCTTCCCAAACTTTAATAACAGATTCATATCTTTCATTATTGGTAATTAAACCACGTTTGTATTTTTTAGATATTTCTTCTACTTTTTTATCGGCTTCTGCTAAAATTTCTGCTTTCTTTTCTGGTACTGCAACATCAGCAACAGATACGGTAATAGCACCTTTAGTAGAATATTTAAATCCTGTTGCTTTAATATAATCTAATACTTCTGCAGCATCAGATAAGCCATGTTTGTTAATTACTTTTTCTACGATTTTTCCTAAGTTTTTCTTGATAACTGGAAAATCAATTTCTAAGTCAAACATATGCTCTGGATCTGTTCTGTCTACATATCCTAAGTCTTGTGGGATTCCTTGGTTATAAATTACTCTACCTACAGTTGTTTCAATGGTTTTGTGTTGTAATTCTCCCTCTATTTCCTTATACATTCTTATTTTTACTTTTGCATGTAAGCCTAAGTCTCCATTTTGATATGCCATTAAAGCTTCGTCTGTATCTTTAAAATACATTCCTTCGCCTTTTTCTCCTGGAACTTCCATGGTTAAGTAATAACTACCTAAAATCATATCCTGTGTTGGTACCGTTACTGGTTTACCATCTTGTGGTTTTAATAAGTTGTTAACAGATAACATTAAATATCTTGCTTCTGCTTGTGCTTCTGGTGAAAGTGGTACGTGTACCGCCATTTGGTCTCCGTCGAAGTCTGCGTTAAATGCAGTACATACTAATGGATGTAGTTTAATAGCTCTACCTTCTACTAGTACTGGTTCAAATGCTTGAATACCTAATCTATGTAGAGTAGGTGCACGGTTTAACATAACTGGATGGTCATGAATAACATCTTCTAGAATGTCCCATACTTCTGGTCTTAGTCTTTCTACCATTCTTTTTGCATTTTTAATATTATGCGCAATTCCTCTTCCTACCAATTCTTTCATTACAAATGGCTTAAATAGTTCTACTGCCATTTCTTTTGGAAGACCACATTGGTATATTTTAAGTTCTGGTCCTACAACGATAACAGAACGACCAGAGTAGTCTACTCTTTTTCCTAGTAAGTTTTGTCTAAATCTTCCTTGTTTTCCTTTTAACATATCTGATAAAGATTTTAATGCTCTATTTCCTGCTCCTGTAACAGGACGTCCACGTCTGCCGTTATCGATTAGGGCATCTACAGATTCTTGTAACATTCTTTTTTCATTACGTACAATAATTTCTGGTGCTCCTAATTCTAATAGTCTTTTTAAACGATTGTTACGGTTAATTACTCTACGGTATAAATCGTTTAAGTCAGATGTTGCAAATCTACCTCCATCTAACTGTACCATTGGTCTTAGTTCTGGTGGAATAACAGGAACGACTCCCATTATCATCCATTCTGGTCTATTCCCAGATAAACGGAAAGATTCTACAGTGTCTAATCTTTTTACTATTTTCGCTTTCTTTTGCTCGCTTGCTTTTTCTAATTCTTTTTTTAGTTTTGCGGATAATTTTTCTAAGTCAATTTCTTCTAATAATGTTCGGATACTTTCTGCTCCCATTCCAGCTTTAAAGGAACCTTTTCCGTATTTTTCGATAGCGTCATGGTATTCTTTCTCGCTAAGAACTTGTGCTTTCATTAATCCAGATGTTCCTTTGTCTGTTACAATGTAAGATGCAAAATATACTACTTTTTCTAGGCTTCGTGGAGAAATATCTAGCATTAATGCAATTCTACTTGGAATTCCTTTAAAATACCAAATATGTGCCACTGGTGCAGCAAGTTCAATATGTCCCATTCTTTCTCTTCTTACTTTAGATTTTGTAACTTCTACTCCACAGCGGTCACAGACAATACCCTTGTATCTTACTCTTTTATATTTTCCACAATGACATTCCCAGTCTTTGGTTGGTCCAAATATTCTTTCACAAAACAGTCCATCTTTTTCTGGTTTTAGTGTTCTATAGTTAATAGTTTCTGGTTTTTTTACTTCTCCTCTGGACCATTCTCTTATTTTTTCATCTGATGCTAATCCTATTTTAATTTTATCAAATATTTCTAACTCTTCCACTATTCAAATAGCCCCCTCTTTTTTTGGTAGGACTTTCCTACTGTTTATTTGCTTTGCTCTTTTTTGAGCTTTCTCTATTTGTTTGTTAGGATCCTATTTCAGAAACACTGCTGTACAATTTAAGAAAGCATCCTGTAATAGGAAAATCCTAACTGGTAAATAACCCCTAGACTATTTTATTTTTTATTCTTCTTCGATAATATCATTATCATTTAATAGATTATCTTCGCCAAGGTCTGTATCTGTTAGCATCATTTCATCGGCATCGTCTACTAAATCTTCAAACAGATTATCATTTTCATCCTCTGTTTCCTCTATATAGCCGTCTTCTAATTCATCTGGTAAAATGACATCTTCTTCTTGGAATTTTTTGTCCATTTCTGGATTGTATTCTATTCCGTCTTCAATATGTTCTTTTAATTCTAATTCTTTATTATCCTTAGAATATAGTCGGACATCTAGTCCTAATGATTGTAATTCTTTAATTAATACTTTGAAGCTTTCTGGAACTCCTGGCTCTGGTACATTTTCTCCTTTTACAATGGCTTCGTAAGTTTTTACACGTCCTACGACATCATCGGATTTTACGGTTAAGATTTCTTGTAAGGTATATGCTGCACCATATGCTTCTAATGCCCAAACTTCCATCTCTCCAAATCTTTGTCCACCAAATTGTGCTTTACCTCCAAGAGGTTGTTGTGTTACTAAAGAGTATGGTCCTGTAGAACGAGCATGTATTTTATCATCTACTAAGTGGTGTAGTTTTAACATATACATAACACCAACGGTAATTGGTTTATCAAATGGTTCTCCGGTTCTTCCATCATATAAAGTTGTTTTTCCATCTCTAGATAGTCCTGCTTCTTCTAGCAAGTCTTCAATATCTTTTCCGGATGCTCCGTCAAATACTGGTGTTGCTACTTTCCAGCCTAATGCTCTTGCTGCAGCTCCTAAGTGTACTTCTAGCACCTGGCCTAAGTTCATACGAGAAGGAACACCTAATGGGTTTAATACAATGTCTACTGGTGTACCATCTGGTAAGAAAGGCATATCTTCTTCTGGTAAGATTCTAGATACAACACCTTTATTTCCATGGCGTCCTGCCATTTTATCTCCTACAGATATTTTTCTTTTTTGTGCAATATAACAACGAATTACTTGGTTTACACCAGGTCCTAATTCATCTGAATTGTCTCTGTCAAATACTTTAATATCTACTATCGTTCCAGATTCTCCATGTGGTACACGTAAAGAGGTGTCTCTTACTTCTCTTGCTTTTTCTCCAAAGATAGCACGAAGTAATCTTTCTTCTGCGGTAAGTTCTGTTTCTCCTTTTGGAGTAACTTTACCTACTAAAATATCTCCTGGTCTTACTTCTGCACCAATACGGATAATTCCGTTTTCATCTAAGTCTTTTAATCCGTCATCTCCTACGTTTGGTATATCTCTTGTTATTTCTTCTGGTCCTAATTTGGTATCACGACATTCGCAGTCGTATTCTTCAATATGAATAGATGTATACACATCTTCTTTTACTAGTCTTTCGCTAATTAATACAGCGTCTTCGTAGTTATATCCTTCCCACGTTGCAAAAGCTATTAATACGTTTTTACCAAGAGCCATTTCTCCATTTTGAGTAGATGGTCCATCTGCAATAACGTCTCCTGCTTTTACTTTTTCGCCTTTTACGACAATTGGTCTTTGGTTGATACAAGTACCACCATTGGTTCTCTTAAATTTACGTAGTTTATGTGTTTTAGTTTCTCCGTTTTTATATTTTACAACAATTTCGTTTCCTGTTACTTTTTGAATAACACCATCATCTTCTGCCAAAATCATAATGCCAGAATCTTTTGCTGCTCTATATTCTATACCAGTTCCTACAATTGGGGAATCTGGAATTAATAGTGGAACTCCTTGACGTTGCATGTTAGCACCCATTAATGCACGGTGTGCGTCGTCATGCTCCAAAAATGGTATCATGGCAGCAGCAACAGACACTAATTGTTTTGGGGATACGTCTACATAGTCTACTCTATCTGGTGTTACCTCTGCAATATCGTCTAAAATTCTTACTTTTATTTTTTTGTTGATAAAGTTTCCATTTTTATCTAATGGTTCAGATGCTTGTGCAATGATGTATTTATCTTCTATATCGGCAGACATATAGTCTACAATATCTGTTACTCTTCCTGTCTTTTTATCTACTCTACGATATGGTGTTTCTACGAATCCGTATTCGTTAATAATAGCAAAAGAAGAAAGTGCAGAAATTAATCCGATGTTTGGTCCTTCTGGTGATTCAATTGGACATAATCTACCATAGTGAGTATAGTGAACGTCTCTTACTTCGAATCCAGCTCTTTCACGAGATAATCCTCCTGGTCCTAATGCAGATACCCTTCTTTTATGGGTAAGTTCAGAAAGTGGGTTAGTTTGATCCATAAATTGTGAAAGTTGTGAACTACCGAAGAATTCACGAATAGAAGAACTGATTGGTTTTGTATTAATTAAAGTTTGTGGTGTTACAACGTCTAAGTCTTGAATGGTCATTCTTTCACGAACTACTCTTTCTAGTCTTGTTAAACCAATACGGAATTGGTTTTGTAATAGTTCTCCTACGCAACGGATACGTCTATTTCCTAAATGGTCTATGTCATCTACATGTCCTAAACCATGGTCTAGGTTTAATAGATAACTTACAGAAGCAAGGATGTCTTCTGTTGTAATATGTTTTGGTACTAATTCGTCGATTCTTTCTTTACATACTTTAACAAGGTCTTTCTCTTCTGTTGTGTCTACAATGCTTTTTAGTACAGCATAGTTTACATTTTCTTTAATATGTAATGTGCTTAAATCGATTTCAGATAAGTATTTATAAATATTAACTGTTCCATTTCCAATAATTCTTACTTTTTTGTCGTTTATTTTGACATCTACTACGTTAACACCTGCATTTTGAATTTCTTCTGCTAGTTCTTCTGTGATAACAGCATCTTTTTCTACTAGCACTTCTCCTGTTTCTGGGTTTACGATTGTTTCCCATGCAATTTGGTTTGTAATTCTAGTAGCTAAAGATAGCTTTTGGTTAAATTTGTATCTTCCTACTTTAGCTAAGTCATAACGACGATTATCAAATAAAAGTCCGTTAAATAGATTTCTTGCTGCTTCTACAGTTGGAAGTTCTCCTGGTCTTAACTTTTTATAGATTTCAATTAATGCTTCATCTTGGTTTTTAATAGGATCTTTTTCTATGGTTGCTTTTAACTTTTCTTCGTCTCCAAAGAATTCTAATATTTGTTCATCTGTGATAATTCCTAATGCTCGTAGTAAAGAAGTAACTGGAAGTTTTCTTGTCCTATCTACGCGCACATAAAAAACATCGTTACTATCGGTTTCGTATTCTAACCAAGCTCCACGAATTGGCATTACTGTAGAAGTATAAATACGTTTTCCTGTTTTGTCGAAGTCAGAAGCATAATAGCATCCTGGTGAACGAACTAATTGGCTTACTACAACTCTTTCTGCTCCGTTAATAACAAAGGTTCCGCTATCTGTCATTACTGGGAAATCTCCAAGATAAATTTCTTGTTCTTTTATTTCCCCTGTTTCGCGGTTAATAAGTCTTACTTTTACATGTAAGCGTGTAGAATAGGTTGCATCTCTCTCTTTTGCTTCTTCTAGAGTATATTTGGTATCTTTTTCCATGTAATAGTCTAAAAACTCTAGTACTAGGTTTCCTGAATAGTCTATAATAGGAGAAATATCTCTTAAAACTTCTCCAAGCCCTTCTTCTACAAACCAGTCATAAGAATCTTTTTGCACTTTAATTAAGTTTGGCATTTCAATAAAATCGCCAATTTTTGCGAAACTTTTACGTGTGCATTTTTCATGTTTAATATCTGTAATCAACTTTAAACCACCCCTACAAAATTTTTAAAGCAGATTTTTAGAATTTATTTATTTTATCTATTGGTGTATTTACTAGAAAAAAAGTCCTTCTTATTTTCTATTTTAGAAAAAAGAAAGCCGTACTGCTTCTCTTCGTCTTTTCCTTTTTCTAAAATAGGAATAATTCCTCTTTTTTTCTATTTTAAGAACGAATTTAATAAGACAACAAAAAAGTCGCCGGCAATCTTTTCTTTATTGCCAACTACTTTATATGTTATTTACTTGTTTAGATTTAATTTTTTAAATAAAATAATCTTAATCACCCTTATTTCTCTATGTTTAAGATTAATTGCTGTAATAGTTTCAGATAAAATCCCCATCTTATTACAAATAGTGTAATAAGAATATCACACAAAAGGCTAATTGTCAATCATTTTTGTAAAAATTTTAACTAATTGTATGTGTCAAGTGAATGTAGGCAATTTTTTTA
>UMJJ01015200.1_pt1 | contig 12678 bp, 10 predicted proteins | sample 1966051 | NCBI WGS metagenome assembly UMJJ01 (sample SAMEA4836147, study PRJEB28245) | human gut metagenome | biome: gut microbiome; material: fecal sample | place: Denmark | collected 2008
CGGCCTCCTCGGCCAGCGCCGCCATGCGTTCCATGTTTCCGTTGCAGTCGGCGACCCGCAGCGAGGGGATCGCCGCCGCCACCTTCAGAAATCCGAACTTGTCCATCCTCTCCGCCGCGTTATTCGGCCCAGAACTGTGCCAGGTTCAGGATCACCTGCTGTGCCTTGCGCATGGTCGTCAGCGAGCAGTATTCGAATTTGCCGTGGAAGTTCATGCCGCCGGTGAAGAGGTTCGGGCACGGCAGCCCCATGAACGAGAGGCGTGCGCCGTCCGTACCGCCGCGGATGGGCCGCACCAGGGGCTTCACGCCGGCCATCTCCATGGCCTTCAGCGCGCGGTCGATCAGCTGCGGATGGGGCTCGACCATCTTGCGCATGTTGAAGTACTGGTCCTTCATCGTGAGGGTCAGCACCTCGTCGCCGTACTTCTTCTTCAGCAGGTCGACGCACGCCCACATGAAGACCTTCCGCTGTTCGAAGCGGTCGGCATCGTGGTCGCGGATGATGTAGCTCAGCGAGGCCTTCTCGACCGTGCCGTTCACCCCGACGCAGTGGTAGAAACCCTCGTATCCTTCGGTGAACTGCGGGCGCTCGGCGGCGGGCAGCAGCGTCTGCAGCTCGCAGGCCACGTCGATGGCGTTGATCATCTTCGACTTGGCGTAGCCCGGATGGACGTTGCGGCCCTGGATTTCGATCTTGGCGCTGGCGGCGTTGAAGTTTTCATACTCGAGTTCGCCCTCCATGCCGCCGTCGACCGTGTAGGCGAAGTCGGCGCCGAAGGCCTTCACGTCGAAGAAGTCGACGCCGCGGCCCACCTCCTCGTCGGGGGTGAATCCGATGCGGATCTTGCCGTGCTTGACCTCGGGGTGGGCCATCAGATACTCGGCGGCGGTCATGATCTCGGCCACGCCGGCCTTGTCATCGGCGCCGAGCAGCGTCGTGCCGTCGGTGTGGATCAGCGTGTGCCCCTTGAAGAGGGCCAGTTCGGGGAAATCCTCGACGCGCATCGTCAGATGGCCGTTCAGCACCAGGTCGCCGCCGTCGTAATCCTCCACCACGCGCGGTTTGACATCCTTGCCGCTCATGTCGGGCGACGTGTCGACGTGGGCGATGAAGCCGATCACGGGGGCGTTTTCGCACCCCTCCGAGGCGGGCACCGTCCCCATCACGTAGCCGTACTGGTCCATCGTCACCTCGGTCATGCCGAGCGAGATCATCTCCTGACGCAGGGCATCGAGCAGCACCTTCTGTTTTTCGGTCGAGGGGAAGGTCGTGCTCTCCTCCGACGACTGGGTGTCGTAGGAGACGTATTTCAGAAATCGTTCTTTGAGATCCATATTTTTATTTTTGTTTATTTTTGAGAGATTGTTATTCGATAATAGGTATCGACATTGTCATAATATTTACCTGTGATTCTTTGTTCGGTTAGAACAATTTTAGTTGTTTGTTTTTCCCATCTATTATTGATTGGTTTGTCGCCTACAATTGTAGAAATGTGTTCAGCCAGAATATTTTTGTTATCAACACCTAAAAGATTAGTATTATCAACCAATGGCTCAATCAAAAAAGACATTAATGATAATTTGTTATTCGTAAATTGAGGCTGTTTGTCAATAATGAGGGAAAATTCTTGGTTGAGAGGTGATGTTTGTGCGCTATTTTTTATACGTACAGGGACAGTTGTGGATGTCCTAAACCAAAACATGGAATAGAGATTTTTGTCCCAGATACTTAATCTTCCTGTTTTTTTATAATTTTTAATCAACATTTCATATTCAGATTGTGTCATTCCGAGATGAAAATCACATATTGAAAATGAAAAATCAGTAGGCTCGCTTATTTTTTTCTTGATATTTTGTGTTGTATCTTGTAGCAAGTTTAGTACCTTGATTTCTGCATTGAGATGCTTGATCTCTGTTCTTAGGGAATCGTTTATATCTGAATATTTTTTAATCTTATTTCCTAATTTGATTGTGTTTGTGGCTAATATGATTATTGCTATAATGAAGCAAAAAGCAGTAGTAATTATAAAGAACCTTTTCATATTCTTTGGTTTTCTATAGCTATTCCTCCTTTTTGGCGCGGAGCGTATGCCACGAGAAGTAGCCGATCAGCACCAGATACATCACCAGACCGGTCCATTCGGCGGCGTTCGACGAGGCCCATTCCGAGAGGAACCAGTCGACGTTGCAGAACTTCAGGATGGCGCTCACGACGCCCATCAGCGCACCGCCGGCGATGAATCCCGAGGCGATCAGCGTACCGCGGTCCAGCCGGGCCTTGTTCAGGGCGGCATCCTTCGAGCGGGTCGAGACGAACCAGGCGATCAGTCCGCCGACCACCAGCGGGGCGTTCAGATCCATCGGGATGAACATACCCAGCGCGAAGGCCAGTGCCGGCACGCCGATAGCCGTCAGCACCAGTGCCAGCGCCGCGCCGCAGAAGTAGAGCATCCAGGGGGTCTGGCCGCCGGTCATCAGCGGCTGGATCACCGCTGCCATGGCGTTGGCCTGCGGAGCGACGAGGGCCCCTTCACCCACGAAGCCGTAGGATTTGTTCAGCACGATCATCACGCCGGCCACCGTAGCCGCCGAGACGAACGTCCCGAGGAACTTCCACGCCTCCTGCTTGCGGGGCGTCGTGCCGAGCCAGTATCCGATCTTGAGGTCGGTGATGAATCCGCCGGCCATCGAGAGGGCCGTGCAGACCACGCCGCCGATGATCAGTGCGGCGGTCATGCCCGTCGTGCCGTTCAGCCCCACCGACACCAGTACCAGCGACGAGAGGATCAGCGTCATGAGCGTCATGCCCGAGACGGGGTTCGAGCCCACGATGGCGATGGCGTTGGCGGCCACCGTCGTGAAGAGGAACGAGATGATGAAGACGATCAGGATGGCCGTGACGGACTGTATCCAGCCGTCGAGCAGGCCGAAGTGGAAGAAGACGAAGATGCAGATGAGCGTGGCGATCAGGATCGTGAGGATGCGCTTCATCGAGATGTCGCGCTGCGTGCGTTCGGTGGTTGCGACGCCCTTCTTGCCGCCGCCGAACTCCGAGACGGCGAGTCCTACGGCCTGGCGGATGATCTTCGACTGGCGGACGATGCCGATGATGCCGGCCATGGCGATGCCGCCGATGCCGACCGGTTTGCCGATGAAGGTGTAGAGGTTCTCGGCCGTGAGCAGTCCCGAGGGGTCGGCCAGCAGCTTTTCATTCGTCACGCCCAGCAGCGAGGCGAGAGCCGCGGGATCGAGCGCTTCGGCCAGCGAGCCGACGACCGGCACGATGACGAACCACACGAGGCACGAGCCGGCGGTGATGATCAGCGCGTATTTCAGACCGATGATGTACCCCAAGCCGAGCACGGCGGCCGAGGTGTTCAGTCCGAAGACGACTTTGAACTTGTCGGCAGCGACCTGTCCCCAGGCGCAGATGCGGGTCGAGACGGCATCGGTCCACAGTCCGAACGTTCCGACGACGAAGTCGTAGACGCCGCCGACGAGACCCGCCACGGCGAGCAGTTTGGCCTGATTGCCGCCCTTTTCGCCCGAGACGAGCACCTCGGTGGTGGCCGTCGCTTCGGGGAAGGGGTATTTGCCGTGCATCTCCTTGACGAAGTACTTGCGGAAGGGGATCAGCAGCAGGATGCCGAGCAGACCGCCGAAGAGCGACGAGAGGAAGACCTGCCAGAAGGCGGCATCGAGACCGAGGATGTAGAGGGCCGGGAGTGTGAAGATGGCGCCGGCGACGATGACGCCCGACGAGGCGCCGATCGACTGGATGATGACATTCTGCCCGAGCATGTTTTTCTTGCCCAGCAGGGTGCCCATGCCGACGGCGATGATGGCGATCGGGATGGCGGCCTCGAAGACCTGACCGACGCGCAGTCCGAGGTAGGCTGCGGCGGCCGAGAAGATGATGGCCATCACGACGCCCATCGTGACGGAGTAGGGGGTCACCTCACGCGGTGAGGAGCTGGCCGGCATGACGGGAGTGTACTCCTCGCCGGGTTTGAGTTCGCGGTAGGCGTTCTCGGGTAGCGATGTCTTGGGTGTTTCCTGTGTCATGGAGAGTATGCTTTGAAGCGTTTGACGTTGCGTGTTTGGGACTGCGGTTTTCGGATTGCGGGATCGAGCGCGGCACGCCTGCATCCGCAACTGCAGGTTTCTGGGTTGCGGCGGCCGGAATGCCTGTATCCGGTGCTGCGGTCTCCCGGCGGGCGGAACTTCTGCATCCGCTGCTGTCATCTTCCGGCGGGCGGAAAGCCTGTGTCCGGGGGCTCAGCGTTCTTGAACTCCTGCGTCCCTGCCGGGGCGGCAGGGACGGCCGGGACGACGGATCCGGATCGACGGCCCGGGGCTCTGTCGCCCGGCTGTCGGCCGGGGATCAGCGGTTGTCGCCGCTGCCCGAGATCTGGTGGCGCTGCATGCGTGAGCGGAGCTTGTCGACATTCATCCGGGCCACCTCCTCGAGGTCATAGCCCAGATCGCGCGAGAGGGTGGCGCAGTACCAGAGCACGTCGCCGATCTCCTTGACGATTTCGAGCCGTTTTTCGTCGGTAAACTCCTTGTGTCCGTCGCGGATGACCTTCTTGACCTTGTCGGCGACTTCGCCGGCTTCGCCCGTCAGGCCGAGCGTGGGATAGACGATGCGGCTGTCTTCGGGATAGATGGCCGTTTCGAGTGCATGCTGCTGGTATTCGTTCAGTGTCATGTATGAAATGTTTTTATTTTGTAATCCGGATAGTGAATCCGGGTAACAAAAATAGCAAAATTTTGTAAGAATTGCGTAAAAAGCCCGGCAGACGACCGAAAAATCGGGGCTGCCGGGCCGGGAAAGAGGCATCCGCTGGGGGTGTCTGTCAGAATCGATAGCCGATGTACAGGCGCAGGGCGAAGTTTTTCACCGAGGTGTCATTTTCGCTCAGGGCGAGGAATCCGCGGAGCATCTCCACGCCGATGGCCATGTGTGAGACGCTGTAGCGTAAATCCGTGGCCCAACCCATGTCGAAGCGCTTGATGCCGGCGCCCTCGTCTCCGAAATAATCACGTTCGCTCGGTTTTGAGGAGCTGCTGCCCTCGACGGTTGTGGAGATCTGGCCTCCGATTCCGACGCCGAAATAGGGGCCGATTCCGATGCTCAGATTTTTTTTCTCATCTCCGTAAATATACCGAGCCGGGATGATTGCTTCGACATACCAGGCGGTTCCGGTTTCGTTCCGGGTCAGGTTGGCATTGCCGATGCTGCCCAGTTCCTCCTTGTATTTCATGCCTTTCAGGGCGATTCCGAGTGTGGGTTCCAGTACGATCTCGTTTTTCCAGAGGTTGAAGGTGCGGCCGTATCCGGCACTGAAGGCGAAACGGCTGGTCGGGGCGTCGATTCCGGTCCATTTGGCCAGTCCGACGCCGACGCGGAACAGATTGGCATAGTTGGACTGGTGTTGCCGTTTGCGGACCCGGATGTTGATGACGATCTCTTTTTTCGAGGTGTCGCCGATCGGTTTCATGACCAGCGGCCAGGCCGGATCGGCGGGTTTCCGGAGGGCTCCCGTAATGGCATCGACCGGGAATCCGATGACGGCCAGCGGCGGACTGGGTATGACATTGAGGATGGCGACCGCATTGAATTTTTTCTGGAGTTGGAGCGAGTCGGAGGCGTAGTTGCGGGCGCTGGAGGTAACGGTGATCGGGAGGTTTTTCCGTCTGATCTTGGTTGCGTAGGGGAGTGAGACGTCGGGGTGGATCTCTTCGCCGATCCTGAGTGTGACGGGAGGGGTTTCCGATTCGGACGAGCTTTCGAACGTAATCTGTTTTTTGCTTCCACAGAAAATCGTGGCGCAGGAGCTGCATCCGCATAGTACGCATATCAACAGCGTGATTTTCAAGGCTTTCATTTTGGTGGGTTTGAGGGTGGAAGGATTTAGAACAGACACATAAAAAACGTGGACTTGTCTGGATTTGCTTTTCGAGGCCTTAGGAAACCGTGTAGTACAAATACAGAATGAAGCCCACGTCAGAGACGTGAGCTTCAAACTTCATTCCTTGTACTACTTTCTGAAAGGTCCTAAGTTTCGAAAAGCAAGAAATAAAGATAACGCTTTTTATATGTTTTGTACCGGCGCTTTTCGTGCGGTGACGGTACGGGATGGTGTCATGTCGTGAAGAGTCGGCTGGTTATTTCTCCATAGGCAAATGTTTTTTTGTTGTGCGTATTATGCAAATATACGGATTTAAATTTTTTCGGAAGCGGTTTGCTGCAAATATTTTGTCCATATACGAAAAAATCCGGTACGGATACCGGATTTTTCACTCTTTTCGTGTCGGATGGCGGTGTCGCGTCGGATTGCGGCGACCTGTCCCCGGGAATTGTGGCGGGTGTGGGGATTTTCCCCGTTTCGCCCTCCGGATTCAGAGCCGGTCGAGCACCTTCTCCAGTCCGATGCCGTGCGAACCCTTCACCAGCACCAGCGCATTGTCGACGGGCTGCTCCTCCAGCCGCTGCCGCAACTCCTCCTGCGAGGCGCAGAGCGTCACCCCTTCGGGCTTTGCGTCCATCGTCTCCCATGCCCGGGCAAACTCCCCGCCGACGAGCATGACCTCCGCCGAGCGGTCCTGTGTGGCCTGGCGGATCACCGCTTCGTGTTCCGGCGTGGACCAGGCCCCCAGTTCGAGCATGTCGCCCAGAATCAGCACCCGCCGCCGTCGCTCCCCGAGGGATTCGTTCAGCACGTTCTCGACCGCCGCCCGCATGCTTCCCGGATTGGCGTTGTAGCAGTCGGCGATGACCGTGTTGCGGCGGGTCTCGATGCGCTGCGAACGGTGGTTGTCCGGCATGTAGTCGGCCACGGCTCTGCGGATTGCCTCCTCCGGGACCCCGAACCAGCGGCCGACCGCCACGGCTGCCGCAATGTTGAAGCGGTTGTAGCCCCCTTCGAGGTGGCTCTCCACGCCGTCGGTCAGCGACGTCGCGTAGTACTCGACGGCCAGCGAGGGCCGTTCGGCCGCCATTTCGCACAGCGTCTGGTCCTCCTCCCGCACGAAAGCCTGTCCGCCGTGCGAGGCCAGAAAGTCGAACAGCTCGCCCTTGCCGCGGCGAACCCCCTCGGGACCGCCGAATCCCCCGAGATGGGCCCGCCCGATGTTGGTCAGCAGCCCGTAGTCGGGTTCAGCGATCGAGGCCAGCAGGGCGATCTCGCCGCAGGCGCTGGCCCCCATCTCGACGATGCCGAACTGCGTTTCGGCCGTCATGGCCAGCAGCGTCAGCGGCACGCCGATGTGGTTGTTCAGGTTGCCGTGCGTGGCGTAGATCCGGAACCGCGCCGCCAGTACGCGGCTGATCAGTTCCTTGGTTGTGGTCTTGCCGCTGCTGCCCGAGATGGCGAGGATCGGAATCCCCAGCATGCGGCGGTGGAGACGGGCCAGCTGCTGGAGCGCCGTGAGGGTGTTGCCGACCAGCCGGATACGCGGATCGACGACCGCCGCCGGATCGTCGCAGACGGCCGCCGCGGCCCCCTTGTCGAGCGCTTCGCGGGCAAAACGGTTGCCGTCGAAGTTGGCACCCCGCAGGGCAAAGAAGATCGAACCCGGCTCGATGTGCCGGGTATCGGTCGAAACGTGCGGATGGGCACGGTAGAGATCGTACAGATCAGATATGCTTGTCTCCATTGTGGAACTTGACTTCGTCGATGAACTTCTTGATGTTCTGCTCCTCGGCGCGGGGGCAGATCATCAGCACGTCGTCCGTATCGACGACGATGTACTCCTTCAGTCCGCTGATGACGGCGATCTTGCCCATGGGCAGCGAGACGATCGACGAGCGCGTGTCGTAGAGGTAGCACCCCTCGTCGGGGATGGCGTTTGCATAGCGGTCCTTGCGCGAGTGCTGGTAGACCGAGCCCCACGTGCCGACGTCGCTCCAGCCGAACTCGCCGCAGCGCACGTAGACGTTGTCGGCCTTCTCCATGATGCCGTAGTCGATCGAGATGGCGCGGCACTCCGAGAAGGCGATCTCCACGACGCGGCGTTCGTCGTCGGTCCCGACGGCCTGCATCACCCCGCTGAAGAGGGCGTGGTGTTCGGGGAGATACTTTTCGAAGGCCTCGATGATCGAGCGCACCTTCCAGATGAAGATGCCCGAGTTCCAGAAGAACTCGCCGCACTGGATGAAGGTCTGGGCCAGTTCGAGATTGGGTTTTTCGGTGAAGCACTTCACCTTGCTGATGGGTTTCGAGTCCGAGACCTGGATGTATCCGTATCCGGTTTCGGGGCGGGTGGGCTTGATGCCCACGGTCATCAGCGCATCGTGCTCCGCGGCGAAGGCCATGCACTCCTGGATGATCGCGCGGAAGTCGTCCTCGTTGAGAATCAGGTGGTCCGACGGCGTGACAATCATCTCGGCATCGGGGTTGACCTTCATCAGCGTGTAGGCCGCATAGGCGATGCACGGAGCCGTATTGCGTCCGACGGGTTCGCAGAGCACCTGCCGCGGGTCGAGTTCGGGAAGGTGCTCCAGGACCAGTTTCTTGTATTTGTCGTTCGTCACCACGAGGAAGTTCTCCGGGGGGACGATTTTTGCAAAGCGTTCGTAGGTGTGGCGGATGAAGGATTTGCCCGTTCCGAGGATGTCGAGGAACTGTTTGGGCATCGACTGCCGGCTCTTGGGCCAGAAGCGGGTTCCGATACCTCCCGCCATGATAACACAATATTTATTGCTCGCCATAAGTTATTATATGGAGTTAACTACGACAAAGATAAAAATATTTTGTAACTTTGCCGCCTATCGGGGATTAAATTTCATCCCCAAGCCGGAAACCATGCGGGCGGTGGCGGCCACGGGCCGCTGCGTGCCGGATGCGTGCCGGAAGCGAAAAACATACGGGCCATGAAAGTCAAATTCTTTACCATACCCAATCTGCTGACGCTCTCGAATCTGATGTGCGGCAGCTTTGCGGCACTCTCGGCGCTGGTCTACGGCAACCTCGAATGGGCCTTCTGGTTCGTGGTGCTGGCCGCGCTGTTCGACTTCTGCGACGGCTTTGCGGCGCGGCTGCTCCACCAGAGCTCGCCGATCGGGCTGCAGCTCGATTCGCTGGCCGACATGATCTCCTTCGGATTCGTCCCCGCGGCGGTGCTCTACACGATGACCACCCGCACGATGGGCGAGGAGCAGGTCGTGCTGCGTTACGTCTATGCACTGGCGAGCTTCCTGCTGGCGGCCTTCTCGGCGCTGCGGCTGGCCAAGTTCAACATCGACGACTCGCAGCACGAGGAGTTCTGCGGTCTCCCGACGCCGGCCAACGCCCTCTTTTTCACCTCGCTGGGTCTGATCTCCGCCCGCACGGGCTTCGATTTCGGCGGCGAGGCTCTGATCGGCATCATGCCCGTCATGGCGTGGCTGCTGATCTCGCCCGTGAGGATGTTCTCGCTCAAGTTCCGGGGTTTCGGCTGGAAGGGAAACGGGATCCGTTACCTCTTCCTGGCGCTGTGCGTGGTGCTGATCGTCGTGCTGCGCCTCTACGCCATCCCCGCCATCATCCTCCTCTATATCCTTATTTCGGCCGTCCGCTGGGGGATTCGTCTCCAGCAAAAGGCTGAGGGTAAGGGAGATTTGTAAAATTAAAAATTTTTAATTATATTTGCCGCGGATTTCCGCTCTTTGTTTGTTGTGATGTCGAGACTCACGAAGCGCATACGGCTCCTCTTCCTCTTCGGCGTGCTGCTCGCCGCCCCGGCGGTGCTGCACGCCCAGGGATTCGATGCAAGCACCCTGCAACGCGCCATGCAGAACGGCCAGGGCGGCTCGCTCTACGGCTCGAACCCCTACGAACAGACCGGCGAGGAGGGCGAGGGGGAACAGCAGCAGACTCAGGACTCGACCAAGAAGCGCAAGATCCGCAAGCCGCTGGAGTCGTACTTCTTCAGCGACTCGATCCGCGCGCTGAACAACTTCATGTGGCACGTCAAGCGTGACTACAACCGGGTGGAGATCGGACCGTTGGACACGATGCTCACCGATTACCGGATCGACTATCCGTTCTATCGCGAGGATGTGGGCGACATCGCCCAGGGCGCCCTCGGGCAGACATCGCTGCCGCTGAACTACTTCCGACGGCCGCAGTTCTTTGACTTCAGTTTTGCGAGTCCCTACTACGCCTACACGTACAACATGGAGAACGTCCCCTTCTATAACACGAAGCGGCCGCTCATCCGGATGAATTACGCCGAGTCGGGGCAGAAGCGTTACCGCGAGGAGAATTTCGGCATCATGGTCGCCCAGAACATCTCGCCGACCACGGGCTTCAACGTCGACTACAAGTCGCGCGGCACGAAGGGGCAGTACATCTGGTCGCGCACGAAGAACCACAACCTCTCGCTGGCGGTGAGCCATACGGGACGCCGCTACTCGATCCACGCGGCCTACTACAACAACCACATCGAACAGCAGGAGAACGGTGGCGTGGTCGGCAAGTGGGCCATCGCCGATACGACGTTCAGCATGGCGTCGGGCGTTCCGATGCGTCTGGCCGACGCCGAGGCGCAGAACACCTACCGCAACAACGCCTTCTTCGTCACGCAGTCGTACGGTATCCCGCTGCAGCGGCTGACCGAGAGCGACTTCTCGATGGCCGGACTCTCGGCCGTCTACATCGGCCACTCGTTCGAGTACAGTTCGTGGAGCAAGGTCTACTCCGACAAGAACGCCCCCTTCATCAACGAACGGGGCCATCGCGACGAGAACGGCGATTTCGTGGCCGATACGATGAACTACTACCAGAACTGGTTCATCAACCCGGTCCAGACGCGCGACTCGATCTACGAGCGGGTCATCTCGAACCGGGTCTTCATCCAGGCCCAGCCCTGGGACCGCAACGGGGTGGTGGGAACGATCGACGCCGGCATCGGCCTCGATCTGCACACCTACTCGCAGTTTGAACTGAACGACTATCTGACGGGCCGTTATACGACCGAACACCGGACCAGCTGGTTCGCCTACGGCTCCGTCAGCGGAAAGATAAAGAAGTATGTCGACTGGGACGGGAACCTGAAGTTCTACCCGTCGGGATACAGAGGCGGAGACCTCTCGGTCGGTGCCCACCTGGCACTGACGGGCTATCTCCGCGGACACCCCCTGATTCTCGAGGGCCGCTTCTCGCTGGAGCGGCGCTCGCCGACCTACTGGCAGGAGAATCTATTCTCGAACCATTATGTATGGAACACTCCTTTGGACAAGGAGAATGAGACTCGGTTAGAGGTGAAGTTTTCGGTCCCCGACTATGCTTTCGAGGTCGGGGCCTGGCAGGGCGTTGCGACGAACAAGATCTACTACGCGTCGGACAGCAACGTCGCCCAGTATGACGGAAGCGTCAGCCTCACGAGCGTGTATGCCCGCAAGGATTTCCGCCTCGGCGGACTTCATTTGGACCACAGGGTATTGTTGCAGTGGAGCACGAATCAAGAAGTTGTACCCGTGCCGCTTCTGAGCGCCTTCCTCTCGTACTACTACGAGTTCTGGGTTGTGCGCGACGTACTGCGCCTGCAGATCGGACTCGACGGCCGTTACAATACGCGTTACTACGCACCCGGCTACAATCCGGCACTGTCGGTGTATTACAACCAGCGCGAAGAGGAGGTGGGGAATTATCCCTACATGGACGCCTTCGTGATGGCGAAGTGGAAGAGAATGCGGATCTTCCTGAAGTATCAGCATGTGAACAAGGGACTGTTCGGAAACGGAGAGTATTTCTCGGCAGCCCGTTACCCGTTGAATCCGGGTATGTTCAAGATCGGCATCTCCTGGGGGTTCTATGATTAGCGTGCTGTTCTGCGCGGTATGAACTGCCCGCAAAACAACCTTTTATGCTGAAAAAGACTGTTTTAACGTTTGCGTTCTTAACCATTTTAACAACTTTTTACGGCTTTAACGCCCATCTCGGCACCTCCGTGACGGAAGATGTGCTGAGCGAAGAGGCCGAAATGAGCAATGCTCCTCTTGCCGAGGGCTGCTACGTTATTTCGGCCTATGACAACCTGATTCGCCGCATCAGCGAACAGGAGGGACATGACTGGCGCCTGATGAGCGCCATCGCGTATCACGAATCGCGTTTCGAGCCCGATCTCACCTCGCGCAGCGGGGCGTGCGGACTGATGCAGATCATGCCTTCGGTGGCCCGGCAGTTCGAGGTCCCGACGGATCGGATCGCCGATCCCGAGACCAATGTCTGGCTGGCCAACAAGCTGATGACGGAGATTCAGTCGACCCTCCGCATTCCGGAGGGGACCCCCGAGAAGGACCGCATGAGCATCGTGCTGGCCTCCTACAACGGAGGCATCGGCCATGTGAACGATGCGCGGCGCCTGGCTCGTCTGAACGGCGAAGACCCCAATTCGTGGGAGGTCGTGGCCCGCTATCTGACCCTGAAGTCTCAGCCCGAGTACTATGAGAACGAAGTGGTCAAGTGCGGACGTTTCACCGGCAGTCGTCAGACGCTGGCCTATGTGAACGACGTGATAGGACGCTACGACAAGTACTGTCGCATTGCCGGGAGGTAATCCCTGACAGAACATACGAAAAAAAGCAGCGCTTCGGAATCTCCGAAGCGCTGCTTTTTTTGTGCGGTTGGCAGTGGTGGGGCCTGAAGCCCCCGGATGCAGAGCCGAACCGACCGAAAAGCCGGCCGGC
>UMJJ01039137.1_pt1 | contig 12560 bp, 14 predicted proteins | sample 1966051 | NCBI WGS metagenome assembly UMJJ01 (sample SAMEA4836147, study PRJEB28245) | human gut metagenome | biome: gut microbiome; material: fecal sample | place: Denmark | collected 2008
TAGATTACACTACATATGTGGATCAGGTAGCAACGCTGGTTGAAACAGAAGACCAGAAGCGTTACCGTTCTCTTTGCCCTGCGTATGAGGCTGGAGAGGTCATTACGCTTAAATCGAGTGCCGACAGAGAGGCCTTTGTTAAATATTATAATTATTCCTACGATTTGCTCAAAGGTAATTCGGAGAGAAAGTCATGCTGGTATATCAATGAAACGGAGACATATTTGGAACATCCGGTCGGCGATTACAGAGCTGCAGTGATCACTGCTACCATAAATAAATTCGGGCTTTCAACAGAGGGAGATGTCTATACCATCATCAGAAATACCTGCTCCCGAGTACGAAGCAATACGAAATATGACAAGGAATATATGTATAGAAATAATCCGGATTCTCTGGTCAGCGGACACGCTGTGTGCGTCCATTATGCTATGGCAGCATACATTCTGCTGAACGCGGAAGGAATTCCAACCCGCATGGTAGGAGGAACACGATCCGGGGGAGGACACCAGTGGAATGAGTGCTTTATAGATGGTACATGGGTAACGGTCGATTTTACAAGCTTCGCAAATAAAAATATTTCACCGGATGGATTTGTGACAGCCGATTATCTGGCAACCTATGTCGAATTTTAAGCCTTAAATTTATATTTTCAGCTGGTCAGAAAAGAGTCAGGCACTGAGGACAATCGGTGCCTGACCTTTTTTGACTTTTCCTTTTGATCACAAGGAAGTAAAATAGTAAAAGGATATTATGGCGGATGGAAAGGGCTGGGAGCATGGAAATTGCGAATGTTATACTGCGTGTTATGAACTGCGCAGCAGGTGCATATGTATATTTACTTATACTGACATTTCGGAAATGGAAAATTCTGATCTGGGCCGGGATTACTTCCCTGCTTGTCTTTCAGGGAACAGTGTTGTATCAAATTGTGATGGCACACCCGGTTCTTGTCACGATCCTTCAGATGGGAGTGCTGGTTATTGCTTTGAGTCTGCTGGGGGAAAATCTCATATGGACAGTAATAAAAGCTGTAATTCTCTGGAACCTGCTCCTGTCTCTGGGCGGAGAGACGATCACCTACGCTTTCCTGAGACTGTTGCATTATTTGCGGGGAGAGAACATGATGACCTGGAACATGCACACATATTTGTCGGAATCCCTGATTCTGGTGAGGGTGATCAGTAATTCCGTAGTGGTGATTCTGGCGGTGCTTACTGTAACAATATGGAGGCTTCGGACAAACAGAGCGGAAAAAGACGTCAACGTATTTCTGCCGCTTCTGACGGTGCCTGTTATGCAGACTTTCTTTATTGTTTTTCTTCTTTCTGTCAGTATCCGCTTTCAGAACGTTACAATGATTCTGGGAATCCTGCTCAGCGGTTTGAGTCTGTTATCCGGTTACCTGATACTCCGCATGGAAGAAGATATTCTGAAGCTGAAGGATATTCGGAAAAGGATGGAAGAGTTGTATCTGAGAAGACAGGGAGAATGGAACATCCGGAGGCAGGTCCTGCATTATAGAAAATGTATGGAGGCCATACAGCATGACTACTGCAACATACTGGAGACCTTCCGCAAGGAAATAAAAAGCGGAGGTTCCTGTTTTCTGGTCAGAAACAGAATGGAGGAGGAGAAGAATATTCTGGAAAAGATAAAGATAAGAAAATACTGTGACCATCCCGTTATAAATTCGATTTTTTCGGTAAAGAAAGATCTTGCGGAAGAAAAAGGAATCTATGTAGACATAAAGGCTGAAGTTCCGGAAAGTATGGGGATTTCTTCCCTTAATCTGTGCAGCCTGTTCTGTAATCTGATAGATAATGCGATTGAGGAATGCGAGCGGATCGAAGGTTATATGGAAAGATGGGTATGTATCCGGGCAGGTGAACGCGGCGGCTTCTTAATCATAAAGGTGAGTAATCCGACAGCTAATACGGACAAGAAGGGCTGGATAACAGAAAAGAAAGAAAAGGAGCTGCATGGCCTGGGACTTACCCTGGTGAAAAAGATTGTAAGGCAGCATGATGGACGGCTGGAAATGGAAAGAAAAAATGGAGTTGTAACGGTGATTGCTGCATTAAAAGTTTCGGCTTCAGAGAGGTAATGCATGATGGAGAGAGGGGTTTGTCAGGGATTTCTGTTGTTTTTTCTGATGTTAAGCGAATGGTGGATTTTCTTGAAACGAATTTGGAGAAAAGGTAAGAGTGGAGGGTGGGCCTGTCTGCTTTTGAACCTTGGCATAGCAGAGTTTATTACGGTTTTGCTGACTGTTGGAGTATTTTGGTGGGCAGGTGAAATGGCGGAGATTCCGGTGAAAACAGGGAAAGTTGTTTCCGCTTTTGGGGACCGGAGTATATTGAAGGCTGTTGTTGCAGGATATGTAAGGCTTGCCGTCATCATGCTTATACTTGTTGTGAAGGAAAAAAGATACAGGAGATGGTTTGGAACAGTTCCGGTCATTGTGGCTTTATTTCAGATTTTATTGGCAGGAAGCTATCTGTGGGTATGTGAAAAAGTTGATGGTGTTACAATATGGCTTATTTTAATTATGCTTCTGACATGCATTCTGATTGACACAATGCTTCTGAAGATCGCTGACAATATGGTCAGGATAGAGCAGGAGGAGAAAAAACTACTGGGATTGGAAACGCAAAGAAAGCAGGAACTGCTGTTTTATGAAAAGGACAGTCAATATGTAAAGGAACTGCGGATGGTTCAGCATGATTTTGCGAACCAGATGCAGATTCTGTATCATCTGGTAGAAAGTGGAGAGGATTGGGAAACGATCGATAAAATAGCGGCATCAGCCGAAGCAAGGCTCAAAGAAATTACTTTGGGGAAATAGTATATGATGGTAAAGAAATGACTTTGAAAGCGTGAATTCAGAGTCATTTTTTTGTTATTGAAATGGTGAAGGACAGGTTTCCAGAGAGGTTTTTTACAAGAAAGGGTCCATTTTTTACATTTTTTGTTATGGCATAAAAAGAAGCTTAAAATATTTATATAAATCAAATTTCGCACAGGGGTTACCGATACACCTTGAATATTCAATATCTGGTATTATGCCAGTGCGAATTTTGAAATGGTAAGAAATAATAGATATGGAGGGTGGTTAAGATGAAAAGAGTAGGAATACTGCTGTCTCTAACTGTAATTCTGATTGCCAGTCTGTGCGGTTGTGGGAAAACAAAATATACCTGTAGCAGTTGCGGCGCAGAAGTAACAGAGGCATATTATGATCCTTTTGACTCTGATGCATATTATTGTGCTGACTGTGCAAAGGAATACTTTGCACCATTTCCATACACTTCTTATAGAGTAAAGTGAATGGCAGGGGATTATGGGAGGCCTTGAAAGAGAAGTTATCCAGAATGGATAAGAAAGGGGCTGTTCTGAAAGTGTAATTCGGGATAGCCTCTTTATTTTTGATTGGACATATCTTCACCAGAAGGCATTGTTTAATATGAATTTTATCAAATCCAAAAATGATTTTCAGAGAGGGGAGAAGTTTATGTATTGTGGAAAATGTGGAAAGGACGTTGGAGCCGCAGCTTTCTGCCCATACTGTGGAGCGAAAATAGAAGCCGGAGAAGAGAGCGGAGCGCGAAAGGAAAATAGACAGGAAGGCCATATCAAGCTGAAAACAAGGGTAAATATAAAGAGCGTAGGAGGCGGAATCCTGAAAAAAAGGAAGAAAGAAATTGGGATATTGGCGGTTTCTGTTTGTGTGATTGCCGGGATTGTTTTGTTTTGTACGATTGCTTTTCGCAAAAGCAAAAGTGAAATTTTTTTGAATTATTTTGAACAGGGAAATTATGCGGAAGCGCGTCAGTACTTTGAAAATGAACTGGCCTGGGATGCAGAAGAGGAAGAAAAGGTATACCAGGCGGCCTGCGCACAGATTGACAGGCTGGTAGAGGACTGCTATGCAGGAAAGATAAGCTGTGACGCCGCTACAGAGGGAATCTCTCTGTTTTGGGATTTCTATCCGGATGAGACGGCGGATGCTAATGAAGCAGTGGATGCCCTGCGGGTTTCACAGGACTATTATCAGGATGCGGAGGCCCGGTATGAGGCGGGAAATTATTCTGCGGCAAAGGACCTCTATGAAATGGTAATAGAGGAAGATTCTTCCTATGCAGATGCTCAGGAAAAGATAGAGCTGTGTTATCAAAAAGAGATGGAAACACTTCTGGCAGAAGCGGATGAGATGGCAGCTGGAGGGAGTCCCATGGATGCTGCTTTATTGCTGGAAAATTCGAAATCGGATATCAGATCAGAGGATCTGCAGACTGTGTCGGAACGTCAGGAAACATATTATCAGCAGTATGAATCAGATGTTCTGTCAACAGCACAGGAGTATGCGCAGGCAGGCGACTACGAGAAAGCGATTTCTGTTTTAAATACTGCAGATCAGTCATATTCTGCTGAAAAATTTCAGGCTGCCATAGAAGAATATGAACAATACGCACCTGTTAATCTTATGACGGTTGAGCCGGTTTCGGATAATATTTCGTATGACCGGAGAAATGAACAGGCGGAAGATATTTATGGAAATACCTACGCGGGATACTATGATTTGTGTAATTACAGAACGAAAGACGAAGATACTTATGTGGAGTTTCTGATTCCGGGCAAGCAGAATCATTTTTCGGGTATTCTGTTTTGCCCATCCAGAGTACAGGACGGTCATACAATAGATCTGGAAATTTATCTGGATGATATCCTGATTTATGAACAGAGACAGATGAATAAGAGATCGGAGCCGGTTCATTTTGATCTGGCTATTGGAGAAGGGAAATTTCTTAAGGTTGTAACCCGTAGTATGGATGACACGTTTACGGGAACCAATCCGCGAGTGGGGCTTACCGATGCGAAGCTGTATTACGTAGCAGAATGAGGTTTGGCGATATTTATTCATACATCTATTAGTCTATTTAGTTGCGAGAAAAGAGGTGTAATGAAGGAGCATTAGATGACCAGAGAAAAAGCTATGATAGTGTTTTTCGTATTTCTCCTGATTTCTGTAATGACCGGATGCCAGAGTACAGGTAATACCTTCTACAGAAAACGTCGTGGAAGAAACTGCAGGGGAAGATAGAGAAAAGTCCGAAGTAGAACCGTCAACTTTTCTTCCAGCAGATATTACGGAAGTGAGCGATCCTGTAGAAGCTGGCCTTCCTGATATAAAGCAGGAAGGGAAGATATGGGTTACATATGATATAACGGGAAGACAGATAGAAAATGACATAAGTGATGAAAACACCCAGTTCTATAGCTCTGCTGATGGAACTCAACCGGAAGTCGTGTGGATTGATACATTTGAGAACGGAAATGTTTTAATTGGATGCGCCTACGGGGAAGAGGGAAATGCATATTATGGCAAAGCTTATCGGTTGACAGAGGTAGAAGAATACCATGAGGGATATGATGAAGTGACATTTTTTGAACAGGATACTTTGGATCCTATTTTAAAGGAGTACAGAGTATCACATACTATGCTGATGATTCGATGTTAATGAATGGAATTCAGTATAGCAGAAACGCAAAATACAGGCGCCTAAACGAAAATAATATACTGTGGGAGGAAGCAGAAATTGCGTATAGAGTGTCATGGACAGATGAGGAAGGCTTCTTTCATTTTGAAATATTTTTTGATGAAAAGGAAAAGCTGGCTGGTCTGACAACATATATGGATGGTATATCTTATTATTTTGAGATAGAGGACGGATGTTGGTATCAGGAAAACTATGAAGGAGTTTAAAAGGTAACAGAAAAAACGTTATTTATATGGTGAAAGAAAAGAAGGAGAAAGCAGCTTATGTATGAGATAGCACAAAATAAAACCGCAGTCATGGCATACTTAAAGCATGCCGTGGAACTGGAAGGGAATATCTATGCCGCAGGCAGAATACGCGAAAATTTACGAAGCCGTGCAAGAAGTCTTGCAATTCCGAAAGAGATAAGAGTTGAAAAAAAACCAAACGGAATGGAAATTTTTTGTGTGCGTCTGTTTGGATCCGTGCCATATGCTATTGTTATATTCTTTATTGTGGTAGTTATATGTATTATTGCTAGAGGTGGTGCCATCTTCTCTCTTTTGATTCCTATTATATTCACAGTAATTAATATAGTAGAAGGATTTCAAAGCGAATATTTTCCTCAGAAGGAGAGGTATGAAACCTATTGTAGGAATGTAAAAGAAGAAGAAAAACGGATAGAGACAGAAAAGTCGGTTCAAAATATTTTGTTGCAGGAGGCGGAAATTATTGCACGAAAAATGCAATCTTCCCAAAAACTTTTGGACTCTTTGTATTCCCTGAATGTAATTTATCCAAAATACCGGAATTTGATAGCGGTATCCCAGTTTTACGAATATTTTGAGTCAGGAAGACGGAATACTCTGACAGGAGTGAATGGAGCCTATGATCTGTACGAACAGGAGCGGTTGCAAAATATGATTATCGATCGGCTTGACAGAATCAGCAGTCAGCTGGGAATGCTGCAACGTACACAGAATGTGCTGTATCAGGAAATAAACAGAACAAATACACTGATTTCTGGCCTGGAAAGCGAGATAAAAAATACAAATCTTACGCTACAGGGGATTCAGAACACAGCTGCAATCACAGCATACAATTCCATGGTGCTTGCTCGGGAAACAGGGGCGAGAGATTATATCAATTATTACGGATAGTTTTTATATTTTCTGTTATCGCAGAAGAAAGAGAGAAACAGGAAAATGCTGCTGGATTATACAGTGATCAATGAACAGGGTGGAAGAGAATATCAGGAAGACAGCACGGCGGCCTATGTACTGGATGATGCTGCAGCTTTCTGGGTCGCTGATGGACTGGGCGGACATGGACATGGAAAAGACGCTTCCGAAACGGTAATCATGCATTGCCGGAATGGCTTGGAAGAGTCGGAATCTGCGGAAGAATACTTTCAGATGGCGTTTCTGGGAGGGAATGAGCTGCTTTTGGAAGAACAGAACAGGCTGGGAAACAGGAAGACAATGAAAACAACCCTTGTCGGATGTCTGCTTCGGGAACAGGAACTTACCTGGGCTCATATCGGTGATTCCCGTTTTTATCTGTTTAAGAATGGGAAGATGGTTTTCAGAACCCGGGATCACAGCGTCCCGCAGCTGCTGGCACTGAGCGGACGAATTCAGGAATCGGAGATTCGGAACCATCCGGACCGGAACCGCGTTTTGAGAGTTCTGGGAGCAGAGAGCGGAGAGGCAAAATATGAGATCGGCTGGACAGTTTTGGCTGAAGAGGGAATGAGCATCCTGCTGTGCACAGATGGTTTTTGGGAATTGATAACGGAAGAACGAATGGAAACCTGCCTTCAGGAGAGCAGAAACTCTGAGGAATGGATGGAACGAATGAGGGAACATGTTCTGAAAACGGGCGAAGGGAAAAATATGGATAATTTTACCGCCGTGGGAATCCGTATGTAGAAGGGACGGAGAGAGAATATGGCAATGATACAGTGCAGGTATGGGCATCATTATGATGATAACAGATATCTGGAATGTCCGATATGCGCCCGGGAGAAACAGCAGGGAAAGGGGCTGTCGGACAGAGACAGCCAGAAAACCGTAGGTCAGGCTTTCCGGTTACGGAGACAGCCGGAACATGAAACCGTATGGCTGAACCGGACAATGCCGGATGATGATGGTAAAACGGTCGGAAAGTATTCCGGTATCAGAGGGAACAATTATGTGACCGGATGGCTGGTCTGTGTGAACGGGCCGGAACGGGGGCGGGATTATGCAGTCCGCTACGGCTATAACAATCTTGGACGGGGCAGCGGGATGGACATTTATATTTCTGCGGATCAGGAAATTGCCAGAGAAGGGCACTGCAGTGTGGTATATGATCCTGAGCATAACCAGTTTTTTCTGTTGCCGCTGAAGGGGAACCTGGTATATATGAACGGCAGAGTGCTGGAAGGTGTGCGGCCGCTTCATGACAGGGACCGGTTTCAGGTCGGAAACAGTGAATTTGAATTTATCGCTTTCTGTAAAGAGGGACATAAATGGGAAAAAGAGGAAAATGGAAGAAAACCCTGATATTAATGCTGTTGTTTTGTCTGACGGCAGCCTTTCCGGTTCATGCTTCAGGACAGGATGTTCCATCGGAAACAGTGGATGTGAGAATCGAACAGGTGCAGGCGAGGATGCCGCAGATCAGAATCTACATAGGCGGAAGCCAGAGCAGCAGTCTGGATATAAGTAATGTTGAGGTCTATCTGGATGGAAACGCTTTGGAAAATGAATCGCTTGTTCCGTATGGGCAGGAGGAGATGACCTGCTATCTGCTTCTTGACAGATCTCTTTCCATGAAGGAAGAGGATTTCGAGGCAGCTAAAGAGGCGTTGATTTCCTTTATTCAGGGAAAGAAGGGTGAGGAAACAGTAAAGCTGTTTACTTTCGGCGATTCGTTTGAAATGGTGCTCGACGGGAAGGAAACGGAGGAAGAGGCTGTCAGCAAAATAGAAGGTCTGGTCCGTGATTCACAAAATACCCAGTTGTTTGAAGCGTTGAAGCAGATGACGGAAATCGCGGAACAGGAAGGAAATGAGAGCTTTCGCCGGAGGATAGCCATTATCATAACGGACGGAAGCGATGACTCTCTGGGAGTATCTACCAGCCAGGAGGCTCTGAAATCACTGGCCACACAGGGAATAGCGGTATATGGTATGGCGTCGGCAGAAGGAGAACAGGAAAGTATAAACCGATTCGGTGAATTCATTCGACAGACCGGCGGCATGATGGATACCTGGAATGCTGCCGATATTGATGAAGCATTACAAAGAATAAAGGATGAGATTGCAAATATCCAGGTACTGACTGTATTGGGAACGGATAACCGGGTCAGCTATGAGATGGAGGAGCTGACGGTAGAATTTAAACAGTGGAATTTGACAAGGACGGCCGGATTTTATGAGGGTTACTGGATACCGGACAGAGAACCTCCATTTATTGTGCAGGCCAGTCAGGAGGGGAAGCAGGAGCTGGCAGTTACCTTCAGCGAACCGGTGGAAGGGATGGAGCAGCCGGGAAATTATCAGCTTTATATGGAGGAAGAGCATCTGGCTGTGCCTGTGAGCGTTCAGAAGACAGGAGAATGCAGTGTGCTTCTTTCTTTCGGGGAAGAATTCCTGAATGGCAGGGGAAGCTTAAAGTGCGTGAATATGAAAGATATTTCCATGGAAGCCAATGCGCTGGAAGGTGAGCTGGAAATCGAACTGGCAGGACGGGAGGAAAGCCTGGAAGAGCTGCCGGAAAACCGGACACTACAGTTTTTCCGGACCTGGGGATGGCTGATTGCCGTTCTGGCGGTATTTCTTTTGGGAATTGCTATCTTCTGTATTCTGTCACGCATTAAAAAAAGAAAAGAAATTGTATCCGTTGACGGGAAGCTGATGTACCGGGATGGGGCGGAGGTTCATAAGCATGTGGTGGTGGAAAAGGAAGAGACGGTCAGACTGACCTTTTATCCGGCAGAGGGAACGATGCGCGGCAGGCAGGGCGTGGATTATGAACTGCATGGGTCCATGATCGTGGGAAGGTCGGACATGTGTGATCTGTATTTTGACGATGCTGCCATGTCCAGACAGCATTTTGCCCTGGAATACGAGAATGGGCGGATCTTTATTACTGATCTGAATACCAGCAATGGTACTGCGGTAAACGGTGTCAGGCTTCAGGGAAGGATGCTGATGCACCAGAACGATGTGATTCATGCGGGAAATACGGCGCTTCGGTTGAAGTGGCAGGAGGATGGGAGATGAAGGAAATAGAAGCAGAATGGGAAGACGGACAGGCCACCCTGCAGATTTATCCGGAAAGAGGAATTCCGCCGTCGCTGTCAGTATGCGGTGCTTCCGCTGTCGGGAACAGAGAATATCAGCAGGACGCCATGTGGTACATGGGCCGTAAACAGGATTTTCTTGCGGCGGTATGCGACGGAATGGGAGGGATGGAAGGAGGGGAAATTGCAAGTGCCAGGGCAATAGAAGAAATGGAACGGTGTTTTGTAAGAGAACCGGTTCCAGTCCGGGAAGTGCCGGCTTTTTTGTGCCGGACAGCTCAGAAGATGAATCAGGCTGTATGCAGCCTGACCGACAGCGATGGAAGAGCGCTGGAATGCGGCACCACGATTGCTTCCGTATATATATGCGGAAACAGGGCGTACTGGCTTTCTCTGGGAGACAGCAAGCTGTATCTGATAAAAAAAGATCATATGATCTGTCCCTTTAAACCGCATAATTATCAGACGGTTCTGGACGGTTATCTGGAAAAAGGAAGTATTTCCATGGAGGAATACGAAAGGGAGGCGGAAAGAGGAGAAGCTCTGACCGGCTTTCTTGGGATGGGAAGGATTCAGTCCTGTGAGATTGCGGAACAGCCGGAGCTTCTGGAACCGGGAGATCAGATTCTCATTTGCAGCGATGGTTTATACAAAGCCCTTACGGAAGACCAGATCAGAAATATTGTGGAAATCTGCCGGGACGATTTTGACCAGACCGCGCAGGTTCTGATTCAGGCGGCGCAGCAGTATGGGGCAGCACCGCTGGATAATATTACGGTAGTGTGTATCCGCCTGAAGGATGATACTGAAATTTTGAAGAAAAACGAGGAGGAAGAAGATGAATTTAGTACAGTGCCCTAACAATCATTTTTACGATGGAGGAAGATTTTCAGAGTGCCCTTACTGTAAACAGGATGAGGAACAGATGAAAAAGACGGAACCCTACGACAGAGGCGTAACGGTGAAAAACGAGACGGCAGTTCTTCCGGATGAAGGAAAGACAGTGCGGTTTTATGAAAAGGTCATAGGAGCTGAGCCTGTGGTAGGGTGGCTGGTCTGTACGGAAGGAGGATATTTTGGAGAAAGCTTTAAACTGGTAAGCGGAAAGAACTTTATCGGCCGGGCTTCCAATATGGATATTATTCTGGGGATGGATATGAGTGTATCCAGAGACCGTCATGCCTGTGTTATTTATGAGCCGAAAAGCAGAACGTTTATCGCTCAGCCGGGAGAATCCAGAGAACTGTTTTACCTGAATGACGAAGTGGTGCTGTCCAATGTGAAGATGCAGGCATATGATGTTCTTCAGATTGGCGCTACCAGACTGATGCTTGTACCCTGCTGCTGTGAACGCTTCAGCTGGGACGACTGTATTCAGAACAAATGAATTTTCCGGAAGAATGGATGAGGGAAAGAGGAGCTGTGAGAAGGGAAACGGGAATAGTCCTGCTGATCAGGAAGAGAAACAGAAATGTGGCCAGGTTCCGGATGAAGCCCTATGTGGAATATCTGATTGGGCGCGACTGGAAAAAGGCAGATGTTTTTCTCTGGGACAAACGAATCGAAAAAGAGCACTGCCGGATCTGGTATGACGAAGGAAAAGGATGTCTTTGGATAAAAGAAGCTTCCACATGTGGTTGTATGAATGCAGACAGAGGAAAGCTGATTCCGGACGTTTATGTAAAGATCGGCCTGTGGGAGACCATCAGCCTTTCTAACGCATACAGCATTCAGGTGGGAAAAAAGAGGGAAGGAAAGGAGAAAACAGAGGAGAGAAATGAATCAGTATAAAAAAATAAAAATAATGCTTGTCGGATTTTTAGCCCTGGCAGCCATCACGTTTTTCCTGCCGCTGGCGGATATGATGGGAATCTCGATATCCATGTTCCAGATTGTAAAAACGGCGTTCGGCGCATTGGAATTAGCTGATTCCGGAGGATATCTGGAGGATATGCTTGGAATTACCATTGAGCCTGCGGCTGCCCTTATTTTTAGTATTCCCTATATCATCTGTCTGCTGGCGGCTTTTGCGGCGTGGTTTGCGGGCAGAAAAGGAAGCTGTGCGGCGGGAATTCTCGGAGGAGGAATCAATTTTGCCATTTTTCTGGGTGTAGCACTTCTCTTGGATCAGGCATTGAATCAGTCCATGGCCGGAGGATTCTTTGGAATGGAAATTTCCGTCTGGGGGATGCTCGGAGCGGGTTTCTGGGCTTTTCTTGTATTAAATGCAGCCGCTATTGTAACTGCATTTTATATGCTGAAAGCAGTGCCGGAGGAGAGTGGACCGGAAGAAGAGGATGAAGACGATGAAATGGACCTGGAGGAGCCGGCACTGCCGACAGAGGAACCGGTCAGATCGGAGACTGTTGGTTTTATTCGTGGTCTCAGCGGAGAATATGCGGGAACCCAGCTGACGATGCATGACAACGATACAATCACCATAGGACGGGATCCCGGACAATGCAATCTGGTAGTTGCGGGAAGCAGAGTGAGCAGAAGACATTGCTCCATTCGGTTTCATGCTGATACAAATCTGTATACACTGACTGATTGTTCAACCAATGGAACCTATTATGCGGACGGCAGGCAGATCCAGCCAAACACAAGTGTGGAGCTCATGCCGGGAACCGGAATTTATCTGGGAAATCGTGACAACAGCTTTCAGCTTGGTTGATGTTACATATGCGCCTGGAAATTGCTTTGGAGGTCAGTTCCTTAAACGAAAAGCCG
>UMJJ01014726.1_pt1 | contig 12177 bp, 10 predicted proteins | sample 1966051 | NCBI WGS metagenome assembly UMJJ01 (sample SAMEA4836147, study PRJEB28245) | human gut metagenome | biome: gut microbiome; material: fecal sample | place: Denmark | collected 2008
GCCAGTGCTTTTTTCGCCGCCAGCCGTCGGAAGTCGGCAAAAACCAGAGAATGATCTTTCTGGCCCTGAAGACAGAAGACGGCAGGATTACCGGGAAAATCTCGTTTTACTGCAGAATGCTTGGGGTCAGCCGCCAAGGCTTCTATAAATATCTCGCAAATAAAGACCGTCCCTGGAAGCACCAGGATTTGGCAGATGCCATGAAAGAAATCGTCAGTGAAGATGAATGTAACGATACTTATGGTCGAATCCGGATGTACCAGGCATTGTTGCTGAAACAGCCGGAAGGAGTGCATATTCCCAGTGAGAGAACCGTATACCGAGTTATGGATCAGATTGGCCTTAGCCATCGACCTAAGAGAAAACCCAACGGGATCACAAAGGCTGATCGTGAAGCCATGAAATCGGATGATCTGCTAAAACGGGATTTCCGTTCTGATACCCCATTAGAAAAATGTATTACGGATATCACGGAGATTCCGGCATCCAATGGGAAACTGTATGTATCTGCGATTTTTGACTGCTTTGATCTTAGTGTCCTCGGTCTGGCAATGGAAACAAATATGAAAGCCGATCTATGTATCCATACATTGGAAAACGCCCTGACTGCCTATCCTGCGTTGGAAGGCGCTGTCATCCACAGTGACCGCGGGACACAGTATACCAGCGAGTCCTACCGTCAGACCATCCGGGAGCATCATATCCATCAAAGCATGAACAGTGCCGGAGGGCGCTGCCATGATAATGCACGCTGCGAGAGCATGTGGGCCAGAATGAAGACGGAGCTTCTTTATGACCGTTATGACACAAAGCAGATGGAAGTAGAAGAACTAAAGGTACTTATCTGGAGATACTTCCTCAGCTACTGGAACAACCGGAGGATCTGCTCTGCCAATGGCGGCCTTCCTCCCATGGTAAAACGCAGGCAGTACTATGAGGCTTTGGAGGTGGCTGCATAGTCAGTGATATCCTTGAGAAAAATGTGTCAACTAATCTTGACAATATCAATCGAAGAAAAACTTCTTGCAAAATCAAGATAATACATGATTTATCTTTGAAATCAATTTTTCTGCTTGTGAGATTTCAGTTTCAGTTAAATCGTCTAGTGAATGGTCTCTTGACCAACGAATAAAGGCTTTGGCTAACTGATATTTTGAAAAATTTTCTTTAGCAACACTAGAGAGAATGTCGACTATCGGACGTTTTGTTTGCTGCTTTGCTTCTTCGGTCGCATCCCACCCCAGGTCATCCTTTGCAATCGTGACTAAAGTATCCCGCAAAATATCTTCAATCTCAACTTTTATAACATCACCTTGATATACATCCTTTGTGCGTAATATTTTTTTTGCACCTAATGCGTTAACCAAAGTGTCTTGATTGGCGGCTAAATCTCCTTCGGAATCGGAATCCAATAATGCAGCTATTTTAAGGTTTTGCGAATGAAGAATAGTTGCATAGTACACTACTTTCGTGGCGCAATTTGCAGGTAATAGAGCGATTTTTTCATCAATGCCGCATTTTCCATTCGCTTTTAATAAATCTGACAGGCCTTCTAAATACCACATATCTGTCAAGCCTTCAAGTATCAGATTTTTTTTATGGAAAAACAAACTTTGTGCCAGATCATATCCAAGGGCCTCTTGCAAAGGCAAAATGGCCCCACTATCTGTTGCAGTTAATGTCAAATTGACTTTTGTTCCTATTTTTCGATCAACCATTTCCACAACACGAACCTTATCAAGTTCATTTGAACCAACTAAAAAGGGCGAATGTGTTGTAAATATAGTTTGATTTTTCTCGCTAAGCTTTGATAGTGTTTCCCTAAATTCTGCTTGCTTTAAAGCGTGTAAACTTTGTCCGGGTTCATCAAGCAATAGGATAGCATTTTTGTGCCTGTCAGATGATTCAGCAAAGAATACAACATAAAAAGAGACCATCCATTGAAAACCTTCTGAACGCTGATCTAGTTCGACTTCAACACCGAGCTCATCTTCAACGACGACCTTTAAATATTGTCCATCCGCTTTAATTCTCAATTTGTTTGCATCACGGCTATATTGAGTCGGATTCCAAACTTCTCGAATGGCATTTGTAAGGCGAATAGTTGCTGCATTTAGTCTATAGTCACGTTCATCAAGTTGTGCTTTGTATTTTTCATATTGATCGGGTTTGCTCACATCCCATTTCGTAATGTCACCCGCATCTGCCAGTTCTTTAGGTGTAAATCCTAAAAATTTAAGCAAGCATAAATTTCCATAATCATATTGAGAGTCATCTAAAACATTTGATTGAACTCGATTGGCCAGTTTTCTCAAATGAAGTGAAGGTTTAATCCTAAAATAGTTGCTAAACAGAATAAAGCGAGGCAACATCTTTTTACAAGTAAGTAATACTTCATTGCGTTCAATGGGTTGATCTAATAAAGTAGTAAGTTTATCATATCGACTTTCTTCTGACTCATTATCATCTGCAAGATTTTTTATATTCTTTTTGAGCCATGCCTGAATCGATTTGGCTTGTTCAAAAGAAACGATAGATGTCCGCTTAAGCCCAGAAATGGTATTTTCAAGTTCTGTTTGAATTGCAGTTACTACAGCCTCTGCCTCTCCCCGCTTGTGGCTGGTTTCTTGAAAGTGGGCAAGCATTTTTTGCAAGTCTTTATCTATAGCAGAGAATTCAAGTTTCGAAGGCGCATTGTCTAATCTATGCCAAGTAGAATTATCCAATTTCCTTCCATATACATAGATAATATCCCTATACGATTCTGGGAGATCTTTTTTTTCAGAATCCTCAAGCGAAAAATACCCTTCCACAACAGTGAATGTTTTAGGGTCAATGTTTCCCTTTTCAATATCTTCATCATATTTTGCACGAGGGTAGTCTCTTAATGGATTGAACAATTCAACACCATCGGGCGGATTAAGCTTTTGCAGGGCCTGCAAAATAGCACTTTTTCCTGCTTCGTTTGGCCCAACCAGAATGGTTTTTCCATTTTCAATGTCAAAATATCCTGTATCGATTATACTTCGGTATCCTTGAATACGAGCTTTTATTAGTCGCACCTTTGTCTCCCCCCTTGTATGATTAAAATGTTGCGTTAGTGAAACATAGCAGTTGTTGTTCACCAGTTTTAGACGACTATATTTAATTTATTATACTACTAATTGCTTATTTCGACAACAAATCAATGTTTTGCCAAAGCAAATTCTATAACTTCTGTGCGCTATAGGCTAAAATCTTATGGCTTTTAAGAAATTTGTATATTCCGATATGCAAAGCGGCTTTGGAAGAGGCGATTTTTTGATATTGTATTAGTGTTAATGCAGATGAGTACGCTTTAGATATAGGTTATATAATTAGCAATCGTACTCGCTATTATGGGGATGAAAGCGAAATAGATATAGATGAAGCAGAAAGGATTGTATATAATGGAATTGTTAATATGCTCATAGAGGAAATATTTAGCCTTCTTAGTGAACTTCCCTTAGAAATTCAGCCGGAAATCGAATTTATCAATGATTTAACTATTGATATTATTGGATGCAATGATTTGATAAATAATTATATTAAAGCTGATGAGGAAGATAAGAGGGACTATTATACGGCCGACATTGAAGTTATTACAGAAAGAGATTTTATTTTTAATAGGTGAAAGTGAATTTGTAGATAAAGTAAGATTGGTAGTATGGATATTATAAGAAACGTTAATAGAGCATAATTGAATATTTCAATTTTTTTTCAATATTCAAACTTAAAATGCTATAATAAACTAACAGTGTTAGTTGTTTTAATTTAATAGGAGCAAAATATATGAGGGCCTGTTATAACAAATTGTGGAAAATATTGATTGATAAAAATATGAGCAAAACACAGCTGATAAAAGCTGCAAAAATTAGTACAAATGCAATGGCAAAGCTGGGAAAAAATGAGGATGTTAGAGTTGAAGTGCTTGTTAAAATATGTGTAGCACTTGGGTGTACGATTAATGATATTATGGAAATCATTCCAGATGACATTGATTGATGGAGAGGAGGAATATATGTGGGTACAATTTTATCGAAAAAACAAATGAGCGAAGAGGATATTAAACTCCAGTATATTACTCCTGCTATCACTTCGAAATGGAATCGTGCAAAGATTACAATGGAAACCCGCATTACAGATGGAAAGATTAATCTGAAAGGAAACTTTGTTTTCCGAGAAAAGCCAAAACGTGCAGATTATATTCTTTATCTCAGTGCAAACAATCCAATTGCGATTGTAGAAGCAAAAGATAATACCCATAGTATTTCTCATGGTTTACAGCAGGCAATTGCTTATGCAAGGATGCTTGATCTTCCTTTTGCCTATAGTTCCAATGGGGATGGATTTGCAGAGCATGATTTCCTTACGGGCCAGGAACGAGAGTTTGGTCTGGATGAGTTTCCGACAGAACAGGAACTTATTGAACGCTATAAGAAGGAGTCTGGTATTACACCGCAACAGGAAGTTGCTATTGAACAGCCTTATTATTCCAGCCAGAATACCTATCCGCCACGTTATTATCAAAGAATTGCCATCAACCGTACTGTTGATGCCATTGCAAGGGGGCAACAGCGTCTTTTGTTGGTCATGGCGACAGGTACAGGGAAAACTTACACGGCTTTTCAGATTGTATACAGGATGCTCCAAAGCGGATTAAAACGGAAGATTTTGTATCTTGCTGATCGTAATATCCTGGTGGATCAATCGATTCAGCAGGATTTTGCACCATTGGAAAAAGTGATCCATAAAATCAATGTGGCAAAGGATGACAAAAGTACCATTACTTCTCATGAAGTATATTTTTCACTGTATCAGCAGTTGGTAGGTGACGATGACAAAGAACATTTCAGCGAATTGTTTTTGCCGGATTTCTTTGATCTGATTATTGTTGACGAATGTCATAGGGGATCCGCAAAAGAAGAAAGCCGGTGGCGCAGAATTCTGGAGTATTTCAAGTCTGCAACTCAAATTGGTATGACAGCTACGCCAAAGGAAACTAAGTATATTTCTAATCTTAGCTATTTTGGAGAGCCTATTTATACATATAGTTTGAAAGAAGGAATAGAGGATGGATTCCTTGCTCCTTTTAAAGTTATCAATATTATGACAGATATTGGTGAGGGGTGGCGTCCGCGTAAAGGCCAGCGTGATATCAATGGTATGGAAATACCGGATCGTATTTATACGAATAGTGATTACGATTACAATATTATTATCGAAGATCGTATTCAGCAGGTGGCGGAGGAAATCACAAAATATTTGAAGAGTACTGACCGTATGGCCAAAACCATTGTGTTTTGTGCTACAGAGGATGCTGCTTTACGTATGCGTAATGCACTTGCGAACCTAAATCAGGATATGATGCAACAGAATCCGGATTATGTGGTACGCATTACGGGCGGCGATGACTATGGAAAAAGTAAACTGAAATATTTTATTTCGGTTGCAGAGACCTATCCGGTTATTGCAACCACTTCAAAACTGCTTTCCACGGGTGCGGATTGTAAGATGACCAAGCTGATTGTGTTGGATGAAATGATCGGATCTATGACGGAGTTTAAACAAATTATCGGCCGGGGGACACGTTTACGGGAAAAAGAAGGTAAGACTCATTTCGTGGTTATGGATTTCCGAAATGTGACACGTTTGTTTGCAGATCCTGATTGGGATGGCCCAATTGAGATGGATGAGAACTACCATCCGAAAGCTCTAAAGGGTTATGGAAAAGAAGATCCTGTTCAACCGGGAGTGATAAAAGAGCCTCCTGTATCTTATGGTACACAGAAACCTATTGTAGACAGGAACGGCTGTAAAGTGCAGATTATCCATAAGACAGTATCTGTTTATAATACGAACGGTAAACTGCTCCGACAGGAAAGTATTGTAGATTATACCAAAGAGAATATTCAGGGAGAGTATGCTTCTCTGGATAACTTTATTCGCCAGTGGTCAACACATGAGAAAAAGGAAGAGATTCGAGATTTGCTCCATGACCGTGGCATCGATCTGGAACTTTTAAAAGCAGATCAGAATATGAGCGATGTAGATGATTTTGACTTTATTTGCCATGTGGCTTTTGATAAAAAACCTTTAACTCGTAAGGAGAGAGCCAATAATGTGAAAAAGCGGGATTTCTTTAGCAAATACAGTGGTGTAGCTCGGGAAGTCCTGGAAGCTTTGTTGGATAAATATATGAACACAGGTATTTACGAGATTGAAAAAACAGAAATACTTAAGCTGGATCCATTTTTTAAACTCGGAAAACCTGCCAAGATTGCCGGATATTTTGGAGGGAAACAGGGGTATCTAAAAGCGGTAAAAGAATTGGAACAAGCAATTTATGAGGAAGTAGTGAGTTAAATGAAAGCAATAAGTTCATGGCATGTTGGCGTTGCTGCAGAGGCATTTGCAGCAGCATTATTTGCAAGATTAGGATATGATGTATCTGTACAATATGGTGCAAACCAGCCGGAGTATGATTTAATAGCCGTTTCTGGTGATAAAATGTTAAAAATTTCAGTAAAGGGAAGTCAGGATGGCGGCTGGGGATTGACTCAAAGTTATAAAAAAGGTTGTGACTATCAGGAAGCAATCCAAAAGTGGTTGAGTAATCATCATAAAAAAACAATATTTTGTCTGGTTCAGTTTAAAGGAACCAAGGATCATGAGATGCCGCGGATGTATCTTGCATCCCCGGTGGAGATCGCAGAAGTATTAAAAAAATCTGCAGGTGGTCGAGGTGAAACAATCCTTTACGAATATCATGAGTGGGGGCCCCGTGCTGCCGGTCGAGGAACGATAGATCGAGTTCCGGATGAATGGCGATTTACGGCAGAACGGGCGAAAGATATGTTTGAAACATATGGACAATAAGAAGGATAAGGATTATTTATGAGTAATTTAACAGGATTTGTAAAGAGACTTCGTGATATTATGCGTAACGATGCAGGCATCAACGGTGATGCCCAGCGTATTGAGCAGATCGCGTGGATGCTCTTTTTGAAAGTATATGATGCAAAAGAACAGGATTGGGAATTTGGTGAAGAAAACTATCAGTCTATTATACCGGAAGAATGTCGCTGGCAGAATTGGGCGCAGGATGATAAATCGGGAACAGCTCTTACTGGTGATAAACTATTGAATTTTGTGAATAATACGTTGTTTCCTACTTTGAAAAATTTGCAGGTAGACGCCTCTACCCCTATTAATAAGGCAATTGTGCAGACGACTTTTGCTGATGCCAACAATTATATGAAAGATGGAATTCTGCTCCGTCAGGTCATTAATGTGATTGACGAACTGGATTTTAATGACTATGAAGAAAGCCATGCATTTGGCGATATTTATGAAAGTATTCTGAAGGAACTGCAGAGTGCAGGTTCAGCAGGTGAATTTTATACCCCCCGTGCGGTAACTGATTTTATGGCGCAGGTAATCAAGCCTCAGATAGGAGAAACCATGGCAGATTTTGCCTGTGGTACCGGCGGCTTTATCGTTAGTTGGCTGAAAGAACTGCAAAAGCTGGTCCATACTACGGAGGATGAAGAGGCATACTCAAATTCTATCTATGGAATCGAGAAAAAGCAGTTCCCGTATATGCTGTGTATCACCAATTTATTATTGTATGGATTGGATGTGCCTCGGGTGTTTCACAGTAACACTTTGCTGCATGATGTACTGGATTATACAGAAGAAGATAAGGTGGATGTGATTCTAATGAATCCTCCTTATGGCGGAAGTGAAAAAGCGGATGTGAAGAATCATTTCCCAACAGATCTTGCGAGTTCAGAAACTGCAGATTTGTTTATGTCCGTCATAATGTATCGTTTGAAAAAGAACGGACGGGCAGCGGTGATTTTACCAGATGGTTTTCTGTTTGGTACAGATAATACTAAGATAAATATAAAAAGGAAACTATTGCGAGAGTTTAATTTACACACTATTATTCGTTTGCCAGGGAGTGTATTTTCTCCATACACATCTATCACTACAAACATTCTGTTTTTTGACAATACGCATCCAACGGAAGAGACCTGGTTTTATCGTCTGGATATGCCAGAAGGGTACAAGCATTTTTCTAAGACCAAACCTATGAAACTAGAACATTTTCAGCCAGTTCTGGACTGGTGGGAAAATCGACAGGAAATCACAGAGGATGCATTTGATAAAGCAAAGAAATTCAGTGTTCAACAGCTTACAGAGGAGCTCGGCTACAATTTAGATCAGTGTGGTTTTCCGCATGAGGAAGAAGAAATACTGGAGCCGATGGAGTTAATTCGACGTTACGAGGGACAAAGAGCTTCTCTTAATGCAGAAATTGATCAGGTACTGGAAGAAATCACTTCTCTGCTAGGAGGAGCAATAGAATGACACCACAGGAATTGAAAAATAGTATTTTGCAGATGGCTATTCAGGGAAAATTGGTGGAACAACGACCGGAAGAAGGAACGGCAGAGGAACTTTTTGCTCGAATTCAAGAGGAAAAACAGAGACTGATTAAAGAAAAAAAAATCAAAAAGGGAAAACCCCTTCCAGAAATTACTGATGATGAAAAACCCTTTAATATTCCTGAAAGTTGGATGTGGGTGCGTTGGGGGGATTTGTCAGAGTCAATCCAATACGGTTATAATGCACCAGCGCAATCTGCTGGTAGGATTAAAATGGTCAGAATTAGTGATATTCAAGAAGGAAAAGTGATATGGGAGTCGGTTCCTTTTTGTAACATTCAAGAAGACGAAATATCTAATTACCTTTTGAAAAAGAACGATATCCTTTTTGCGAGAACGGGCGGAACGGTAGGTAAATCATACTTAGTTAAGGATATTCCGGATGAAGCGATTTATGCTGGATACTTAATTCGGACAAGGTATAGTGAATCTTTGTGCCCAGAATACATGAAATGTTTTATGGAAAGTTTACTATACTGGACACAGTTGAAAAATGGTACGATTGCTACAGCACAGCCAAACTGTAACGGAAAAACACTTTCAAAAATGGTTTTACCTCTTCCACCTCTTGCCGAACAAAAACGAATTGTTGCCAAAATTGAAGAATTATTACCATATATCGAGCGCTACGAGCAGGCATGGAGCAAGTTGGAAAAATTCAATAGCCGTTTTCCAGAAGATATGAAAAAGTCACTTTTGCAGTATGCTATTCAGGGAAAGTTGGTGGAACAACGCTCCGAAGAAGGAACAGCGGAGGAACTTTTTGAACAAATTCAGGAGGAAAAACATAGGCTGATTAAAGAAAAGAAGATCAAAAAGGAAAAGCCTCTTCCAGAAATTACTGATGATGAAAAGCCGTTTGATATTCCAGAAAGCTGGAAGTGGGTGAGAGTTGGAGAAATTTTTGCTCATAACACTGGAAAAGCAATGAATTCAAGTGCTAAAAAAGTTAATAAAGCAGGAGCGAAAAGAAAATTTATTACAACATCTAACTTGTACTGGAATTCATTTGATTTTTCATCGGTAAAAGAAATGTTTTTTTCAGATGATGAATTAGAACGTTGCACAGTAAGAAAAGGCGATTTGCTTATGTGTGAGGGTGGTGCATACTATGGACGAACGGCTATTTGGAACTATGACTATGATATTTGTTTTCAAAACCATATACATAGATTACGTTCATATAAGCCAGTAGAGTTGTTGTTTTTCTATCATCTGTTTTATTTTTATAAGTCTATGAACATGATGAAAGCAAAAGGAACAGCAATGCCGGGACTTTCGTCACAGACTCTGCATCAAATGGTTTTACCTCTTCCTCCCCTTTCTGAACAAAAACGTATTGTAGAAAAACTGGAACGATTGCTACCGCTGTGTGAACAGTTGAAGTGAGGTGCTAAAATGGAAGATCAAGAAAAAGAATATCAACAAGATGAATGGAAAGATACATTACGCTCAGAGATTATTAAGGTGCTAACAGGTGATTCGAAAGAAAGAGAACAAGTTTATGCAGAAATAGGATATTATTACCAATGCTGTGCACCTGCCTCATTGTATAAGTATTATCCTGATGATCAATTGCACTTGAAGAGCGTTACTAATAATCAAATATGGTATTCTGCTCCATGTAATTTTAATGATGTGTTTGATTGTGATATTACTATAGATGACCAAAAGGTATTTAATGAAGCGCTGAAATTATTTCCAGATAACCGGGCAGTACGTCCTGGTAGCAAAATATGGAAAGAATTTCGGGCGACAATGAAACAGCAGCTTCAGCTGTTGAAAACTGAATTTGACAGATTAAAAGATACAACAGGGGTGTCTTGTTTTAGTGAGTCGGAAGACTCTTTACTGATGTGGGCACATTATGCAAATAATCATCGTGGAATTTGTGTGGAGTACGATTTGTTAGAAATAAACAATATTTTGATGTTCACAGCAATTCCAGTAATATATTCTGGAGAAAGAATTTGTTTTGATTTTTTTGATCCACAAAGTATTGAAAAAGACACATCGAAACTTTTTATCCAGAGTCTAACTTCAAAATCACCAGAATGGAATTATGAAAAAGAATGGAGAATTATTCGGGATCAGAGTGCCTGTGGTGACAAATGGGATGCAAATAAAAAAGGTGCATTACTTGAGATGATCCGACCAAGTTCAATTACTCTAGGATGTGCGGCAAAACCAGAATTTGAGCAAGAGGTGAAAGACTATTGTTCCGCCAACAAAATCGATCTCTATAAGATGGAAAAAGACTCTATCCAGTATCGACTTAACAAAAAAGTTGTTTTGGAGTTTGATAAAGAAGATTAGATTGAAAAGTAATCTTGTAGAAAAAGCAGAACAGTTGCTATTGTTATGACAGAGATTGAAGCAAGGTGAAATACAGCATGATATATTTTTATGATGATTTAGTCGAAAAAACGGTTGAAATAATAAAGGAAGCCTATGATTGTGCAGATACTCTTAAAGATCTGAATCGTATCAATCAAACGATAAGAAATATTAAATTATATGGGAATTGGTCTGTAGCTGTTCAGCTTGACCGAGAATTACGTCAAAAATATCCATGCATAAATAGTATGGTGGATTTTGCTAATTCGTTTCCTGTTTTAATGCCACGCTCAAAGAAAAATTACTCTGTAAGTGAAGCGACACTATCAAATTTAGAGCAGGATTATTATGGAATTCTTTGCGATACTGCAATCAAAAAGCAACTGGTTCGAAGTATCAAGGAATTTATCAAAAATGTAGATTAATAAACCATATGAAAGATAAGGTGAATGAATATGTGGAGAGAAATAGGGGGATTTATCAGTAAAAATTGGCTTAACATTTTACTTGTAGTAGTAGGTGCTTCTGCATTTTTTATTTATTGGGTACAGGAACGACGAAAAGTTTCGGAAGCTGCTTCGTTAATTGTTATGCAGGTTGAGGATTTGCAGAAACGGATTCGAGAAATAGGTTCCTATATTTCAGAAGGAATTTTAAATGATACGGCTTTCTATGAGTCACAAATTTTGTTTAAAACAGACTATTGGAATCAATATAAACATTATTTTATTCGTAAACTAGATTCTTTCAGTTTCAATACTTTTGATGAATTTTATAATTGTGCTACTGAAATTTTTGAGCAGCAGGAACTGATGAAAAATTTACAAAAAAATTTTTTCTTTTATACACAACAGACGCTTATGCAGATGGAAGGAAACGCAATTTTACACGCTTTAAATTCGTCTATACCAAATTCAGACGATGTTAATAATGCAGTTGAAGGGTTGGTTGCAGTTATTCCAGAAGGTATGAATGGAGAACAAAAGCAGGCACTAGAAAATATGTTAAAACAATCCAATACCACAAATCAAAATAGAAATTATGAGAAGTTTTGGAACCTTTACAATAAAGAAAAACAAGATATTATTATGGCAGTCAATCGGGGCGCGCTTGACAGATATACACCCATGCAAATCAGAATTAGCATAGAAAATGCATTGAAAAAATTAAATTCTATTTCCGTTATTGGGTGTGAAGGTTACACAAAAATGAAAAAAATTGCAGGAAGAAAAATTTAATTTATACATAGCTTATGTTCTGCCTGCGATAATCTGTATTGGCGTCTGTAGATTTTGCATGAAATAATAATACGAAAAAGATCCTGTAGAAATTTATTGTGAGATGCGACACAGAGTACCGCAGCTTCTAT
>UMJJ01069522.1_pt1 | contig 12071 bp, 6 predicted proteins | sample 1966051 | NCBI WGS metagenome assembly UMJJ01 (sample SAMEA4836147, study PRJEB28245) | human gut metagenome | biome: gut microbiome; material: fecal sample | place: Denmark | collected 2008
CCAGGCCCGACCAACCCCGCAACCACCGAAACCATCCCCGCAATCGCCCATTCCATCCCCGCAAATCCGCAATCGCATCCGCATTTTGTAACCGCAAAACGGCGTTACGGGTGACAAAAGCCGGAAGGGAAAGCCAAAACGGGACGGTTACGGGAAGAAGAACCAGGAAACTGCGACACGAATCGCAAATGCTACCAGCGGCGCCCGCAATGCTTGCCACCGATGCCAGACTTGCCATTCGCACCCCACGGACCGCGGCCTTCGCCATGCAATACACCCAAGTGATGTTTCATGGCAACCAGCATGATATGCGTATCTTCCAAACCGAGGTGGCGCTCCGACTTGCTTTCATCGAGCGCGCCCTGCCGCTTGGCGTATGCGTCCAACGTGTTATTGCCGTACGGATGCTCGCCGTCCGGAATTGACCCTTCATCCCAACGGCGGCTCATCGGCAACGTGTCGATAATCGTAATCTTGCCCGCACGGTAGCTTTCCGCATATCCAGCCACATTTAACATGAAGAAGCTATGTTCGAAACGAGCGTTGTGCGCTACGTACGGTTGCTGCTCCAATCGCTGCAGCAAACCGATTTGAGCCTCCGGCCACTCATCGAACAGGCGGAAGCCGGACGCACGATCACGTACATCGATACCGGTCAAATCGAGAATCAGCGGATTACCGAGCGTCGCGTTCTCGGCAGGAACGCCGAACGACAGACGCGACTGACCATACGCATCGCCCGTTTCGTAATAACTCTGCTCGTATTGGTATCCAGTAGGTGCGGCAGCAGGGCGAGGGGAAATCATGTTCATATATTCAAAGCCGACGTCGATGATGTACACACGCGCCGGGTCAGTACCGGTGGTTTCGATGTCGATTCCCATGACATTGTCCACATCGCGTCCAGGAAGATAAGCGTCACGCCAATCCGATTTGCGGTATTCAGCCATCCGACGCAACTGCGCCGATTCAGCGGATTTCGTTTCCGAACCGTAATCAAACAACGTGGAGCCGCCCGGACTGGTTACTCCACTCAGGTTCGCACGCGACATGGCATAGTCACTGGCTCGCTTCTGACTTTTCTCTGCGGCACGACGGGCGGCGCGGCCGTTAACGATGTCAGCGGTTCGATCCTGAATATCATCCAACGCCACTCCCCCGGAAGCCAAAGCCGAACCGGGCAGCAGCACCGGAACCGTGACGCGCTCACGTCGTTCCTCGGTGACCGTCCACAATCCCATCGCCACGCCAATCTGTCGCAGAACAGCGATTTCGTCGCACAACCGACGGTTCGCGTAAGCAAGCGCGCGCGGCAGCCGATAGGAAGCGATAAGTCGGTCGTAATCCATCATGAACGTGCTGTTGCACTGCGCGATGGTCGGTTCGAGCCGATCTCGAATCGCAAGATCATCTTTCAACAGGGCGTGCAGCTGCGGGGCGGAAAGTTGCGGCGACGAGGACCGCAGCATTGCCAACAAATCAACGTGCTGTCTTGTGGCGGCACCAATGCCGTTACGCAGGTCAAGGGAAGACACCCATCGCCAGTCGATCGGCTGGTTGTCGGCGTCATTCGGCATCGATGCCGACCATTGTTCGATGTCCTGCTTCGCGTCATCCAGCCAGGAAAGATTCATCGTCGATTCGTTCATACCTGCCCATCGTAGCCGATACCCACCTTCAGCGTGTAAGAATGTGCAACAAACCAACGTGCGCATTCCTCTTTGTGAGAACACAACCATGCGAGTTCGAATGACGGTGTTCATTACGAAACCGCGCGCGGATACATCCATGCGAAACGGTTGCCATACGAATTTTCACATAGCGCAAATGTGACCATTTCCCAGCAAAAATCCAGAATCGACTTTCATTTTTGAATCCCGGAACGCAATAAACGTTCCAAATCAACGAAAGGAACTGCAATGTCAGAAACACATTCCACCACTGAAAACAACAATTCGCATTGCTGCGGCAATGCCGACGACCGCGTTGTTCCTGACAGCGTGGAAATCAATCCGCTGTTCGCCCGTCCGAAGGAAGCCCAGGCGTTCTCGAAATTTACCATTCCACAGAAGGGTAGTCTGCCGGAAACCGCCTACCAAGTGGTGCATGACGAGGCCATGCTGGATGGCAACGCGCGACTCAATCTTGCAACTTTTGTGAGCACGTGGATGGACGATCATGCGAACCGCCTGTACATGGAGGCGGCCGACAAGAACATGATCGACAAAGACGAGTACCCGAAAACCGCCGAAGTCGAATCGCGCTGCTGGCACATGCTCGCCGATCTATGGCATGCGCCCGATCCAATGAATGCCATCGGAACCTCCACCATCGGCTCGTCGGAAGCTTGCATGCTGGGCGGACTCGCGTTGAAGCGCCGTTGGAAGGAAGCCCGCGAAAAGGCCGACCTGCCGACCGATCGTCCGAATCTGGTGATGAGCAGCGCCGTGCAGGTGTGCTGGGAGAAGTTCTGCAACTATTTCGACGTGGAACCACGCTATGTGCCGATTTCCGAGGACCACAAAGTGCTCGACGGCCATGATCTCGACAAGTATGTCGATGAGAACACCATCGGCGTGGTGGCCATCATGGGCGTGACCTATACGGGTATGTATGAGCCGGTCGAACAGATCAGCGAAGCACTGGACCGCATCGAGGAGCGCACCGGACTTGATGTGCGCATCCATGTGGACGGCGCTTCGGGAGGTATGATCGCACCATTCATCCAGCCGGACCTCGCATGGGACTTCCGCGTCAAGCGCGTCTACTCCATCAGCACCTCCGGTCACAAGTACGGTCTGGTCTACCCCGGTTTGGGATGGATCGTATGGCGCGAAACCGCTGACCTGCCGGAAAGCCTTATTTTCAAGGTGAGTTATCTCGGCGGCGAAATGCCGACTTTCGCACTGAACTTCTCCCGTCCGGGCGCACAGGTACTGCTGCAGTACTACATGTTCCTGCGTTTGGGATTCGACGGGTATCGAAGGGTGCAGCAGACTTCGCATGATGTGGCGAAATATCTGTCGGGCGAGATCGAGCAGATGGATGATTTTACGCTGTGGAACGACGGTTCCGACATTCCGGTGTTCGCATGGATGCTCAACGACAAGCCGGATCGCAAGTGGAATCTGTACGATCTGCAGGATCGGCTGCGCATGAAGGGATGGCTGGTGCCGGCTTATCCGATGCCGGTGGATCTGACGCAGGTGACCGTGCAGCGCATTGTGGTGCGTAACGGTTTCAGCCACGATATGGCCGAAGCGTTCATCAAGGATTTGAAGTCGTGTGTGAAGTATCTGGACGGACTGCGTTCACCAATGCCAAGCGAGGCTCGTGCATCCGGATTCCACCACTGATATTTCGCGGTCATTCCACGAATTCCATCGTTTCCCGCATTAAGGAAATTCATGTTCATTCCCACAACGATTATGTTTACGAAAGCTGGCTGCAATGACAGTTCATATGAAAAAGCCGCTTGCTGTGGTAGCGCACGATGCAAGCGCAGCTGCACATCCCGGGTCCGCACGTTCCACGACGAACGCTGCGACGGCACCGACAACAACGCCACGCAATCCGTCTGCCGTCGCAGGAAACCGCAATCGTACGGGCATACCTGCGTATGCCGGGGCGAATAGAGGGAACGGCGCTGACGGGCACGGCGCAATCGCAAGCACGGCAACCGTTGCCAATAAAACCGGCAAAACCATGATGACAGTCAGCCAACTGGCGATGTTGACCGTGGTGGCGGTGGCCTCGCTACGCTCTCTGCCGGCCATGGCCGATTATGGTCTCGCTTCCATTCTGCTGTATCTCATTCCGGCGGTCGTTTTCCTGGTGCCGACCGCGCTGGTGGCTGCCGAACTGGCCACCGGCTGGAAAGGTGGCGTGTACGTGTGGGTGCGTGAGGCGTTCGGCAATCGCATCGGATTTCTCGCCATTTGGCTGCAGTGGATTCAGAATGTGGTGTGGTATCCGATACAGATTGCGTTCATCGCCGTCAGCCTGTCGTATGTGTTCGGCATGGGTGGCTTGGGCAATAATGGCGTATATGTGGCCGCGGTGATCATCGTGTTGTATTGGGCAAGCACGATGGTGGCGTTGCGCGGCGGCAATCTGTTCGCCAAGGTCGGGTCGATTTCGGGACTTATCGGCACGCTGTTTCCTGCGTTGCTGCTTATCGTCTTCGGCATTATCTGGCTGGCGATCGGTAAGCCAGTGCAGACCTCCCTGCACGCATCCGCGCTGCTTCCGCCGTGGACGGGCATCGCGTCGATTGTGCTAATCGTATCCAATGTGCTCGCCTACGCGGGTATGGAGGTCAATGCCGTGCATGCCAACGACTTGGAGCATCCGGGACGTCAATTCCCACGCGCCATTGCACTAGCGACCGCGCTGATTCTGCTGGTACTTGTGCTGCCGACTTTGGCAATCGCCTTTGCTGTGCCGCATCGTGAGCTGGGGCTCATCGACGGCATCAATCTGGCGTTCAGGGAGTTCTTCGACCATTTTGGCATGGGTTGGGGCACTCCGGTGATTTCGCTGCTCATCGCGCTAGGCGCGTTCGCTTCCGTGGTGGCTTGGATAGCTGGTCCTTCTCGCGGTTTGCTAGCGGCCGCCCGCACGGGACTGATGCCTCCCGCGCTGCAGAAGCGCAATGCCCACGACGTGCAGGAAGGCATTCTGATTCCGCAAGGCATTATCGTGACCGTGCTGGCGTTGCTGTTCGTGTTGATCCCCAATGGCAACACGGCTTTCGCGACGCTGGTGGATATGGCGACCGCGCTGTATCTGGTGATGTACATGTTGATGTTTGCCGCCGCGATTCGTCTGCGCAACACCCATCCAGAAGTCCGCCGCACGTATCGAGTTCCTGCGATTCGGTTGGTCGCGGGCGTCGGTTTCGTCGCTTCCGCCGCGGCATTCGTGTTGACTTTCGTGAGACCGGCTGGTTTCACCGGTTTGGATAGCGTTTCATATGCGATTCTTGTGGCTGTAGTCGTGCTTGTGCTCGGTTTACCGCCGCTGGTGTTGTATGGAATGCGCAAGCCTGGCTGGGATCTGCGTTCGGATGCCGAGCGGAACACGGATACGTACGATGTGCTAGTGAATCCGGAATACTGAAATATTGGAATATTTGGAATACTCATGTTTCGAACATTCCAATAATCCCGAATATGATGAATGCCTCCCAAGTGTTCGCCTGGGAGGCATTCATCGTTCTTGTCTCGTTCGTTTACGCGATTACAGTTCGAAGCCGAGTTCGGCCGCCGCTTCGGTCGGTACCGGATCCTCGCACCAGAAATCCTCAAGGTTCTCATTGGTGGTCAGGCTTCGGATTTCGGCCTGGTCGATGTACAGTTCACCGCTCAAATGGTCGGTTTCATGCTGGAAGATGCGGGCCGGCCAGCCGTGCAGATGTTCCTCATGCTTGTTGCCGTCCTCATCCTGCCAACGGGCGGTGATGTCAAGCCAACGCTTGCGTACGGCCTGGTAACCGTCGAAGCTCAGGCAGCCTTCGTAGAAGCTGCGGGTTTCGGTGCCGATCGGCTCGTAGCTGGGGTTGATGATGGCGTGGAAGGGGAATTCCGCGGCTTCGCGCGGATCGCCATCGTCGCCTTCGCATACGTGGTCTTCGACGACGGCCAAAGCCAGACCGAGACCGATCTGGGTGGCTGCGAGGCCCACGCCCGGCGCTTCCAGCATGGTGGTGCGCATGGTGTCGATGAGCTTGTCAAGCGTTTTGCGGCTCAACTGGCCGTCGTAGGCGATGGTCTGCTGGCGTAATACCGGTTCGCCGGCCTGCACGATCGGCATGATTTTCTCTTTGCCGCCGGTTTTGATGAGTTTTTCGACCTCGCGGTTGAGTTCGAGGTCCACTTTCGAGTTGTGTCCGAACATGGGGCATATCTCCTTGCGGGCTCTTACAGGGTGAGTTCGTCGGCGACGACCTTGGCGAGGCGATCGCACACTTCGTCTGCCTGCTGCTGGGTTTCGGCTTCGGCCATGACGCGCACGAGCGGCTCGGTGCCGGACGGACGCAGCAGCACGCGGCCGGTGTCGCCCAGCAGCTTCTCTTCGCGTTCCACCGCGGCCTGCACCTTGGCGTTGGTCTTGGCGGCCATCTTGTCCACGTTCGGCACGTTGATGAGCGTCTGCGGCAGCTGCGGGAAGTCGGCGGCCAGTTCCTTCAGGCTCTTACCGGATTTGACGACCTCGTTGCACAGGGTGAGCGCGGTCAGGGTGCCGTCGCCGGTGGTGGCGAATTCGCGGTTGATCACGTGGCCGGACTGCTCGCCGCCGAGCGAATAATCGCCTCGCAGCATCTCTTCAAGCACGTAACGGTCGCCCACGTTGGTCTGCACGGTCTTGATGCCCATGGAACGCAGGGCCAACTTCAGACCGAGGTTGCTCATCACCGTCACGACGAGGGTGTCATGGTTGAGCTTGCCCGCGTTCTTCTTGGCGCGTGCCAGAATGCCCATGATCTGATCGCCGTTGACCATGTTGCCGTCCTCATCCACGGCAAGGCAACGGTCGGCATCGCCATCGAAGGCAACGCCCATGACGGCGCCGGAGGCCTTGACCATGGCCTGCAGCTGCTCAGGATGGGTGGAGCCGGCGTTCTTGTTGATGTTGTAGCCGTCCGGCGACGCGTTGATGACGGTCACGTCGGCGCCGGCGCGGCGCAAGGCTTCCGGAGCGACCACGGACGTGGCGCCGTTCGCGCAGTCGGCCACGATCTTCAGGCCCTTCAGCGGCGTCGGCTGCGACTTGTCCGGACCGACCGGCGCGATGGCGGAAACCAGATGGTCGATGTACAGGTTGGTTGCGGTGGCGGTGTCATGGCTGACACGACCCACGCCGGCGCCGGTAGGACGATCCCAATCCTGGCCGAGCACCGCTTCGATCTCGTCTTCCTTGGTGTCGGGCAGCTTGAAGCCGCCGCGGGCGAAGAACTTGATGCCGTTGTCGGGCATCGGATTGTGGGATGCGGAGATCACCGCGCCCATTTCCACGTTGAGCACGGACGTCAGGTATGCGACGCCCGGCGTCGGGATGATGCCGGCGTCGATCACGTCGAAGCCGCCGGCGGACATGCCAGCGGACAGTGCGGCGGCGAGGAAATCGCCGGAAACACGTGTATCACGACCGACCAGCGCACGGCGACGGCTTTCGAATTCGCTCCGCTCGTCATCGCCCAGCACACGCACCGCGGCGTCACCCAAATCGAGCGCCAGCTGTGCCGTCAAATCCCTATTCGCCAATCCTCGAACGCCGTCGGTTCCGAACATACGTGGCATGAGTCTCAAATCCTCGCTATCTGCAAACGATATTTCCGTGACCTATCGTACTCAACCGTGCCGCCGAAACCAGCAGGTGACGACGCAATCGTATAACACTTCACAATTCAAAGCATTTCACGGCGCGCAATGCCCTTTTCGTGTCGCACGACTTTGATTTCAAGGCGGAAAATCAAGTCGTGCGACAGCACTTGATAAAAAAAATACCCCCTAACTATCATTTTCCGTTGAAAACCAGCGAAAAATAAGAGTTAGAGGGTATGAAAGCCAACACGCTTGTCGCACAACTTTGAAAAATGCCTCCAAAATCAAAGTCGTGCGACAGCCTTCGACGCAAAATGCCCTCTAATCCTTATTTTCAAGCGGAAACCGAGGATTAAGGGGTATAAATGCCGATATACCCGTCGCATGACTTTGAAAATCGCACCCAAAATCAAAGTCGTGCGACGACATGACGGCTCTTAAGCGGGAACGTTCCTGTCGCCCCTGCTATCAGAGCGCGGCGTTGAAGTCGCGCACTTTCAGCGTGCGGTGAGAAGCCTCGACGTTGCCACGCACAATGCGCTGCAAGGCGTTGTCCGCGTCCTTATGGGAGGCGAGCCAGGCGTCACCCAGCTCCACGAGCTTCGCCGGATCGGCATAGCCCGGATACAGGCCTTCGAGCAGCGCTTCCGCCATGTGGAAGGTCTTGTGCTCCCAAATCCAGTCGGCGACCTCGAAATACTTCTCGGCGTACGGTTCGGCCAAGTCGGCGCGCGGGGTGGCTGCGAAGCCACCGGCCACAGCCTCAAGCTGCATGTTGGTCAGCTCGTCGTTGTGCAGGGCCTCGTTCCAAGCCCATGCCTTCGCTTCGGCGGTACCGGCCACGGCGCGTGCACCATAGGCGAACTCACGGTTCTCGGTGGTTTCGCGCTTGGCCAGTTCGGCGTCGATTCCCGCCTGGTCGATCGCGTTGACGGTGCTCAGCGCGTTGATGATGGTCCAGCGGAAGTTGTTGTCGATTTCCAGACCGTCGAATGCCACGGAACCGTCGAGCAGGCCCTTCGCGTTGGCGACGAACGCCTCGTCGCCCGGCTCGCCGTAGCCCAGGTAGGCGGTGACGAGCTGGAACTGTTCGTCGGAGCCGGCCTTGGCCTGACCCGCCAGCTTGAACAGTTCGGCGGCCACATGCTTCACGGTCTCGGCACGCTCTGCCGGAGCGGTGTAATGCCATGCGGTGGTGCTGACCTGTGCCAGCGCGTAACGGAAGGTGGTGGACTCGTGTTCGGTGGCGAGCGCGGCCAGCGAGGTGTCGATGAACTGGCGTGCCGGCAGTTCGCCGTCGCGGGTCATGTCCCACAGGGCGAGCCAGATCACGGAACGGGCGAGCGCGTCGTCGAAGCGGTACAGGTTGCTTGTCGCGAATGCGAGGCTCTTGTCGTCGAAACGCAGCTTCGTGTAGGTCAGGTCGTCGTCGTTCACCAGAATCAGCGACGGACGTGCCTTGCCCGCGGCCGCGTCGACGACCGTCAGTTCGCCGTCGACGTCCAGTTCGAAACGGTCGGTGCGCACGATCTTGCCGGTTTCCGGATCCTCGTTGTAGAAGCCGACGGCGAGACGGTGGGCGCGCAGCACGGGATGCTCGGCCGGAGCGGTCTGGCGCAGGGCGAGACGCTTGATGGTGCCGTCCTCGTTCTCTTCGACTTCGGTGGCGATGGTGTTGATGCCGGATTCCTCAAGCCACTGGGCGCTCCACGCCTTCAGGTCGCGGCCGGAAGTGAGTTCCAGTTCGGCGAGCAGGTCGGCGAGGGTGGCGTTGGAGTAGGCGTGCTTGTTGAGGTAGTTGTTGATGCCCTTGAAGAACTTCTCACGGCCCACGTAGTACACGAGCTGCTTCAGCACGGAGGCGCCCTTGGCGTAGGTGATGCCGTCGAAGTTGACGTAGGTGTCGTTGAGGTCGTTGATCGGGGCGACGATCGGGTGGGTGGTGCTCAGCTGGTCCTGATTCAACGCCCAGCTCTTTTCGCCGGAGCTGAAGGTTGCCCAGGCGTCCTTCCATTCGGTGGCTTCGGCGGTGGCGAGGGTGGACGTGAACTCGGCGAAGGATTCGTTGAGCCACAGGTCGTTCCACCACTTCATGGTCACGTAGTCGCCGAACCACATGTGGGCGAGCTCGTGCAGCACGGTGACCACACGGCGTTCCGCATAGGCGTCGGTGACCTTGGATTCGAACACGTACTGGTCGCGGATGGTGACCATGCCGATGTTCTCCATGGCGCCGGCGTTGTATTCCGGCACGTAGATCTGGTCGAACTTGGCGTACGGGTACGGCACGCCCCAGGTCTTGGCGTAGAAGGCGAAGCCTTTCTTGGTGATGTCGAACAGGTAGTCGACGTCCTTGCTGAAGGCCTTGGCGAGCGCCTGGCGGCAGTACATGGCCATCGGCACGGTGCGGCCGTCCTCATTGGCGTATTCGGTGTGCCATTCGGCGTACGGTCCGGCGCAGATGGCGGTGAGGTAGGAGCTCATGGTCGGGGTCAGCTCGAACACCCACAGCTTGGTGGTTTCGGCGGCGTGATCGCCGAGCGTGCCTTCCTCGGTGACGGTTTCGTTGTCGGTCACGGAGGAGGTGGGCATGTTGGACGTGACGATCCAGGATTTGGCGGCGAGCACGGAGAAGTCGAACACGGCCTTCAGATCAGGCTGGTCGAACACGGCGTAGACACGGCGGGCGTCCGGCACTTCGAACTGGGTATACAGGTAGACGTTGCCGTCGGACGGGTCGACGCTGCGGTGCAGGCCTTCGCCGGTGTTGGAGTACTGGCACATCGCCTTGACGGTAACCTCGTTGTGCTCCTTGAGGCCCTTCAGCTCGATGCGGCTGTCCACGTACGCTTCAGCCGGGTCGAGGGTTTCACCGTTGAGGGTGATTTCGCTGACTTCGTTGGCGATGAGGTCAAGGAAGCTTGACTCCCCCGGCTTCGCGTCGAAGGTGATGGTGGTTTCGGAGCCGAAATCCTTGGCTCCGCGGGTCAGGTCAAGCTTGACCGTGTAATGGATTGGCGCGGCGATGATGCTTTTGCGTTCTTCCGCTTCGATTCGGGTGAGGTTTGCTCCCGGCATGTCACTCCTTCTTTCTGGTAACAGAAGGCGGCGCGATCAGTTGTGCCGATCACGTCGCCTTGATTCAATTTATGGTAAATTTACGGCTTATTTCGCGGCGTTCAGTCCCATCGCGTCGTCCACGTCCTGCGCGATGTCGGCGACGACGGGGACGATCATCGGCTTGCGGTGCAGCTGTCGTGCCACCCAGCCGCCGAGCGTGCGTCGCATGATCTGCTGCAGCTTGTAGGTGTCGCGCGTGCCCTGCATCATCGCGTCCTGCAGCTGCTCGACGATCTGGTGACGGACCTTGTCGAACTCGCTTTCGTCTTCCGCGACCGCGTTGAGGTAGATCTTCGGGCCGGTGATAACATCCGCGGTTTCGGTGTCGACGACCACGAAGCTGGACACGAAGCCTTCGGTGCCGAGGATGCGGCGCTTCTCGAGTTCTTCGTCGGTCAGTTCGCCGACGGAATCGCCATCGACGTAGACGTAGCCGCACGGCACGGAGCCAACGACCGCGGCCTGGCCGTGGTACAGGTCGACGACGTCGCCGTCTTCGGCCAGCACGACGTTCTGCGGATCGACGCCGGTCTTGACGGCGATCATGCCGTTGGCCACCAAGTGGCGGTTTTCGCCGTGGATAGGCATGGCGCACTTCGGCTTGACGATGTTGTACATGTACAGCAGCTCGCCTTCGTTGCAGTGGCCGGAGACGTGCACGGCGGCGTTGTCTCGGTTGACCACGCGGGCTCCGAGCTGCACGAGCTTGTTGATGACCTTGTAGACGCCATGCTCGTTACCTGGGATCAGGGAGCTGGCGAGGATCACCGTGTCGAACTCGTTGATGGTGATGTCGCGGTGGTTGCCGTCGGCGATGCGGCCGAGCGCGGCCATCGGCTCGCCCTGGGAGCCGGTGCACATGTAGACGAGCTTGTCGTCCTGCACGTCATGGGCCTGCTTCAGGTCGATGACGGTGTCCTCGGGCAGACGCAGGTAGCCCAGATCTGCTGCGATGGACATGTTGCGGACCATGGAACGTCCGACGAACACGACCTTGCGGCCGTACTTGTGGGCCGCGTCGACGACCTGCTGCACGCGGTGCACGTGGCTGGAGAAGCTGGCCACGATGATCTTGCGCGTGGCCTGTGCGAACGCCTGGTCGAGCGCCGGACCGATGGAGGTCTCCGGCTTGACGAAGCCCGGGACCTCGGCGTTGGTGGAGTCCATCATCAGGAGGTCCACGCCCTTTTCGCCGAGCTTGCCGAATTCCACCAGATCGGTGATGCGGTGGTCGAGCGGCAGCTGGTCGAGCTTGATGTCGCCGGTGTCGATGAGCGAGCCGGCGGGGGTCTGCACGAACACGGCGAGCGCGTCCGGAATGGAGTGCGTGACGTTCACGAATTCCAGGTTGAACGGGCCGACCTTGAGCTTGTCGCGTCCCTTGACCTCGACGAGCGTCGGGTTGATGCGGTGTTCCTTGCACTTGGCCTCAACGAAGGCGAGGGTGAGCTTGGAACCGATCAGCGGAATGTCCGGGCGGAGCTTGAGCAGGTACGGCACGCCACCGATGTGGTCTTCGTGGCCGTGGGTGAGCACGAGCGCCTCGACCTTGTCGAGACGGTCCTTGATGTAGTGGAAGTCAGGCAGGATGAGGTCCACGCCCGGCTGTTCCTCTTCCGGGAAGAG
>UMJJ01034281.1_pt1 | contig 11913 bp, 10 predicted proteins | sample 1966051 | NCBI WGS metagenome assembly UMJJ01 (sample SAMEA4836147, study PRJEB28245) | human gut metagenome | biome: gut microbiome; material: fecal sample | place: Denmark | collected 2008
ATTCTGGCAAATGGAAGTTTGTGATCAGACAGTCAATTGCCTTAAATTTATAACCCGGATAGATGAAGATTTCTGTGTTACCACAGCCCGGATGGATGATTCCATTCTCATCTGCCACGGATTCAAGTGTTCTTGTACTTGTTGTTCCAACTGCGATGATTCTGCCACCATTTTTCTTAGTGTCATTAATCATTTTCGCTGCGGTTTCTGTTACGTTATAGTATTCAGAATGCATATGGTGTTCGAGTACATTTTCCACTTTTACCGGGCGGAAAGTTCCAAGTCCAACATGGAGAGTTACGCGGGCGATATTTACGCCCATATCTTCAATCTGTTTTAACAGTTCTTTTGTAAAATGAAGTCCAGCTGTCGGTGCGGCTGCGGATCCTTCATACTTTGCGTAAACGGTCTGATAACGGTTTTTATCCTGTAATTTATGTGTGATATATGGAGGCAGAGGCATCTGACCGAGGCGGTCTAATACTTCCTCAAAGATTCCTTCATATTCAAAATGTACAAGACGGTTTCCATCTTCTAATACATCAACGATTTCAGCTTTCAGTTCTCCATTTCCAAAGACTACTCTTGCACCTGGACGGCATTTCTTGCCCGGTTTTACAAGTGTTTCCCAGACATCATTTTCTTTTCTTTTTAATAACAGAATTTCAATGTGGGCTCCGGTATCTTCTTTTGTTCCGATAAGACGGGCTGGGATAACTTTTGTGTCGTTGATAACCAGACAATCTCCCGGATGAAGATACTCTGTAATGTCATGGAAAATACGGTGAGCTATCTCACCGCTTTCCTTGTTAAGCACCATCAATCTTGATGAGGAACGGTCTTCTAGCGGGTCCTGGGCAATCAGTTCCTGTGGAAGATCAAAATTAAAATCACTTGTTTTCATCATGCTCTTAATTCAACTCCCATTTTTTCAAGTTCTTTAAGAATCTTATCTACGATCTTGTTGATTTCAGCAGCTTCTAAGCTTCGTTCTGGGGAACGGAATACAAGGCTGAATGCAACGGATTTATATCCTTCTTCAATCTGAGAACCTTCGTAAACGTCAAATAACTGGATGCTCTCTAATAACTTGCCGCCTTTTTCTTTCATTACTTTTTCAAGGCTTCCTACGAAAACATCTTTTTTCATAACAAGACTTAAGTCTCTGTTTACTGCAGGGTATTTTGCTACGCCTTCGTATCTTCTGTCGAAAGTAGCCTTTTCTGTAACAGTTGGAAGGTCGATTCCTGCTACATATGCTTCACACTTCATGTCGTAGTTTTCGCATACTTCTGGATGTACCTGTCCGATAAATCCGGCATAAGCTCCGCCTACATAAATGAGTGCCTGTCTTCCTGGGTGTAAGAAAGGTTTTTCCTGGGATGGCTCGAAGTCAACTTTGCCGTCAAGACCAAGTTTTAAGAACATTTCCTCAAGAACACCTTTTAACATGAAGAAGTCACACTCGCCGTACATACCGAGAGTTAAACGCTTTCTTTCGTCTGGAAGTTCTGTTAATGGCAGAGCCTTTGGAAGATATACGTTACCGATTTCGTAGAGACGAACATTTTTATTTCTGTGGTTATAGTTACCTGCTAAAGAAGTTAAAATACCATTTAACTCGATCGTTCTCATGATACTGTAATCTTCTCCAAGTGGGTTTGCGATTACGATTGCCTGACGTAATGGGTCGTTGTCAGCAAGAAGTAACTTGTCAAATACTTTAGGGCTTTCAAAAGAATAGCACATTCCGCCGCAGAATCCGTTCTGCTCAGCGATGTTCATAACAACATCTTCTACTCTTGCAGCAAATGACTTCTTACCTGCAGTTGCCTCGCCGTGAGGAAGTGTGGTAGGAATGTTATCATATCCAAAGAATCTTGCTACTTCTTCTGCGATATCTGCAGAACATCTTAAATCCTGACGGAAAGATGGGATGAGTAACATATTTGTTTCTTTGTCGTAACCGATTTCAAGACGGTCAAAGTATTCCATCATCTTTTCTTCAGATACATTTGTTCCAAGAAGCTTATTGTATTTTGCTGGCTCGAAAGGAATCTTTACGTCTTCTACTGGATTTGGATATACATCTACAACACCACCAACAACTTCACCAGCACCTAACTCTTCTACTAACTGGCAGGCACGGTTGATCGCTTCTAATGCGTTCTCTGGGTCAAGACCTTTTTCAAACTTACCGGAAGCATCTGTTCTAAGACCGATTCTCTTAGAAGAAAGACGGATATTTGTTCCATCAAATGTAGCTGCCTCAAAAAGCATTGTCTGAATATCATCTGTAACCATGGAGTTTTCTCCACCCATGATACCAGCGATACCAACAGGACCTTCCGCATCGTTGATCATTAATACATCTTTATCAAGCTTTCTTTCCTGTCCGTCAAGTGTTGTGTATACATCACCGTCATTCGCACGTTTTACAACGATTTTATGACCTCTGATCTTATTTAAGTCATAAGCATGCATTGGCTGTCCGTACTCTTCCATAACGTAGTTTGTGATATCTACGATATTGTTGATTGGACGGATACCCATAGCTGCAAGTCTTCTCTGCATCCATTCTGGCGATGGAGCTAACTTGATATTCTTTACGATTCTTGCTGTGTATCTTGGACATAAATCAGTAGCTTCTACTTCTACAGAGATATAGTCTTCTGCTTTTTCGTTATTTCCAACTTCTTTTACTTCTGGAGCATAGAATGGCTTTTCAAATGTAGCTGCTGCTTCTCTTGCCATACCAATCATGCTGAAACAGTCTACACGATTAGAAGTAATTTCAAATTCTACGACTGCATCACGAAGTCCTAATGCTGCTACTGCATCGTCACCTGGTTTTACATCTTTGCTCTCATCAAAAATGTAAATACCGTCTTCTGGTGCTTCTGGATACATATCGCGAGTGCTTCCTAATTCTTCAATAGAACACATCATACCGTAAGAAGGAACTCCACGAAGTTTACCTTTTTTAATCTTAATTCCATTTTCAGGATTTGGGCTTCCGTCATGTCCGCCCGCAACACGTCCGCCATCTAAAACAACAGGAACCATAGCTCCCTTAAATACGTTAGATGCGCCTGTTACAATCTGTACTTCCTCGTCACCTACATTTACCTGACAGATAACTAATTTATCTGCATCTGGATGTTTCTCGATTTTTTCAATTCGTCCAACAACGATTTTCTCCAGATTCTTATCAAGGTATACTGCATTCTCTACGTGGGAACCAGACAGAGTCATCTTGTCTACATATTCCTGTACAGTACAATCCAAATCTGGAACATATGCTTTAATCCATGAAATTGGTGTATTCATTTTTGTCTCCTTTTATATCTATAAACTTAAATATATTTTGAATTTATCTTACCGAGATAATTCTAGTTTCTCATCATGTTAACCTTTTTACATTTCATCGAATTAGGTTTCTCGGTCTTACTAAAAAATATTTGAATAATTCTTTCTGCTGATTGATGAAATAACTTTTCAACACGCTCTAGAACTGCTTAAGGAATCTGGCATCGTTCTCATATAACAGACGCATATCATCAATCTCATATTTTAAGAGTGTAACTCTCTCAAGACCGATTCCGAATGCAAATCCTGAATATACTTCTGGGTCGATTCCGCAATCGCTTAATACCTTAGGGTGTACCATTCCACATCCAAGAATCTCGATCCATCCGCTTCCCTTACACATACGGCATCCTTTTCCACCACATTTGAAGCAGGATACGTCTACCTCTGCACTTGGCTCTGTGAATGGGAAATGATGTGGACGGAACTTAACCTTTGTATCTGGTCCAAAGAATTCCTCTGCCCACTGCTGTAATGTTCCCTTTAAGTCAGCAAATGTGATTCCTTTATCTACTACAAGTCCCTCTACCTGATGGAAAGATGGGGAATGTGTTGCATCTACTTCGTCAGAACGGAATACACATCCTGGTGCGATAACACGGATTGGCATACGGCCTGTTTCCATGATACGCGCCTGTACTGGGGAAGTCTGTGTACGAAGAAGGATGTCCTTTGTAATGTAAAATGTATCCTGTTCGTCCTTTGCAGGATGGTTTGCAGGGATATTTAACAGTTCGAAGTTGTAGTGGTCATACTCTACTTCAGGGCCTTCTACTACTTCATAACCCATACCGATAAATACTCTTTCAAGGTCATCTAATGCAATCTGGTTTGGATGACGATGTCCTACTGCTACCTTTTTACCTGGTAAAGTTACATCAATAACTTCCTTTTTCATCTTCTCTTCACGAAGTTTCTTCTGGATAGCTGTTCTCTTCTCTTCCATCTTTGCTTCGATACCGGCACGTGCCTCATTCACCATCTGACCTACCTTTGGTCTGTCTTCTGGTGCAACATCCTTCATTCCTTTTAACAGGCTGGATAACTGTCCTTTTTTACCAAGGAAAGCAACTTTAACATCATTAAGCTTGTCAATGCCTGCTGCATCTTCAATTGCAGCAAGTGCCTGCTGACGAATCTGCTCGATTTTCTCTTTCATGATAAACTCCTTTATTTTTAAATTAATTTACTTTGGTAAATGATGATAACGGTTCTTTATTAAACTTGAGCTATTCAGAATTCCGTATTCCAAATTTACAGTCAGTAATTCTCAAAGTCTGAACAGCCACATATGACTTGAACAAACTTATAAAAACTATATCTCTACTCTGATAGTCCTTATCTGATGATCTTTATGTTATAAAAAGCAGGTAAGTTGATAAACTATTTATAACATAAAAAAGTCCCTTTTTAACCGAAATTAAAAAGGGACGAATAAATCCGCGATACCACCCTGATTCCTGAATATACTAAATGTTATTCAGGCTCTCATTCACGCGTAACGTGCGCATACGACATTCCTTACCTGATTACGAATCAGTCTCCGAAATGCAGCTCCAGTGTGGAAATTCGAAATATAACGGAGCCTCGGAGAACTTCCAGCCGATGATCCTCCTTCTCTAACGGTACATCATACTTCTACTGTGGGCAAAAGCCCCACTTTCAACGCTTTTTCAATGAATAACATTGTAACGCAGGGAAAAATTAATGTCAAGAGCTATCCTGAATTTCTCTCTAACATTAATCAAATTCAAAGACATTTAGAGCATGTTTAAAAATGTTCTGGCGAAAAATCAGCTACAAAAACAAGTACGAGAAAGACTTCAATAGTATATTAATCCCATGCAATTCGCCCTTCCATCATCAAAAGCTGCTGCCCCATTCTCGAAAATTCCCCCAGCACAACTTTTCTCCCTTCGGCTGTCTTGTACCAGTCTTCTCTGGAAATGCCATCTACCACTACTGGATACACCAATATTTCTATCTCTGGAAATACCATCGAGTAATAGAGATACGACCTTCTGGAATGGTGCGCCTTGCAGCAAAGAATTGCCTTTTTCAAATGGATATCTTTCTTCTCAAGCAGGACTTTTGTTTTTTCCGCATTTTCTAATGTATAGGTTGCCTCACACTCTTTTAAAATAGCAGAAGCCGGAACTCCATTCTGTATCAGGACTGCCTCTAAGAAATCTGCCTCACAAGCAAAATCTGCTCCGTATTTCTGCCCTTCTTTTGAAACACCCTGAAAACTCCCCTGTACTTTCGTGTAGCCTCCTGATGGCAATAACAACGGGGCATATCCATCTTTATAAAGCCTTGCCGCTTCCTCTGTATGTTCTGGTCTGGCACAGCCTGGAATAAAGATTGCATCTGCCTTTTCGAGTTTATCTTCTAAAAATATATAATCTGTAATTTCCTGAATCTGTTTTTCATCTAAATGATACATTTTTCTACCTTCTATTACTCTATTATCCATTATTGCTGATTTTCATCTTTGTTTTTATTTGCTTTATTCTTCTTCCGATCTGCTCTCTCATCTTTCGACTTCTGGCGCATCTTCTCTGTCTGGGCTCTTTGCTGCTTACGCCAGTTCGGACGGAGTGTTCGGATAAGCAAATGGTAATTATCTTTATTTTCCAGAAAATAATTCACTTCTGCACCATAAAAGACCATCGACATACAAAAATACAGCCATAAAAGAAGAATCATAATTCCTGCCATACTTCCATAAATATATGAGAAATTTGTAAAGTTATCCATATAAATAGAACACCCTACAGAAACCGCCACCCAGCCAAGTGTTGCAATCAAAGCTCCCGGAAACTGTTTCCGAAAACTCGACACTCTATTTGGAATCCATTTATAAATTATCATAAATAACAGCGTGAGAAATATCAGGGAAAATATAATTCTTTTATGCATAAAATATCCAAGTATCGGAACTACAAAAGGAAATTTTTGGAGAAAATAACTATATAAGCTGTTACCAAATACCCACATTACAAGCATGACGCTTATCATAAGTGCAAATAGTAATGTATACACCAGACTAAATAGACGTATCGCAAAATAATTTCTATTCTCGTCAATATCGTACACCGAATTCAATCCAATAACGATAGAATAAACTCCACGCGAAGAAGACCACAGTGCCGCAATGATAGAAATCGCAGATACTGTAGTTCCCGTCTTTCGATAAATTTCATTTACAATACTTTTAATTAATGATCCTTCCTCAAAAGAAATCATTCTTGTCAGTATCACTATGATGTCATCTTTTGAAAAAGGAATGTATCTGGTTAAGGTCAGCAGGAATATCATAAATGGAAAAATAGAAAGGAGTATAAAAAAGGCAGACATCGCCCCGAATGCTCCCACATGATCATCACTGCATTTTTTCAGGAAATCCATAACCAGTTCGTATAAATTTTTAATCCTCTTTCTTGCTGGCATACTTTCTCCTCTTTATATTTTTAACTTCATACTTTTATATAGCTGCTTCGCATCATAACTTTCTCCATAGTTTAAATCAGATCTCGCATAGCCGATTTATCATACAATGTTTTCATAATTTAAGCCATATGCCACAACTATAATCAAAAAAAGAAAAGCCGCCTCATTCACATGAGACGGCTATAAAGCATACACCCAAAATGCCGTAGCCTGCGATTTTGAGTCCTAGCCAAAGCCAGGTGGGTAACTTCAATTGAACTTCTGACTTCCTCTCAAAAGGGGAGGCTTGCCATCCCTTCAACAATTTTAGTTTCCCAAGTTCAAAAATGTAGGTTCAAAATAGCAGGGGGTCTCGAACATCCCAGGCTAGTATACACATACTATAACGTAATTGCTCTTAAATTTCAAGATTAAATTATCTACTTTATTGTAAAAATATTACTTTTTATATTTCGACACGTTATGCACAAACATATCACATATACTTAATTAATAACATAAATAAATTCCGCAAAAAAATTATAATATTTATCAATACTACAGCTTCTATGCAATATTCCGTGTCAACTGCAACGAAATCTTGACCTAATCCAGATAAAGTCTTCCATCTCTCACATGATAATCACGATTTTTATGACGGAGCAGTGTATGTTTCATATAGTGAAGTAAATACTCCTCCCCTCTCATATCCAGCATCGTAAGAAGATATCTTGCCAGATAATCCGCCTCATCATCTATAAGCATCATATGCCTTCCGTTTAAATAGTATGCCAACGCACTGCCATCATTATACTGTTCTTTTAAATAATTTTTGCTGGCACTGATACGATCAATAACCATCTCTGCCACATATTTCTTCGGCATCTTCATTCCGACAAGCTTGCCGCCCGGATTAATGCTGTAATCAATCCAATATTCAAAATGATGAAGATTCCTTCCTTTGTGATGAAGCCATCCCCTTGAACAGTTCTTTAATTCCTTTTCCCGGTTAATCGGACTTCTGTCTCCCTGATAATAAATAATTCCCGGAATAAATTCAATCGGTGTATATTTGGACAAATCATGAAGAAGTCCCTGCTTATAAAGTCCCACTTTAAAACATGTTTTCATTACTAACATTTTGTGGTGGGTAATCGTGCAAAAATGTCCTTTTAAATTTTTAAATATATTCATTCTCTTTTTCCTGCTCTTTTTCTAAATTTACTGTATCCCGCACCAGATATATCGGTCTTCTCCTAATCTCTCCTAAAATAACCGACAAGTATTCTCCGATAATTCCCAAAAGGAAAAACAGTACGGTAAACATAAAACAAATTACAACGATAATTGTTGTATATCCTCCCGGTGCACCAACGTGTATTTTCATATAAATAGAATAAATAATCAGAAGCACACTTGCAATTCCGGCAGATGTTCCACAAAGAGATGCTATTTTTAATGGTAAATCAGAATAACTGATCATTGCTTTAACGGAAAACCTGAACAGATTACGAAGACTGTATTTACTCCTGCCACCTGCCCGCTCTCCTGCTGTATACTCTATTGTCGTTTTTCTAAAACCGATACTCTGCACATAGGCCCGGAGGAAACGGGAACTTTCTCTAAAATGCTTTCTTAGCACTTCCGCCGGTCTTTTTGTAACTGCAAAAAAATCAGAAGCATTCTCCTCAAAATGTGTTTCTGAAATTCCATTTAATATTTTATAAAATAATTTTGATGTAATATTCTTAAAAAGTCCTGCGCTTTTATTGGACATCCGCACCATGCTGACTACCTCATATCCCTGATGAAATGCATCTAAAATCTGTGGGATACATTCTACCGGATGCTGCAAATCTGCATCCATACAAATGACTCCGTCACCTGTGCTGTAATCAATACCTGCTATCATCGCCGCTTCATGTCCATAATTTCGGGAAAAATGAATGACTTTTACCTTTTCTGACTCCATTGCCAGACGGTCTAATATAGCCGGAGAAGCATCTTTGCTTCCATCATTGACAAAAAGAAGTTCATATTCACACGGCAGACTTTCTACTACTGGCACAACAGCCTGATACATCTTGTCCAAAACTGCTTCTTCATTATATACAGAAATAACAACGGACAATTTATTAATTATATTCATTACCTGTCCTTTCTTTTTATTTTCTTTTTCCATAATAGCATTTCCCAAAAAACTTCGCAACCAGACCCTTTTTGTTTTTCATAATGTTTTCTTGATTCTCACTTTATAAGATGACCATTTTATTTGTGACATCCTCCCTCACCTATAGGACACCACTGAAAAAGTACCTTAGATGCGGGAGTCTTCTTGCTGGAAGAGGATAAAATGTGCTTTTTCTGCGATTATTTTTTGATATTCTTCTTTCATAAAGTGATTATTTCATTTACGAATTACGATTTTCATGCGGTTATTCCTCGATATTCTCCTTTACAAAGTACTTATTTCATGCTAAACTCGGTTAGATACGACAGTTCATTTGTACCATCCTGTCGATAAACAAAACCAGGACAGCATTTTATTTTAACCGGAAAGATTTGACGAGAATATATGATTTAGAGATGCTGTGTGTTTGCAGCATCTTTTTTATTAGGAGGATTTTTAATGTATATTTTAGAAACAGAGCAGTCCTTCGATTCCGCCCATTTTTTAAGTGGCTACGAAGGCAAATGCAGTAACCTCCACGGACACCGATGGAGAGTTGTGGCTCGAATTGCTATGGACGAATTAAATAAAGAAGGCCAGACCAGAGATATGGTCATTGATTTCGGGGATTTCAAGAACGCTCTTAAAAAGCTTACTGATGCTTTAGATCATTCTTTCATTTTTGAAACAGGTTCTTTAAAAGAGAGAACAGTTGCCGCATTGAAAGACGAAGGATTTTTACTTCATGAAGTTCCTTTCCGTCCGACTGCAGAACAGTTTTCCCGCTATTTTTATGAACAGCTTAAGGGACTGAACTTCCCTGTATATGACATTTCCGTATACGAAACACCGACAAACTGTTCCACTTACCGGGAGGCTTCTTTATGATAACCTATCCCGTAGTTGAAAAGTTTGTAAGTATCAACGGCGAGGGACAAAAAGCCGGGAAAATCGCAGCATTTATCCGAATGAGAGGCTGCAATCTTGCCTGCAATTACTGTGATACTTCCTGGGCCAATACAAAAGACTGCCCTTGTGAATTTTTATCTGCCGAAGAACTAATCACCTGGCTCAAAGAACATTCCATAGAAAATGTTACTTTGACCGGGGGAGAACCTTTACTGACAGAAGAAATTGCTCCCCTGATTGAAGCTCTTGGTACTGCCGGTTTTTCCGTAGAGATTGAAACCAATGGAAGTGTTTCTCTTAACACTTTCGATACACTCGCTCACCGCCCGGCTTTTACTATGGATTATAAATGCCCGGACAGCGGCATGGAAAATGCAATGAACACAGACAACTTTTCCCTGCTTATCCCTAAAGACACCGTAAAGTTTGTTGTCAGCAGCATTTCCGATTTAGACAAGGCAAGGGAAATCTGTATACAATATAAAGTTGCCGAGCATTGTCCTATTTTTTTAAGTCCAGTATTTGGCAGAATCGAACCAAAAGAAATTGTTGAATATATGATAGAACACCATTGGAATGAAGCCCGTCTCCAGCTCCAGATGCACAAGTTTATCTGGCCGCCGGAACAGCGCGGAGTATAAAAAGGAGGAAAGAACATGGCAATAGATAAAGATGCCATTCGTGAACACGTCAGAGGCATTCTCGCCGCCCTCGGTGATGACCCTGACCGTGAAGGATTGAAAGAAACACCCGACCGTGTAGCCCGTATGTACGAGGAAGTTTTTGAGGGAATGAACTACACCAATCATGAAATCGCCATGATGTTTAATAAATCATTTAAAGACGATTTATGTGTCGGCTCTGATAAAAAAGATATCGTCTTAGTTCGGGATATCCCGATTTTCAGCTATTGCGAACACCACATCGCCCTCATGTACGATATGTCTGTTTCCGTAGCATACATTCCAAAAGAAAAGGTTCTCGGATTAAGCAAAATCGCAAGGATCTGTGACATGGCTTCTAAACGCCTCCAGCTTCAGGAACGAATAGGCTCCGACATCGCAGAAATCATGTGCGAAGCCGCTGAGACAGACGATGTTGCTGTAATCATCCACGGAACACATAGCTGTATGAGCGCACGAGGAATCAAAAAAGAAGCCGCATCTACTGTTACAACTACTTTCCGCGGCCGCTTTGAGACAGATGCTGCCATTCAGAGCCAGCTTACGATGATGCTGCATGCGTAAAATAAGGACATAAAAACTCATATTCAAAATTATCTATATAATAAATAGAGATTTACCATCACACACGAAAGAAGGAATCATTCATGCAGGAACTTAAAAATAAAGATGCTGCTGTTGTTGTTTTCAGCGGCGGACAAGATAGTACTACTTGCCTTTTCTGGGCATTAAAACGCTACAAAAAAGTAATCGCTTTATCATTCGACTATCATCAGAAACATGTAAAAGAATTAGAGTGTGCAAAGAAAATCTGCCGTGATCATGAAGTAGAACACCACATCATGGACATGAGCCTCTTAAACCAGCTCGCTCCTAACTCCCTCACACGAGTAGATATCAAAGTAGACGAAAGCGCACCAGAAGAGGGAACACCAAACAGCTTCGTTGACGGAAGAAATCTTCTCTTTCTTTCCTACGCTGCAGTATTTGCAAAACAGAGAGGCATCACAGACATTATTACCGGCGTATCCCAGAGCGACTTCTCCGGCTACCCAGACTGCCGTGATATGTTCATTAAGTCTTTAAATACAACCCTCTGCCTCGCTATGGACTATCAGTTTGATATTATCACACCTCTGATGTGGCTCGACAAAAAAGAAACATGGGCTTTAGCAGATGAACTTGGCGCATTCGATATTATCAGAAATGAAACATTGACCTGCTATAACGGAATCATTGGGGACGGATGTGGACACTGCCCATCATGTAAGCTGCGCAAAAAGGGACTTGATGCCTATTTGGCCTCTAAATAGGCATTTGCCGGGGTGAGTAAACAGACGAAGTCTGAGA
>UMJJ01047130.1_pt1 | contig 11866 bp, 16 predicted proteins | sample 1966051 | NCBI WGS metagenome assembly UMJJ01 (sample SAMEA4836147, study PRJEB28245) | human gut metagenome | biome: gut microbiome; material: fecal sample | place: Denmark | collected 2008
ATGTTTTTTGATTCATCTTGTGTTTTCCTAATAATTCGGATAATTTAATTCTGATCATACTTACCACCTTACTATTGCAAAGAATATAGAAAAAAATACTTTTTTGTTTTTTACAGTTGTATTTTATCATTTTATGTAATATTATAACAGACAGAACGCAAAATATAACGATAAGAGTAATAAAAACTTTACTAGCAGTAAAAGAAAGGAAACAATATGAAGGGACAAGAAGAAAACGTAAGAGAAAATAAAATGAGATGGAAAGAAGAGAATAAAAGATATTTATTAGAAATGCAAAAGTTTTTAGATAGGGTAGATAATATAGAAGATGAAAAATTAAAGGAAAGTATTATTTATCAAATGTTACGATGTGATAAAATTTTAACAGAAATTTCGGAAGAAATGTTTAAAAAATGTTATGAGCAGGGAAAAAGAGAAACTTTGAAAAATAATGTATACTGCTTAAAAATTGGAACAAAATAATAGCATGATGAAAGTAAAAAAAATAGTAGTAGGATTGGTAGCTGGTATCATTAGTGGACTTTTTGCATCCGGAGGAGGAATGATTTTGGTGCCAGCGTTTTTATACATTTTAAAACTACAAGAAAAACAGGCAAGAGCAACATCTATTTTTTGTATTTTGCCTATGGTAATCGCTAGTTCCTTTTTTTATTTAAAGGGCGATTATATTGATTGGAAAGTAGGAATATTAGCAGCAATAGGAGGAATGATAGGTGGATTTTTAGGAAGTAAACTATTAAAAAAGATTTCCAATCGAGTATTAAAATTAGGATTTACTATTTTTTTACTATATGTATCTATTAGAATGTTATTTTTTTAAAAGGAGTATCCATGATAGAAATTGTAATAGGAATAATTTCAGGATTCGTAAGTGCAATGGGAATGGGAGGAGGAACTATTCTAATTCTTTGTCTTACTCTTTTTTTGGGATATGAGCAACATATTGCACAAGCATCAAATTTAGTATTTTTTATTCCTACTTCGCTAGTAGCTATTTATATGAATTTAAAAAATAAAATGATTGATTATTCATTAGCAATGACTGTTGCAATACCAGGTGTATTAGGAGCAATTTTAGGTTCCTTTCTTTCGATACAAATGGATTCTACGGTGCTTCGTAAATGTTTTGGAGCTTTTTTAGGGATGATTGCACTACATGAAATATATTCCTATCGAAAGCAGTATATAAAATCCAAAAAAGAGACATACTAGAGATATAATAAAAATAGGATAAGGAGGAAAGGAAATGAAATTTGTTAAAGGAATGTTAATAGGAACATTGCTTTCTGCAGGAGTGGTAATGATGTATAGTGAAACCATGAATGGAAGCAAAAAAAAGTGGATGAAAAAAGGAAAGAAAATGATTCACAAAATGGGAATTATGTAAGAACAAAAAGAGGACGTCACATTTGACCCCCTCTTTTTTCTTGCTATTTGCCACAAGGTAATTCTGGTCTATGACAGTCTTCCTTACAATCACAATCCATTTTTACACCTTTTAGACAATCGCCTTTAGCATTGCATTTTGCGCAAATTTTTACGTGTTTTACTTGATTTACCCAAATCTCTACCTCATAGGTCCTATTTGGACAAAGTGGTCCAAATACAAACTCTCCATCTTTATCGGTAAATGTGTGAGAAACAGGACGATGTTCTTCTTTTCCACATTCACAGACAACTTCAATTAATTTAACAACTGCATCACAAATTGGTTCTTTATGACAATCGTGGACAACGCCATAAATAACATCTCTTCCGTCCTCAGGTATAGTGATGTCTAAATCAAATTGTTTTCCATTTGCTGCTTTTCCATCGATATCAACGATAGGGCATACGGTTTTTTCGTATTCCATATTATTACTTCCTTTCTTAAAAGAATTCACTTTCGAAAGCTTATTATATTGTATGCAAAAGTTTAAAAGGTGTTACTGGTATTAGAAATAGCAACAAATTTTGGTGGTAAAGGCAAAAAATATAGTGTTATAAACAAAACTATAGTATAATAGAAGACAAGAAAGGAGAAGTAAAAGTGGATACAAGACCAATTGGTATGTTAGATTCTGGTATGGGGGGAGTAACCGTTCTAGCAGAAATAAAGAAAGAGCTTCCCAAAGAAAACATAATTTATTATGGAGACACTTTACACTTTCCATATGGTAATAAATCGAGAGAAACTATTTTAGAATTAACCCAAAAAGGAATTTCTTTTTTGGTAGATAAGGGAGTAAAAGCAATTGTAATTGCCTGTGGAACAGCTACTAGTCAGGCTTTAGAAGAATTACAATCCCAGTATACTATTCCTATTATAGGAATTATAAAGCCAACAATAGAAGAAATAGCCAAAAGAAATTATTCTCGTATAGGAGTGATAGGAACGGCAGGAACAATTCGTAGTAAGGCATGGGAAAACGCCTTAAAACAAGTATTACCTGATAGTACAGTATATTCCAAAGCTTGTCCTTTGCTTGCACCTATGGCAGAAGAAGGTTGGACAGACAATGAAATAGCAAGACTTACGGTTAAGGAATATGTAAAAGATTTTAAAGAAAAGAAGCTAGAAGGATTGATTTTAGGATGTACGCATTATTCATTTTTTCAAAAATGGATACAGCAAGAACTAGGAAAAGAAGTTTCTATTATTAATACAGGGGAAATGGTAAGCAAAACTATAAAGAAAATTTTGCAAGAACAGGACATACAAAACCTCGAAGAAGAAAAAGAAGTAGAGATATATTTAACTAATATAGAGTGTAATATGGTGCAAATGTTAGAAAAGTATTTACCTAAGAAACAGATTACCTATTCTATTTTGCATCAAGAAGAAAAATAGGAATAAAACCAAAAAACCTCCATATATATGAAGTAATAAAAGGAGGGAAAAAATGAAAAAAAGAATTGTAATTAGTTTGTTGGTAGTAGGACTACTATGTTGTTTTTCGGTAGTATATGCATCACAGGAGTATAGCTTTGATTTACAATACACAGGAAGTGTACTAAAAAATGTAGAAAAAGATGCTAATGTCATGCTAAAAGGAGACAACGCACCTTTATATCAAAAAGTACGAATCAAAGTAGATGTAGAAGGACCAGGAACTCCTAAAATTATGGCAAAAGATACAAATGAAATGGAAATTGATATTGCTAAAGAAGGATTTTGGGGACCAGCAGAGGGTTTTGCTGTACAAGGTACTTTTACTAATACTACTCCTGTAAAGGTAACATTTCCAGAAGCGGGAAAATATGAAATTACGCTTAGCCTTGTAGATGTAAGCAATGCCAATAATGTTATTGTTACGCAAAGTTATACCATAGATGTATTAGAAGAAGTGCCAGACCACAATACTACAAACGAAATAACAAATGTTGTGATGAATGAAGTAAATGAGATGAACAATAATGCCAATATAGAAGAATTACCTACTACAGGAACTACAATATGGGAATATATGCTATATACTGTAATTGTGGCAGTTATATTAGGAGTTGGGTATATGGTAATAAGAAGAAAAAAACAAGAAGGCTAAAGAAAAGGCAATAAAGGACATACACATTTGACAAGTATTTAGAATATAAATATGTCAAATGTGTATTTTTTGATAAATGAGGTAAAACATGAAAAGTAGAACATATCCCTTAAATAGCCAAAAAAAATATATATTCTGGCTAATCATTGGTATTAGCCTATTGTTAGGAGGAGGAATCTTTTTACAAAAAACAATAAGAGGAACCAATATTCCAAAAGAAGCTAAACTAGAAGTACAAACTAAATTTTCTGTAGAAGAGTTACAATGGGAAGGAGAAGCAAAAGAAGAAAAAGAAAAACCAGCTTCACAAGAGCCACAAGAGCCACGAAAGCCACAAGAACCGCAAGAAACTTTACAAGCCTATCAAAATATGCCACAGCAAATAAATGGTTATACTGTATTAGGAAAATTAATTATCCCAAAAATAGAATTAGAAACTTACATATTAGACGAAACCAATAAAACATCATTAAATACATCGGTTACTAAATTAGAAGGACCAGGAATTAATGAAGTAGGAAATTTTTGTATTACAGGACATAATTATTTAAATGCAAATATGTTTGGAAAATTAAAAAAATTAGAAATAGGAGATACGATTTCTATGGTAGACCCATATGATAGAAAAATTGATTACCAAGTATATGCCATAGAAAAAGTAAGTCCCAAAGATGTATCTTGTGTAAGCCAAGAAACAGAAGGAGATAGAGAAGTAACACTAATAACCTGCACCCTAGGAGCCATACAAAGGCTAGTAGTAAAATGTATCGAAATTTATGATTAAATAGGAATAAAGTTTGATTTTGGACATATATATTAAAAGCAAGTATCCTTTAAAAGTGGTAGGAGGAAGTTTATGTTTTTTGTAATGAATAAAAGAAAAATATATTCCTATATGGTAGCACTAAGTACGGTAGCTATTTTACTTACCTTTGGTATGGCACTTACAAACCATATGAATGCACAAACTATACAAACATCGAGTTATACCAATAGGTTAGTACCAATTTATCAGGTAGATAGGCAAGAAAAACAAGTGGCTCTTAGTATGAACTGTGCATGGAGTGCGGAGGATATTGACCTTATATTAGAAACCTTACAAAAAGAAAATGTTAGGATTACATTTTTTATGGTAGGCGATTGGGTAGAAAAATATTCAGAGGCAGTAAAGAAAATTGCAGATGCTGGTCATGAAATTGGAAATCATTCTAATACACATCCACATGTAAATTCTATGTCTTATGAGCAAAATAGAAAAGAAATACAAGAGTGTTCAAACAAAATAAAGCAAATTACAGGAAAAGGAACATCACTGTATCGAGGACCTTATGGAGAATATAATGATACCGTAATAAAAGCAGCTACTGCAGAAAATCACAAAGTGATACAATGGAATATTGATACTTTAGATTATAAAGGACTTACCGGAAAAGAAATGATAGAAAGAATTAACGAAAAGCTAACCAAAGGAAGCATCATTTTAATGCATAATGGTACAAAATATACAGCAGAAAGTTTGGAAATGATAATAGAAAGTATCAAAGAAAAAGGATATACCATTGTTCCAGTATCTGAATTAATTTATTCGCAAAATGATGAGATAGATGCAAATGGAGTGCAAAAACTAAAAAAAGAAGGGTAAGGAAAACTTGTGACTTACTACAGAATATTCTAGTTAAAATTGGAAATACTAACGAAAGAAACCAAAAAAGGAGAAGGAACAAATGGCTTTTATTGGGGTAATTGCAGAAAGCAGTAAAGTGAAATATGCTAAAACGATATTGGAAAAAAATTTAAACAAACAAAACATAACCGTATTTACTATTACAGATAACAATATAGAAAATATTCGTAATATCAAATTTGAAACCATTGTTATGACAAAAGAACTAAAAAAAGAAGAATATTTAAAAAATATCTTAAGAAATACGAAATATTTGATTATAAATGCAGATATGAGGTATAATGTAAGTGTACTACAAAATATGGAACTAACGGTAATTACGTATGGATTTAATCCAAAATCAACTGTTACTATTTCTAGTATCGAAGAAGAAAAGATACTCCTTTGTATCCAAAGAAATATGCAAGATATTAACCGGGCAAACCATAGAGGCACAAGAACTTAGCATAGAGGTACAAGATAAAAATCAGCAAAGAGATATAGAGGTGATAATGGGCAGTATGATTGGTGTGTTGATTTATGGACAAAGAAATATCATTATTTAGCATAAAGAAATAATGACCTATTTAGAAGGCAGAACAAGATAAAATGCCTATAAAAAATAGAAAAATTATAAAAAATTAACATTTTATGTAGACAAATCCAAAAAAAGGTAGTATAATAGGAAATGTAAACTAAAATGAGTCTAAAAACAAAACAGGATGAATAAACTACAAATAGAGAAACAAAGTTAAGGGAGGAAATAAAATTGAGTACAAATTATGGAGATAACAACCACTTAAGATTGGTGGGAAAAGTTACAAGTGAGAAAAACTTTAGTCATGAAATCTATGGAGAAAAGTTTTATGTATTTAATCTAGAAGTAGCAAGACTAAGTGGAATGGCAGATATGATACCAGTAACAGTATCTGAAAGATTACTTACCAAACAAGATTTGAGCATAGGAACCAAAGTAATTATAGAAGGTCAATTTAGATCTTATAATAGTTACGAAACAGAGAAAAACAGATTAGTACTTACCGTATTTGCAAAAGATATTGAGTTTTTACCAGAAGACGAAGATATCACACCAAGCAAAGATAATGTTTCTAATGAGGTAACATTATGTGGATATATTTGCAAAAAACCAATTTATCGTAAAACACCATTTGGAAGAGAAATTGCAGATGTATTACTTGCTGTTAATAGAGCATACAACAAAAGCGATTATATCCCATGTATTTGTTGGGGACGTAATGCTAGATTCTGTCAAGACATGGAAGTTGCTACAGAAATAAAAATAGTAGGTAGAGTACAATCTAGACCATATGAAAAGAAACATGAAGACGGAACAGTAGAAACAAGAGTTGCCTATGAAGTATCTGTTAGTAGTTTAGAAATCATTGAAGAAGGAAAAAAAGAAGAAACAGAACAACCAGTAGAAGAAAAAGAAGAAGTTATTTAAATAAACATATAAATTCCAAATAGCCAAAAAATCATCTTAAAAGCTAAGATGATTTTTTGTTTGCTCTTTTTGTATAAAATAGGTAAAAATGGAATATACTAGTAATAAGAAAGAGAGGAGAAAACATGCATCCTGAATATTTAAAAGAAAGTAAAGTGATAGAAAAAACAGCAGAACAAAAGAAGATGGAGCTTTTGGTAAGTATTATGAAAAGTAAAAGAGAGCTAGATGCTGCTAATCGTAATTTTGAATATGCAGAATCAGAACTTATTGACTATTATACTTATCAAATAAAAGCAATGCGTTCTAAACTAGATTATTTAGTAAAAAAAGCGAAAAAGAATGGTATCGCCTTAGATATGATTAGTGAGATAGAGATTCGTTTAAATGAAGCATAAGAAAGGAATATTTGTCCTACCTAGTTCATAAAAATGAAATAGAGGTAGGTGAAAAGGATGGAAGGAAATACGATTCTTGTTTATGTTGCTTGTATTATTTTTTTATTCCTTTTTGGCAGAATATTTGTATTGCCTTTAAAAAGTATCTTAAAGTTAATAGTAAATTCCATATTGGGAGCACTCCTAATTTGGTTTATCAATCTTATTGGAGGCGCTTTTGGATTTCATATTGGATTAAACCTAGTAACATCTATCGTAATAGGAATATTAGGATTACCAGGAGCAATTTTATTAATTGTATTAAAACTTGTGTTATAACTAAAAAAAAAGAAAGGCTAATTCTGTAAAAGAACTAGCCTTTTTTCTTTTCTTTATTCAACGGTAACAGATTTTGCAAGATTTCTTGGCTTATCTACATCTAAGCCTTTTTCTTTTGAAATGTAGTAAGAAAGTAGTTGCAAAGGTACAACAGATAGTACAGGAGAAAGCATTGGATGTGTTTTTGGAATGGTATAAATAAAATCAAATCCTTTATTTTCTAATTCTTGATTGGTAACCACCATTGTTTTAGCTCCACGAGTAATTACCTCTTGAATATTGCTAATAGTTTTGGCAGCTAAATCTGGGTTAGTAATCATACTAATAACGGTAACACCATTTTCAATAAGTGCAATTGGTCCGTGCTTTAATTCACCAGCAGCATAAGCTTCGGAATGAATATAAGAAATTTCTTTTAATTTTAAAGAACCTTCTAATGCAACGGCATAATCGACACCTCTTCCTAAAAAGAACATATCAGACTCTTTATATATTTTTTTAGCAAAGTCTTGAACTGGTTTTGTATTTTTTAAAATTTCTTCTATCTTAGTAGGAAGCAATAATAATTCTTGTTTTATGTTTTCTATTTCAGAATTGCTATTTTCTTGTAATACTTCAGCCATATAAAGAGCAAGCAAACTAAGTAATACAAGTTGTGCTGTATAAGCTTTTGTGGAAGCTACAGCAATTTCTGGACCTGCATGTGTATAAATACAATAATCAGCTTCTCTAGTAATGCTACTTCCAATTACATTGGATACTGCAAGAGTTTTTGCTCCTTTGGATTTAGCAAGTTTTACTGCTGCAATGGTATCTGCTGTTTCTCCAGATTGACTAATATAAATACATAATGTTTTGTCATCAATTAATGGGTCACGATAACGGAATTCAGAAGCAATATCTACTTCTGTTGGAATGTGACAAAACTTTTCAAAAAGAGCTTTGGTACCAAGACCTGCATGCATTGCTGTTCCACAAGCTATAATATAAATTTTATGGAGAGAGGTTAAATAATCCTTACTAAGGGATAAGTCCTCAAACGCGATAGCTTCATTAGATTTTAGCTTAGCGCCAATGGTTTCGCGAATAGATTTTGGCTGTTCAAAAATTTCTTTTAGCATGTAGTCTTCAAAACCATCCTTGTCAGCAGAACTTGCATCCCATTCAATATTTTTTAATTCCTTTGTAATAGGTGCTAACTCTTTATCATAAAATTTTGCTTCATCGCGAGAAAGAAGAACATATTCATAATCATTTAGCAGATAAAAGTCTCTGGTAAAGGACAAAATAGCAGGAATATCAGAACAAATATAAAATTCTCTTTTTCCTTTTCCAATAACAAGTGGGCTATCTTTACGTACCACAATCATGTTGTCTGGATAAAGAGAAGAGATAACTTCAATAGCAAAGCTTCCTTGCATCGCATTACAAGTTTTTTGTACTGCTCGCAAAAATGCCATGGTATCTTTTTGTGTATCCTGATTGATATAATAATGAATTAAGTTAGGAATTACCTCTGTATCGGTTTGAGAACGGAAAGAATATCCTTCTTTGGTAAGAAAATCTCTTAATTCATTGTAATTTTCGATAATACCATTATGTACAACAGAAAAGGTATTGCTATTATCCATATGAGGATGAGAATTTTCTTTACATGGTTTTCCATGCGTTGCCCATCTAGTATGAGCAATACCAATAGAACCATTTAAATCATCAATTCCTTCTAAGTCATATAAATTCATAACCCTTCCTTTATTTTTCATTAAAGATACATATCCGTCTTCGATGGTAGAAATACCAGCAGAATCGTATCCTCTATATTCTAGTCTTAATAATCCATTTATTAATATTGGGCACGCTTTTTTGGTGCCAATGTAACCTACTATTCCACACATAGTAAAAAAACCTCCTTAAATTATAAATAAAACTTAAAAAGGTTCGTAAACATTTTGGCTTGCTAAAAAAACTTACTTGGTAATTTTCTTTGTTCTAATATTGCTATTAGGTTTTACAAAATTACTTCATGACAGTAAGTATGCCATAGAACCATCCGCCGAGTCTTTCGATAAGTTCTAATCCTCGTCAACAACTACCGTAAAAACAGTAATTGTCCAGGCGCTAACTTTCAATTCTAAAATCCTCCTTCCTTTTAAAGTAGATTGTTTACGAAATGCTTTTTAATTTTACTATACTATATTACAACAAATTGCAAAATGTGACAAGAGAAAAGAAAAAAATTTTTGAAAAAAGCCACAAGACTATGCTATAATAAATAGGAATATGGTAAAAGAGGTGAAACAAGAGATTATGTTTGACATAGAAGCAGAATTAAAAAAATTACCCAATAAACCTGGGGTATATATTATGCATGATAAAGACGATACCATTATTTATGTAGGCAAAGCGGTGGTACTAAAAAATAGGGTAAGACAATATTTTCGTAAGAATAATAAAACGGCACGTATCCAAAAAATGGTGTCTTTAATAGATCATTTTGAATATATTGTAACAGATAACGAAGCTGAGGCTTTAATTTTAGAATGTAACTTAATAAAAAAAAATAGGCCTAAATTTAATGTACTCTTAAAAGATGATAAAACATATCCCTATATTAAAATAGATGTAAAATCTGATTTCCCAAATGTATTTACTACTAGAAGAATTGTAAATGATGGAGCAAAATATTTTGGACCGTATGCCAATAGTGGTAGTGCCAAGGAAATGGTAAATTTTATTCGTGAAAAATTTCCAATAAGGCAGTGTAGAAATTTTAAATCTACTACCAGACCATGCTTAAATTATCATATTAAAAGGTGTCCAGCTCCTTGTGTGGGCTATGTTACAAAAGAAGAGTATCATAAGCAAATAGAGCAAATTATAGACTTACTAGAAGGCAAAACAGATGGTGTTATTAAAAAACTAAAACAAGATATGCAAGAAGCATCAGAAAAACAAAACTATGAAAAAGCAGCATCTATCCGAGATACCATGATAGCCATTCAAAATATTTCAGAAAAGCAAAAGGTTTCTAATATTTCAGAAAATGACATCGATGTGATTGGACTTTGGAAAAACGATTTAAAAGTATGTATTGAAATATTTTTTGTACGTTCTAGTAAAATGATAGGAAGAGAGCATTATTTTTTAGAAAATATGCAAGATGAAGAAAATAAGGAAATTTTAGCAGAGTTTATTAAGCAATATTATATGGATAGACCAGGAATTCCGCATAAGATTATGCTTCGTGAGGAACTAGCAGAAAAAGAACTAATAGAAGAATGGCTAAGCAGTATGGCAGGAAGAAAGGTAGAATTGCGTTTTCCAAAAAAAGGAGAAAAATTAAGATTTGTAGAAATGGCAGAACAAAACGCAAAAATCACTTTGGAAAATAGCTATCAGGAAAAATATAATATTGTAAAAGAGTTAAAAGAAGTATTACAAATGGATAAACTACCAAGAAAAATAGAAACTTATGATATTTCTAATATTGCTGGAAGCCATATTGTGGCTGGTATGTGTGTGATGCAAGATGGAGTGATAAAAAAGAACTTATCCAGAAGATTTCGCATTAAAACAGTAGAAGGGCAAGATGACCCTAAATGTATGGCAGAGGTAGTAAGAAGAAGGTTAAAACATTCCATAGAAAACCCCAAAGGAGCCTTTGGAGAACTTCCAGATACTATTTTTGTAGACGGAGGAATTACAGAACTAAGAGCGGTAAAAGGGGTTATAGAGGAATATCAGTTATCCATTCCTGTGTTTGGTATGGTAAAAAATGAAAAGCATACCACAAGGGCTTTAATAGATGAAAATAGAGTAGAACTGCCTCTTTCAGAAGAATTAAAAAAACAAATTACACTGTTTCAAGATACAGTGCATCATACAGCAATAGAATACCATAAAAAATTGCGTGATAAGGAAATAACAAAATCTAGTTTAGATGCTATTTTAGGAATTGGAGAAGTAAAAAAACAGGCATTACTTAGAAAGTTTGGAAGTATAACCAAAATAAAAGAAGCATCTATAGAGGAAATAAGTAGTATACAAGGCATTAATGAAAAGATGGCAAGGACCATAAAAGAAGAACTAGAAAAAGAATAAGGGAAAAGTGTCTAAAAACAAAGAACGATTTTTGGAATATTTAAAATCCTTTCTGCATATAGTAATAATAGAGAAAATATAAATGGGGGGATTTTAATATGGAACATGCAAAAGATGAGATTTTTGAGGTGCGTTATTATGAAGACGAAAATCGTTTGGAGGTACAAAAAAAGAGGACAAGCAAGTTAAAACGTTTTATCAAACAAAATAGAGCTTTTTCTGGCATCTTGCTATTAACCGTTATTATGGGACTAATGAATACGGTTTTAATTTCTAATTTTATTATGGTATTAAGTAGAATGTAAAACGAAAAAACAGTTGGCACGTTAGAAAAAAGAAACGTTAGTGTAAAATTAATGTAGGCCTACATAATTTT
>UMJJ01039416.1_pt1 | contig 11775 bp, 12 predicted proteins | sample 1966051 | NCBI WGS metagenome assembly UMJJ01 (sample SAMEA4836147, study PRJEB28245) | human gut metagenome | biome: gut microbiome; material: fecal sample | place: Denmark | collected 2008
TGTTATCGCTGCAACAGACGGTCCTATGGCTCAGACTAAGGAGCACCTTCTTCTTGCACGTCAGGTTGGCGTTCCCTACATCATCGTATTCATGAACAAGATCGACCAGGTTGACGATCCTGAGCTTATCGAGCTTGTTGAGATGGAAATCCGTGAGACTCTTAACGAGTACGATTTCCCGGGCGACGACACACCGATCATCAAGGGTTCTGCTCTTAAGGCTCTTGAGTACGACGGTGACGATGTAAACGCTCCTGAGCTTGCTTGCATCTGGGAGCTCATGGATGCTGTTGATACTTACATCCCGACTCCTGACCGTAAGGCTGACCTTCCGTTCCTTATGCCTGTTGAGGACGTATTCACAATCACAGGCCGTGGTACAGTTGCTACAGGTAGAGTTGAGCGTGGACAGCTCAAGATGTCTGACGAAGTTGAAATCGTTGGTCTTTCCGACGAGAAGAAGAAGACTGTTGTTACAGGTATCGAAATGTTCCGTAAGCTCCTCGACTATGCTGAGGCAGGCGACAACATCGGTGCTCTTCTTCGTGGTATCCAGAGAGACGACATCGAGCGTGGCCAGGTTCTTTCTAAGCCCGGTTCAATTCATCCTCACACAAAGTTCTCAGGTCAGGTTTACGTTCTGACTAAGGACGAGGGTGGCCGTCATACTCCGTTCTTCAACAACTACCGTCCTCAGTTCTATTTCAGAACAACAGACGTTACAGGTGTTATCACTCTTCCTGAGGGAACAGAGATGTGCATGCCCGGCGATAACGTTACAATGAACGTTGAGCTCATCACTCCGATCGCTATCGAAGAAGGTCTTCGTTTCGCTATCCGTGAGGGTGGACGTACAGTTGGTTCAGGCGTTGTTACCGCTATCAACGAATAATTAAATTATTCAATATAAGAGACAGGTCGAAAGGCCTGTCTTTTTTTATCGCTCTAATAAGGTAGAATAAATCATATAGTACAGTTTTTGCTGCCGTCACGGTCTCGGAACGTATTACCCTGAGCTTGAGGATATCGTCCACTATGAAACGGAAGATAACAAGCTGAACGAATACGGCACGGAGGAGCTAAACCGGGCGCATGTTGAGAACTTGATCCAAAAATATAAGCGGCTGACTGTTGGAAGCATTGACCCTGCAAATATTGCGAAATATCAGGCATGGCTCAATGAGTAGTAGGGCAGAAAGACTCAACTAAGTATTGCAAATTCCGAAAATAGTGGTATAATAAGTGCATCAAGATATTTTAATTCGTCAGATATTCTGTATGAGTATTTAAAAAAAGTTAAGCCTATAGACGGATATGAAGATATATCTATTCACGGCGATTGGTCAGGGTTTTCGATTAATGATTCAAACGGAAATGAGATAAAATCGTATACACCAAAAGAATTTGCAGAAATACTGAAAGAAGATCCGAATTATCACGGTGGAAATGTTAGATTGCTTTCATGTGAAACAGGTTCAAAAGGAGCTGTGGCAGCTCAGCAATTGGCAGATGCTTTGAACGTTGATGTTTTAGCACCGACAGATGTATTGTTTATTGACTTTAATGGTAAAATGACGATAGGTCCGGACGAATATACAAATTCCGGAGATTGGAAATTATTTAAACCAAGGAGGGTGAAAAATGATTGTAATCGGTAGATTTAAAGAAATGATGAACGATGATCAATATCCGTCGATTCATTTCTTAATTTCAAAAAAATGAAAATGAAGATAAAGAAAAAATACTTAATTATTTAAAAGCAGGTAAGATTACGTCTGTATCTCCCTCAGCTTGTTATGATGTTATAAGCGGAGATAAAATCAAGTTACCTTTGCAAATGATGACAGACGGAAAATATGCTTGGCGATCAGATGTAATTTACTATGTCGAAAAGTATAATATGTCTTTGTTGAATGATTTTATCAAGCACGTTTTATCCTGATACAATGTAACTATGCAGATAAAATGAATGCGAGAAATAACATGAAATGGCTTAAAAATATAGATAGTCTCTCTGAATGCGGCGAAGTTGGACCCTGTCCTTTTTGCGGAAGTAATGACACAAGTTACAATGCTAAGAAAGTTAATGGCAATATGGGTTATGTGGTTATCTGGTGCAATGAATGCAAGAAATCTCATGTTATTTCACGAGCAAATATAACCGAAATAATGAATAACAGTCAAGATGTTCCAAAAGGAATATTTTAATTCGATGTTATAGCAACAGCACCCTGAGAAATCAAGGTGCTTTTTTCATGCCTATAATTTCAGTGTTGCCGTAATGGTGACGCTGTTTTTATATCAAAAATACAGTTTGCCCGTATCTGAAAAAACGGGGTGCGGATGTCCTTATCCGTAAAAAAGGAGAGTATATGGCTGAAGAAGTCAACAACACAGAGAATACAGAAAACGGCAATGTACAGCAGGACACAAATACAGGTGCGGCGAATACAGAGCCGGAGAAGAAGTATTCCGAGGAGGAGATGAACGGTATCTCCAAGAAAAACAGCCCCTTACCGAGAGGTAAGGAGCTGCTGATTATATAATATCTTATTTAACCGACTTGATCATTGATTCGCCTGTCATTTCCTTCGGCTGGGGGAGATCCATGATCTGGAGCATTGTCGGTGCAAGGTCGCAGAGCTTACCTGTTTCCTTGAGCTCGCAGTCATAGCCTACAATGCAGAGCGGAACCGGATTGGTTGAGTGCGGTGTGAACGGCTTGCCGTCGTCACCGATCATCTTGTCTGCATTGCCGTGGTCGGCAGTGATGAGGACTGCACCGCCCATGCTGAGCGCTGCGTCGCAAACTCTGCCTACGCACTCGTCAACGGCCTCAACAGCCTTGACAGCCGCCTCAAATACGCCTGTGTGACCGACCATGTCGCAGTTAGCAAAGTTGAGGATAACAACGTCATACTTGTCGGATTTAATCTGCTCGCAGACTGCATCGCAAACCTCGTATGCACTCATCTCCGGCTTGAGGTCGAAAGTCGGAACATCGGGGGAGTGGATAAGAATTCTGTCTTCACCCTTAAATGTCTTTTCCTCGCCTCCGTTGAAGAAGAATGTAACGTGAGCATATTTTTGCGTCTCGGCGATTCTGAGCTGAGTTTTTCCCTGTGAAGCAAGGTACTCGCCCATAGTCATTTTAAGCTCCTCCGGCGGGAATGCAACGCTTACATTCGGCATTGTTTCGTCGTACTGAGTCATGCAAACGTATGTGAGCGGGAAGAAACCGTTCTTTCTCTCAAAGCCGTCAAACTTCTCGTCAACGAAGGTTCTTGTGATCTGTCTTGCACGGTCGGGACGGAAGTTGAAGAATACAACGCTGTCGTTTGCCTTGATCATGCCGTTCTTATTGATAACGGTCGGAACGATGAATTCGTCCGTAACTCCGTTAGCATAGGATTCGTTCATGCTGTCAACTGCGCAGTCTGCCTGAATTCCTTCGCCGTAAACCATTGCGGCATAAGCCTTCTCAACTCTGTCCCAAGCAAAGTCACGATCCATAGCGTAGTAACGACCCATAACCGTTGCAATTTCGCCGACTCCAAGCTCCTTTGTTTTAGCATAAACATCCTTGATGAAGCCGACACCCGATGTTACGGAAACATCACGTCCGTCCATGATGCAATGAACATATACCTTGTCGAGACCCTCGCGCTTTGCCATTTCAAGCAAGCCGTAAAGGTGCTCAATGTGGCTGTGAACGCCGCCGTCGGAAAGAAGTCCTACAAGGTGGAGGGCAGTGCCGTTTTTCTTGCAGTTCTCGCAAGCCTTGAGCAGAGCCTCATTCTTGAAGAAATCGCCGTCCTGAATGGACTTTGAAATCTTAACGAGCATCTGATAAACAACGCGGCCTGCGCCGATGTTTGTATGACCGACCTCGCTGTTTCCCATCTGACCGTCCGGGAGACCTACATCAAGTCCCGAAGCGCCGATAGTAGTGAACGGATTTTCTTTAAAAAGTTTTGTAAGATTGGGAGTATTTGCAGCTTCAATTGCATTTCCCTTTGCACCGGGGTTGATTCCGAAGCCGTCCATGATACATAATACAACCGGTCTTTTCATAATAAATCACCACTTTCAAAATCAGAGGACTGCCGCATTTTATGAAGACCAAAGATCTCGAGTCTCTTTGGTCTGCGCATAATGCGTCAGCCCCGCGAAAATTATATCCGATATAAATTATTTACTTGCTGCCTTAACAATAGCCGCAAAGTCGGGAGCCTTGAGAGATGCGCCGCCGATAAGACCGCCGTCAACATCTTCCTTGCCGAGAAGCTCATCTGCATTCTTGGCGTTCATTGATCCGCCGTACTGAACAACAAACTTGTCGGCAGCTTCCTTGTCATAAAGCTCGGCGATAAGCTCACGGATAGCCTTGCAGACCTCCTCAGCCTGATCGGCTGTTGCAGTCTTGCCTGTTCCGATAGCCCAAACCGGCTCATATGCGATGATGATTCTGTCAAGCTCTTCCTTGCTTACGCCCGCAAGAGCAATCTTAACCTGAGAGGAAACGACTTCCATTGTGATGTTCTGCTCACGCTGCTCAAGATATTCACCTACGCAGAGGATAACAGTCATGCCGTTGTCAAGAGCGGCTCTCGTGCGGTCGTGAACTGTAACGTCTGTATCGCCGAAGTATGTCCTTCTCTCGCTGTGGCCTGTGATAACGATATCAACGCCGCAAGCCTTGAGCATTTCTGCGGAAACCTCACCTGTGAATGCGCCGCTCTTTGCCCAGTGGCAGTTCTCTGCACCGATTTTGATGTTTGAACCCTTAGCTGCTTCAAGAGCTGCAAAAAGGTCAACATAGGGGACGCAGCAAACTACGTCACAATCTGCGTCTGCAACGAGAGGCTTGATCTCATTGATGAGAGCTGTAGTCTCCGCAGGGGTTTTATTCATTTTCCAGTTACCTGCGATAACTGCTTTACGAAGTGATTTGTTCATTTTAACTACCTCCGATTATTTGTCGTTAAGAGCTACGATGCCCGGAAGCTCCTTGCCCTCAAGGAATTCAAGAGAAGCACCGCCGCCTGTTGAGATGTGAGACATCTTGTCGGCAAAACCGAGCTTCTGAACAGCAGCAGCCGAGTCGCCGCCGCCGATGATTGAGATAGCGCCGGAATCTGCAACGGCAGTTGCAACAGCGATTGTACCTGCTGCGAAGTTATCCCACTCGGAAACGCCCATAGGTCCGTTCCAGATTACCGTTCCGCTGCCCTTGATAGCGTCAGCGAAGAGAGCCTGTGTCTTAGGACCGATGTCAAGACCCATCCAGCCGTCGGGAATGATATCACTGTCGATAACCATAGCCTCTGTGTCGGGCTTGTACTCTTTACCTACCTTATTGTCAACCGGAATAAGGAACTTAACTCCCTTTTCCTTAGCTTTATTCATCATGTTCAAAGCATCTTCGATTCTGTCTTCCTCAAGAAGAGAATTACCGATGTTGTAGCCGAGAGCCTTCATGAATGTGTAAGCCATACCGCCGCCGACGATGATTGTGTCACACTTGTCGAGGAGATTGGTTATAACGCCGATCTTGTCAGATACCTTAGCACCGCCGAGAATAGCAACAAGCGGACGCTTCGGGTTAGCAAGGGCACCGCCGATGAATTTGATTTCCTTCTGAATGAGGAATCCGCAGACTGCGGGAAGATAGTCGGCAACACCTGTTGTTGAGCTGTGGGCTCTGTGAGCAGAACCGAAGGCATCGTTTACAAAGATATCTGCAAGAGAAGCAAGCTTCTTTGAGAATTCGGGATCGTTCTTTGTCTCCTCCTTGTGGAAACGAACGTTTTCGAGAAGCATTACGTCGCCGTCCTGAAGCGAAGCGGCGAGTGACTGTGCACTTTCGCCTACAACGTCCTTTGCCATCTTAACTTCCTTACCGAGGAGCTCGGAAAGGCGAGCGGCAACGGGAGCAAGAGAAAACTCAGGCTTGAATTCACCCTTGGGTCTGCCGAGATGTGAGCAAAGGATAACCTTTGCATTATGGTCGATAAGATATTTGATTGTCGGGAGCGAAGCAACAATACGCTTGTCGCTTGTAATAACGCCGTCCTTGAGAGGAACGTTGAAGTCGCAGCGTACAAGAACCTTCTTGCCGTTTACGTCAATATCCTCAACAGTCTTTTTGTTAAGAGCTTCCATTATTGATCTTCCTTTCAGAAATAGTTTCAGACAATTCGCAAGCCATAGTTGTGCGGCATTGCCTGTTTATTTTCAATCCGATTTATTTTACAACATTACGGGAAATTTTTCAAGTACCAATAGCCAAAAATTTAACAATATATCAGTATATACATAAAATTAGCATATTTTTTTCGTTTATTCACCATTTTGTTCAAAGAAGGAATAAAACAATTTAAAATAATACAAACAAAACATAGTTGACAAAGAATTAACATAAAGGTATAATATTTCAGTAAAATATTTAAGGCAATACCGCAGTTGAAATTATGTGACATTGCCTAAAATCTATCGGAGGTTTTATTATGGGTAGAGTATATAACTTTTCAGCAGGTCCGTCCATGCTTCCCGAGTCGGTTCTGAACAAGGCAGCCGCAGAGATGCTGGACTATGAGGGCACAGGCACATCCGTTATGGAGATGTCGCACCGTTCAAAGGCTTTCCAGGGAATCATTGATTCCGCAGAGGCTCTTGTCCGTGAGATCTACAAGGTTCCGGATAACTACAAGGTTCTTTTCCTTCAGGGCGGCGCTTCCACTCAGTTCGCAGCCATTCCGCTCAACTTTATGAACGGCACAGGCAAGGCTGACTACATCATCACAGGCCGTTGGGCAAACCAGGCTTTCAAAGAGGCTAAGAAGTACGGCGATGTTGTTGCCGCAGCTTCATCGGAGGATAAGACTTACACTTATATCCCCAAGACAACCCGTGAGAGCTTCCGTGACGATATTGACTATGTTTACTATTGCATGAACAATACGATTTACGGCACAACATTCAAGTATATCCCAGACACAGGCGATATTCCTCTTATTGCAGACGTTTCATCCTGCTTCTTCTCGGAGCCGCTTGATATCTCCAAGTTTGCGATGGTTTACGGCGGTGCTCAGAAGAACGTTGCTCCGGCAGGTCTTGTAATCGCTATCATCCGCGAGGATATGCTCGGTCATGCCCGTGATTATACACCGACAATGCTTGACTATAAGATTCACGCAGATAACGGTTCAATGTACAACACTCCGCCGTGCTACACAATTTATATGTGCAAGCTTGTTCTTGAGTGGATCAAGAGCATCGGCGGTCTTGACGCTATGAAGGCAAGAAACGAAGCTAAAGCTAAGATCCTTTACGATTACCTTGATTCAAGCAAGCTCTTCAAGGGCACTGTTGTTAAGGAGGACCGTTCTCTTATGAACGTTCCGTTCGTTATCGGCGACAAGGACATGGAAGCAAAGTTCATTGCCGAGGCAACAGAGGCAGGCTTCATCAACCTCAAGGGTCACAAGACCGTTGGCGGTATGAGAGCTTCTATCTACAACGCAATGCCGATTGAGGGCGTTGAAAAGCTCGTTGAGTTCATGAAGAAGTTCGAGGAAGCTAATTCATAAATAAAAACACACAGGCTGTTATCTTAAAGTCAGATGGCACAAAGCAGGCTTCCCCTTGAGGGAAAGCTGTCGCATAAGCGACTGATGAGGTGGAAAAGCCAAGTTTTGATTTCATTAAATTGCTGTGATTAAAACTTGCCACCTCATCCGAGCGGCGCAATCCGCCGCCCACCTTCCCCTCAAGGGGAAGGCTTGTGTTGCCTTTACCTTTAACGGAACAGCCTTATTTTATAAAAGGAGATAATTTTATGTATAATATTCTTACTCTCAACAAAATTGCCGCCTGCGGCACCGACCGTTTCGACGGAAAGTACTCTTGCTCGGACAGCTGTGAGAATCCGACAGCCGTTATGGTTCGTTCGGCTTCGATGCACGAGACGACATTCGCTCCCGAAACTCTCGCAATCGCCCGTGCCGGTGCAGGTACAAACAATATCCCGGTTGATAAGTGTGCAGAGCAGGGCATAGTTGTTTTCAACACACCCGGTGCAAATGCAAACGCCGTTAAGGAGCTTGTAATTTGCGGACTTCTTCTCGCTTCGAGAAAGGTTACGGCTGCTTATGACTGGTGCAAGGGTCTCAAGGGCGAGGGTGACAATGTCGGCAAGCTCGTTGAAAAAGGCAAGTCGCAGTTCGCAGGTCCGGAGATTATGGGCAAGACGCTCGGTGTTATCGGTCTCGGCGCAATAGGCTTCAAGGTTGCTCAGGCTGCCGAAGCACTCGGCATGAAAATCGTCGGCTATGACCCGTTTCTTTCCGAGGGTGTTAAGGCAGCTCTTTCGGCAGATACAGAGATCGTTGAGGACATCAACGACATCTTTAAAAAGAGTGATTACATCACAATTCACGTTCCGCTCAATGACGGAACAAAAGATACAGTCAATAAGGACACGCTTGCACTTTGCAAGGACAGAGTAAGAATTCTCAACTTTGCCCGCGGAGGACTTGTAAACAGCGCAGACATGATTGCCGCACTTGAAAGCGGTAAGGCTGCCGCTTATGTTACGGACTTCCCATCGGATGAGGTTATCGGCGTTGACGGCGTTATCGCTATTCCGCACCTCGGCGCATCAACTCCCGAGAGCGAGGACAACTGTGCGGTTATGGCTGCCGATGAGCTTATCGCTTACATCGAAAAAGGCGAGATCGTAAACTCGGTAAATATGCCGAGAATGCCGCTTGACAAGGTTGACGGTGCAAGAACCTGCGTTATTCACAAGGCTGACGCCGCAGACGCAGTTAAGGCTGTACTCGGTGCAGACGCAAAGAGCGCAGTAAGAGGAGCATACGGTTACTCGGTTGTTGACTCCGAGGCAGACGCTGCCGCCCTTGAAGCAATCGACGGCGTTATCAGAGTAAGAGTGATTAAATAAAATTTTATAAAAAATGCTGTCGCAGAGTTTTCTGCGGCAGTTTTATTGCTTTTTACCGTTTGATATGATATCATAAACCCATATCAGTTAAGGGGTGTATAAAATGGACGAATTTAACAGTCTTTCACTCGACACCTTGTGTGCGGCGCTGTGCAAGGTTATGGGTGTCGAACCGCCGAAAGAGGCGGCAGAGGCGGCTCAGGTCATCGTTGACTATGCCGGAAAAAAATTCAACGGAGAAAAAGCCGACAGGCTCTTTATGTATAATCCCGATGCGGTAGCGCAATGGGTGCAGGAAAAATATCCCGAATTTATGGACGATACGCTTGACCGCACGGAGCTTCATGTGCCGTTTGCAACGGTTATGCCGTCGGTCACTCCCGTGTGTTTTGCGACAATGTACACAGGTGCACAGCCTGAGGTTCACGGTATCACGGTATATAAAAAGCCCGTTCTGACGATAGACACGATTTTTGACGCATTTATCCGTGCAGGAAAAAAGGCGGCAATTATTGCGGATACGACCTGCTCGATCGGCAAGATATTCCTTGAGCGCGACATGGATTATTTTATCTATGAAACCGTTCCTGAAATCAACGCAAAGGCTTGTGAGCTTATTCTTGAGGATAAATATGATTTGATAGTTGTTTATAACGAAAACTTTGATGCAATAATGCATCACAAGGGACCCGAAGATCCGAACACGCTCGCTCAGCTTACCGAAAATTCGCAGGTGTTTTCAATCTTTTGCGAGTTGATTCGCAATAATTGGAAAAATCACAACACTCTCTTGGGCTTTGCGATGGATCACGGATGCCATGAGATTGATGCAGGCTGCGGTTCTCACGGACTTTATATGCCTGAGGATATCAACATTCTTCACCATTACATTTGTTTGCCGAAAAAAGCCGAATAAAAAAACAACTGCTGCATTTAGTTGTTACGCTAAGTGCAGCAGTATTTTATTTATACATTCCGCCGACGACTTTCACTGCAAGCTTGTGCGGTAAAAGCCTCGAAAGAAATACGAGCGTTTTATACTGCAATCCTGCGGTGTAAAGGGGAGCGACGTGTTTCTTTTCGGCGAGCTTGACAACAAGTCTTGCGACAGAATCCGGTGTCATACCGTTTTTCTCGTCTTTTTCCATCGCCGAAACAGCCGAACCGATAACCCCCGAGTACACGTCGTCACCCGCATTTGACTTTATCCTTGCGGCGGTGAATCCGGTTGAAATGTCGCCGGGCATAACTGAGGTTACCTCTATTCCGAAGGACTTGACCTCATTGGTCAGGGCATCGATGAAGGAATTTATGGCTGCCTTTGATGCCGAATAATAAGCCTGAAACGGAATTGAATAAACGGCGGCTACGGAGCTTATGCAAATAATTCTGCCACGCTTTTGCTTCCTCATTTGAGGCAAAACAGCCTTGACTGTATTTATCGTGCCGAAGAGGTTGACCTCAAACTGACGCTTCATCTCTTCTTCCTCAATGAATTCAATTGCTCCCGAAACTCCCATTCCGGCCGAGGTTACAAGCAGGTCAATCCTACCGCTTTCGGCAATGACTTTATCAATTGCAGCTTTTATAGTCAAAGAGTCGGAAACATCGGCAAAGATGAATTTGTTTTTCTCATTTTCGGCAGGGTGTCGGCTGAGATTATAGACCGTATAACCCTTTTCCTGCAGCATCCGAGCTGTTGCAAGACCGATTCCGGAACCTGCACCGGTGATAACTGCAATTTTATTTGTATTCATTTTACATTACCTCTATAAATATTTGTAAGAATTCTATCACAATATAAAAGTTCTTGTCAATAGTACTGGTAAAATGAATAATAATATGCTATAATCGTGTTATAAAAGAACAAAGGAGTCTTCTTTGTGAAATCAAATAAAAAGCTTATCAGAGAAATAATCTCCGATGTAAAGCATGATATGTCCGATGAGGAAATACTTAACATGCTTGCGAACAGCCGCGTTTCCGCAAATCCTCAAAAGGAAAAATATACAGTCGGTCAGCGTGCCGCCGACAGAATTGCCAAATTTGCAGGCAGTTGGGCCTTCATATTTTCGTTTACGGCAGTGCTGATACTTTGGATGGTGGGCAATATTCTTCTTGCCAAACGTGCATTTGACCCGTATCCGTTTATCTTGCTTAATCTTGTTCTTTCCTGCGTTGCGGCAATTCAGGCTCCGCTCATTATGATGAGTCAGAACCGTCAGGAGGAGAAGGATCGTCGCCGCGCAGAGAACGATTATAAGGTCAATCTCAAAACGGAGATAATGATTGAAGATCTTCACGATAAAATGAACAAAATAATTGCAAAGCAGGTTATACTTGAAAAGCTTATTCGTGATGAGAAGAATAACAGCGATAAGGAAGAATAAGAATGCAGACTGTTGATGAGGCTCTGGCAAAGCTTCAGAAATCAAAATTCCGTTCGGGATTTCATCTTGACGAGAAGAATGTCAAGTATATTGACGAAAAAGGGCTTGATGTGATTCGTTCGCATGCCGCCGATTTTGTTGCGAAAAGGCTCGCGCCTGCCGAAATTCCCAATGACGGAAAGCAGACGCCGATGAGGGGACACCCCGTCTTTGTCGCACAGCATGCTTGTGCGTGTTGCTGTCGAGGATGTCTTAACAAATGGTACAGAGTACCGCAGGGTCGAGCACTCACAGAATCCGAACAACGGAGAATAGTCAATCTTCTTATGGCGTGGATAGAAAAAGAATACAGGAGCAAAAGAAATGGTTAGGGAGCTTATACATGACCCGATACGGCTCGCCGCAAAATCTGCGGAAGCC
>UMJJ01025787.1_pt1 | contig 11637 bp, 11 predicted proteins | sample 1966051 | NCBI WGS metagenome assembly UMJJ01 (sample SAMEA4836147, study PRJEB28245) | human gut metagenome | biome: gut microbiome; material: fecal sample | place: Denmark | collected 2008
TGCCGTCCATGCGCCCAGCAAGCGCATGGCCCAGCTCAAAGGCGGCCTCGTAATCGTCGTGATAGACGCACGCCGCGCCCTCGACATTCTGGCCGATCAGCACGATCGGCACGTGGCACGACTCAATCGCCCGACGATGCTCGTCGGTGATCATGGTTGCCACCAGCACAATGCCATCAACTGGGTGGTTTTGGAACAAATCGAGGTATTCGAGCTCGCGATCGGGGGCGTTATCGGTATTGGCAAGCAGCATCTGGTAGCCACGGCGACCGAGCACCTGGCCAATGCCGGCGGTAATGCGGCTCACGGATTCCGAGTTGATCTTGGGCACGATGACGCCGATGAGCTTGGTGGAACCGGTGCGCAGTGCACGAGCCTGGCTGGACCGCACGTATCCGGTCAGCTCAATCGCCTGCTTAATGCGCTCGGCCTTAACCGCCGAGATATACCCACCGTTGAGGTAGCGCGAGACGGCGGCGCTCGAAACGCCGGCCAGCTCGGCCACATCTCTCATCTTTACCACGAGCACCCCTGTCATTGAAATCACTTTCACTATGATACCCGTGTGGAGCGACCGCATGACATAGCGATTACATGATGGAGAAACGCGTGGAGACTAATGAGTCACTTGAGACATGACTAGCGATAATCACTTCGCAGCCAGTTTTACCCGACGAGAACCACCCTGGCTGCAAAATTGAAGAATACGACCATGCAGAGCTTGACCTAGGCAGCAGCCTCGCGAACTTTTCCAAGAAGGCCTCGGTGTCGAGCCTCGACTGGTCGCAAGACGGCCTCATGTTGAAGCTCCTGTATCGCGTATAGCCAACGAAGGGCGGGCGGGACGCCGCCAATGAACAACGCCCCAACAGTCAGTTACTCCTGACCATACCCCTGCTTTAAGTTCCGGCGACCTGCGGTTTTGTTACCGAAAATCGGGTTGCGCTCAGTGGTTTCCGGTTTTCCCGCACCTCCGAAATAACGACTCCGCATTGAGACCATTAGGCAGAACTGGCAGCGTCCAGAAACCTAGCAAAGCAGCTTCGACTCGATTCCCGCGAAATCAATAAGACCCGTTGAGTAATCCAAAATAAATAGCAGGCAGGTACCAAGAACCCACACCTCATCGGCCAAACGCAAAGTATCGTTTTGCGCCTTAACGATTATCTCATGGTCAAGATCTCTATACTCAGACTCATAACCGGCCTCGCCGTTGTGGCCGCACAACCGAAGCGCCTTGATGGCAGTAAGCACTATCATTTCGTCAACGTCAGGCCTAATAAAATGCCTCTCAAAACTCTGGTATCTAGAAGCATTGCCAACGATTGACTTGTATTTCAAAACGTCTTCACGGGAAACAGTTCTGTTCAGATATTCCACGTCGGGCATTTTCAGAAAATGCTTACATGCCTCGACCATTGGATAGTTAACGTAGAGCTTGCCATTGTCTGTGCTCTCGTTAAAGTAACGTTGCATTTCCTCCAACCGTTCAGGCGAGAACCTATTATCTTGAAGCTCATAGTCAAAGACCAGCAAAACATCAGAATAATCCTGGTCAAATAACCACTTGTCCTCTTCGGAAGCACGTTCCTTAAGGACGCCGAGAAGCGATAAGTCGTCCTGAAAGCCGCCCGAAAACATCCTCTCGTAAAGCTCGTAGATATTTGTGTTATAGGAAACGATCTCATAGCCAATGTCGAGGCCATAGCACTCAAAGAGAGCATGAAAGAGTTTAATCTCTTGTTTTTCACCCTCAACGATAAGCAGGACTTGCTTCCTAGACATCGAATTCGCCAGCCTTATAGAGCTTTTCGAGGTTGTGCCCTTCCCTTAGCTCCCTATCTGTTGCATTGGCTGCGGAAATTATATTGTGATCCGAAAGAATGAATAAGCAATCTGGCCTAAGGATTTTATTGCTGAACAAATCTGTATTATGCGATGCGCAAAGTACTTGGCGTCCAGTCTGGGACTTAAAATAGTCAACGACCTTCTCGGCGAGATCGTGATGATAGAACGCATCAAACTCATCGACAAATAGCAAGGACGGCACACTTGTAGCATGGAAATAATTAAACAGTCGCAGCAGCGCAACAGTGCCGCTTGAACAGTTTTCTGCAAACGGAATAAGTCGACTTTTTTCAAAGTACAAAGCGATATCACCCGATGGCGTTTCACGCGCAGTAAGGCGTTCTCGAATTCCAAAGTCATTCAAAAAAGCCTGAAGCTCGGAAACCAAGTCATTCGCAATAACGTTTTCGGCGATGGTAGAGACAAGGCTACGGTCGTTCATATGTGCGTCGCCAATGGCATCCATTGACCGCGCAAACATATAAAGCCTAAAAAGAGGCATTGCCCTCTCAAAAGGAATGTTATTGCACACATACGCCAAAACAGAAATGCCGGGAGATTTGAACTCCCAGTTTAATCGATCGGCACCAATAGAAGCCAAATCGCCATCGAGCACTTTACCTGCACGGTGGTCGTAATCAAATGCAATCTTGCCGTTAACAGCCACTGTCTCACGAAGATAGTCTGTTATCCCTGTCTTTTCGTAACGATAAGCAACTTCGTCATTCCCAAAGCGAAACGTGTAGGCAAAGCACGCCGACGTGACCCCATCAACTGCGCTGAGGTAATTAGTTTTATTGGAATAGAAGGTCCGACGCCCCACATTTGCTGAAATGTCAAGAAGAGCATTGGAGAAATTTGTTTTGCCGACAGCGTTTTTACCGTAGATAAGACCACAAGAAACGATGCCTTTATCGATGGCTGACGTATTGAATCTGTAGTCCCTGACATCGGTCAAATCGAAGGTAAATCTATGGGAGAAGTTTCGGAATCCCTCGACCTCAAAACGCGTTAGCATCGAAACCTCCATGTTATACTTGCCGTAAAGTTTTTACGGCAAGTATAACATGGAGGCGACTTGGCGAGGGCCTTATGGCCGAAGTCAGGTTGTCCAGTTTGTAGTAGTAGGAACGTGAACGATGACGTCGTCAACCTACTTCCCGGCGAGCAGGGCGATCCATTGGAAGCGTCTTTAGCGAACGGGATGGACATCTACGCCAACTGGATCTTACCGACCTACTGCATGTTCACGGTACGAGAGAGCGACATCGTTGTCAGCACTGTCGTGATTACCGGGCGAATGATCGAGGAGTTCAGGTGCGCCGATGGCTGAATCGGCATTGTGAGGCACAGCCGCCCCGAGCGGCCACTAAATCGGAAGAGCGCTTCTGGTAATAATACTTCTCTGCACGGTTCCGTCTTCTATGGCGCCCCAACTCCACGCCCCACCTATGAGGCACTCCAAGACATCACGCGCAGCCTCACTATAAAAACGCCCAAATATGTGTATTAACGCGAGTATCGAATCATCGGATCGCAACCGGTCGAGTGGCGCCTAAAACCCGACGAGAACAGACCTGGCTGCAAAATCGAAGAGTATGGTCATGTAGAGCTGGCTTAATCAGGCCGTCGGGCTTATTAATAATATTATTAAATCAGTCCAAAATCGTCATTAACTGGGTGAGGCAATTGACAGAAAGCAGACCAAAATATGAGTATTGGCTACCCAATACCGACAACATAAAGTCCTGCCGTGTTGCCCATGTCAACTCCGTTGTTATTATCGGAGCAAATGGGTCTGGCAAATCAAAACTCGGCGCTTGGATAGAGCAACAAGATTTCGAAAAGGTCCATAGAATCTCAGCGCAACGTGATATCAATTTTTCTGAGAGAGTCCCTTTAAAAAGCTTTACAGAAGCAGAAGATAACGTTTTTTACGGCGGCTCCCAATATAAGGAGAACAAACAAGTTCGATGGGGATGGGGTGAAAGCTATACAACAAAGCTCCTTGACGATTTTGACGATGTTTTAGCAGCCCTCATCGCACAAGTAAATCTTGAAAACCAACGGTTTATTGATGAATGCAAACATGCGGAGTCTATTTCAGCAGAAAGGCCCCCTCTACCGAAAACAGCCCTAGATAAGCTTAAGGTAATTTGGAATGAAGTCTTTCCTCAAAGAAAGATTGAGCAGGAAGACGCGGCCTTCTACGCGTACTCCCAAAGTAAAACGGATCGCTACAGCGCAACGCAAATGAGCGACGGCGAGCGTTCAGTGCTATATCTTGCCGCACAAGTTCTTTGTGTCCCAAACGACAAAATAATCATCATGGACGAACCTGAAGTTCATTTGCACCCATCGCTTATGGCGCGACTCTGGACTTCCCTAGAGCAGTCGCGCCCAGACTGCCTCTTTATCTACATAACCCACGATGTTAATTTCGCCTCAACACATCGAAGCTCGGATATCATCTGGGTTAAGAATTTCGACGGCACCAAATGGGAATTAGAAACGCTTCCCGATAGCGACCTTCCAAAGGAGCTCTTAATAGAGCTCCTTGGCAACAGGAAAGAGGTCCTATTCGTTGAAGGAACCGAAGGAAGTTACGACAAGCGGATCTACTCCGCACTCTTTCCCAATTGTTATGTAGTCCCTTCCGGCGGATGCGAGCAGGTCATCAATAATGTGAAAGCATATAATCGCACCCAAAGCCTTCATGCCATAAAGGCCTGGGGCATCATAGACAGAGACTTTAAAACCAAGGAACAGCTCAACGTTCTTAAGGAAAAGGGTATCTTCCACCTCAAGGTCGCAGAAGTTGAAAATCTCTTTCTCACCAAAGAAGCGGTGCGGATTCTATCTCAGCGTTTCGGCGCCGATGCAGATAAGACCTTTTCCAGCATTAAGACATATGTAATTGAAAGGTTCAACAAACAAGCAAAGAAGCAGACATCGGAAGCGCTTGTAGCAGGCGTAAAGGGAGCACTTTCCGGAATAACTATTTCGGATAATGAGCAGCTGACCGCCGATGGCATCGCATCCTTAATTGATATTGCGAGCATAGAAAAGAACGTTAACGGCATATATCAAAAAGCCATTGAAGACCGTGATTACAATGAGATTCTCGGGCTATTTAACGACAAGTCACTTGTAACAAGCGTTGGCTATTACTTTGGTATTGATAACAAAATATATGTCGATCGAGCAATTTCCTTGTTGGAAGGCGACCTGAGAGACGAACTTTCAGAAGCCCTAAGGCACTATATTTCGCACTAAACGTCCGCTTCACGGCCGGCGAGGTCCCGCCAGAGCCACCGACCGGACCTCGCGCTAATAGCGGACACACTCCAACCCGCCAACAATAACTCCTCCCCGTCCATGGCCGTCCAGCTTACGGGTTCAATGCCCGGAAGAGACGCAAAACAAGAGGGGCAGGCAACCTGATAGTTCCCGTTATTTGTCCTGCGCTGCATAGAAGCGGAGACATATACCGCTTTGCGGGCGCGAGTGACACCGACGTACAGCAGGCCCATTTCCTCAATAAGCCCGTCTGGCATTTTCTTCGCATCCACGATCCGGCATCCACGCGCAGAACGCGAGCACATACCAGCACTTTCGCACCGAGAGCAAATCCTTCCAGGCCAATCGAAGCGCGTAACGCCCGGAATGAATACGGTGTCCCACTCGAGCCCCTTAGCGGAGTGAATGGTCGTGATCGAGATATCTGCATCAAGGCAATCAGAGAAACGCCGCAGGGAGCCCTCGGAAAAGATGCTAACGATATAGTTGAAGCGCTCAGACGGATCCATAACGACGCAGTCATTTTTAAAGTGTTTCCGCAGCGCCCCAAGAAGCATGGCATAGGGCCGCCCATACTCGAATCTCCTGGAGCCAGTCAGCAGTTCATCAGAGATGGAGTCGATTATTTTGTCCGCAGCAGACCGGCTGATGCCCTTTTGCTGACGTTGCATCTACAAAATCAAATCGGCTCTAAATCGGCCTTCGTAATATTGAAAGGCAATCTTTGCTGGGAAAAACGAGTCTGTGCAGGCAGCGCATAAATGAACGACATAAGCCCAATTTGCTAAATCAGCGGGCAGTATGTATGCGACCTCTTGCTCATTTTCAGATATTAGAGCCATTGGGGCCCCGTCCTCGGCAAACATAACCTTTAGCACCGTATAAATTCTTGGCTGATCAGTGATTCTAAGGCGAGGGCGAAACAAATTGTGAGAATCACTCGAATGACCCATCCATAAAGGATCATCAACCATTACGCGGAAGTGCTCCGAAAGATCCACGCAACATGAGGTGTTGAAATATTCGGCATTATTCTCACCCACCTCACGTAGCTGAGAAGCATTTTCAAAACTGCTAAGGTAATTAAGAAGCGAAAGCAAAACCACAAGGTCATCGGAGTAGCCACTGGCATAAAACTTATACCAGCATTGATCATACTGGATCAGTACTCGTCGTAACTTTTTATACAAAGCGAGTCGTTCGTCATTTAGCTTAAACCACTCGTTATCAAAGAGCTTCTTTTTGAGCTCATCTTCTTGCGATTGATAGGCTTGCTCGTCACGAATGGCTTTCATGAGTTTTGCAATAATTCCAACAAGCATATCAGCCATTCTAATGCCGAAACACTCTGTCGAATCAGCTTGGCACACCCCGCTAAAGCCCAGCCGTTCCGCAACGACCCTGGTATTCTCCTCACGATCAATTACAAGCGTGTAGTTATCCACTTCATGATGCTCGCTCAGGTATAGCGCAAATCCCGACAGAGAAGAGCGGTATTCCCACTCATAGTTTTCCAGCGGCACTACGCAATTAATAACATCCAAAAGCAGCTGGCATTGGTCTATTTCAGTATGCTTAAGCTCGAGATTCGTTTTGTCTAACTCAATTCTCTTTCGAAGAAAATCCCGTAGCGCAATTAGAAAATCATCGGGAGATCGGTACAACGACTCAACCACTTCGATAGGCCTATATTGGACTAAAAGCTTTGCAAGAGAGTACTTCAGCGAATCGGCATTAAAACAAGGGTTGTTTTGATATCGACTGAACAGCTTATCAATAAGCCATTCGGCCTTGCTAGAAAAGGCACAGTAAACGTATGTGCCTTCGTCAAACATATCGAGGAAATCACTTATCAAACGCGAATTGTTCTGAGATAAAGATTTAAAACCATATTTAAAGTGGCTCTTTTTAAGAACAGTACTCTTTAACTCTTTAGCGCCTGGAGAAAGATACTTATTTTCAAACTCGGAGTACCTGGCGGCCAGATTTTGCTCCCGCTTAACGTCCCATCCAACTACTGCAACAACAAATCCATCGTAAAACTCATCGGCAGTGACTGTCTTGAGATTTAGCAGACGGCTATGCTGGCTTTCGTCATAGTAAAAGGTGAAATTAGACATGTCTACAAAACCTCCAATCCTGAATTAATGTCACGATGGAAACGAATCGCCTAAATCTTGCCCGTATCGGCAAGGCGCCAATACTGCTTGCCCAGAGCTGTAAGCTCGCAAGACTTAGACTCCATGGCGGCAAAGTACATATGCTCGGCTCCCACAGGACGGACAAGGCCTATACCTTCCAACTGCTGAAGGATCTTGAACTTCGCCGTATTAACCTTGGTCGCGTAAGGTTTAACAATTTGATGTTCTTCCCAATCGGGACTATTGGTGGGCTCAAAAGACGGATCCAAGGACAGTTGAGCACCAGGCGCATCAAACAAAGATGGCAGTTGCCGCAAGACACTATCCGCAACCTGCGAAACGACTTTCCTTAGCGATATGAATGATTTTACGTTGGTCCTAAAAACGGGACGTTGATCCCATGGACCGAGAGCCTTGTCTATAAACGCATAGACTCCACCAGGGGTAATATGCCCCATCACATCTGCTGCGCCGCCATTTAGCGCATCCACAAGAAGCGATGTAAAAGTCCCTCGGCCGTTATATTCCTCCGCACATTCATTATGGCAGCATGCACTCAGAATTGTTAAACCCTCACCAAGCAAGCAGGATGTCCCGTCCAGCACTCCAGGAGCCCCCATGCACCCAGAATTACAGCTATCGAGAAGAATTACGCGATTTATCGCTTTGGAGTTATTCGCTATCGTCAGAATCTCATCGAGGGAAAGCTGTCCCTCTGGATAGCCCTGTCCAGATAGGATGAAACCATTATTGGTAGCGTCGCATCTTCCGCCGTGCCCCGCAAAATACAGCAATGCAATCTCGGGCTCCCCGGAAAAGCAGTCCTCGATCATCTGCTTCAATACGTAAGGAGACTCGACATTCATCACAAGACGAACCTCAAAATTGGGAGAGCCGTCCCCGTTTTTAGCCAAAACCCCAGCAACCGCTTTAGCATCGGCAACACAGCCATAAAGCGGAGTCGATGCATATTCATCAATACCGACGACAAGCGCCTTGCGATCCTGCATTAAATCAACTCCAAAACGATGGCAATAAAAAATCAAATAACGAAAACAGACAAACCAAGAACAGGCACACCGAAACAGCCACGATCAGCAGAATCATCGATGCCTTTAGGAACTTTCTCATGTACTCGTTCTTACGATTAAGCGATTCAAAGTGGGGCTGCACAGCTTTTGCCTTACCCTCGGCAACCTCCATTGGAGAGGCAAAAGGCGCGCCACGACTGACCTCGCCCGCAACATACTCCTTTAGGTCGGTCGGTGACGCAAGAACGCTCATCTTGAGTCTGACTTGACTAAGCAACGACAGCAGAAATGAAGCGCCCAGCAGCAGCATAACGACAACATAGCCGATCGCCAGCAGAACAAAAGACGCGGCAGCCCCGTTGTCGTTGTAGCTATATCTCTCAAATAACAGCGGGGCCACCGTCAATAAAGCGACGGAAATAATGGAAACGCAGCTTAACAAACAGTTAGACAAACGCTCATATGAATCACGCCGACTAAGTTCCGTCCGGTAAGACAGCTCGGCCATCCATGAAAGATATTCGGCAGAATAGTCAACCGCATCGAAACCCGGAGCCACGCTCTCTTTTTGCTTTCGGCTGCGTTTACCCATTTAATCCTTCTTTTGCGGACGAGGCGAAGGGGATCCAGGGCAGGGAGATCCGGGGCAAGGGAACTCTGGCCTCTTTTCGGTATTGCCACGAACAACCCTTATTGGCGGATTAGGGTGACTAGTCGGCTGCTGCTTTTCGGGCAACGGCTTTGAGGAATTCGCGCCTGAATTTCGCTTGTTAAAAAACATGGTTCTCCTAGAGTGCATACTGGCGGACAGCGCTGACAATACCGTCCCTTGTCCAACCAACCATAATGTCAGCATTAGAGGACACTGCATCGGGGACACGCAACTGGCCCCGCGGCCTAACCCCAATAATGGGCTTGTTGTACCTCAAAGCAGTTTCGATCTCAAAGTCGATCCACTCGCTATAGGCAACATACATTCCAGAGAGAACAATTACGCAGCTACAGCAAGAGATTCGATTCGCGATCCTCTGCTTAAGCTCAGCTCTGCTCTTAGCGTCAATCGGATTCTCGATAGGAACAGAATAGTCCGACCACTTAAAGTAGCCGGCCGAATCAAGCCAACTCTTTAACGTCCTATAGTCATCGCTGTAATCCCACGAATGGCTAATAAGAATGTGATAATCACGAAGACTCATATAGCGCTCCCCTCTTTCAAAGCGTGATCTAATAGTTTGTACGAGTAATCGCCATGGCGATCGTCGTCAATCAATTAGTCAGAGTTAAGAAACAACCCCCTTTAAATATTCAAACGCCGTCTGCGACCCGCAGACAAAGCTGCAAGCAGATTTGTACTGAAGAGGTTGCCCGTTCCACTCCGACGAATAACCACCCGCCTCATCCAAAATGAGTGCGGCCGCGGCATAATCCCAAGGCTTCAGCCTTTTTTCGAAATAACCATTAGACCTTCCGCAGGCTATATAGCAGATTGCCAACGCAGAAGAACACATGCGACGCAAATCCAGACAGTCACAAAATACTTTTTCGGCAATACCGAAAATCTCATGAGCGCCGTCTTTATGCGTTGAACCAGCGCCAAACTCAATAAGGCAATTAGTAAGCTCACGGTCGGATGTTTGGATTTTGTTACCATTCAAAAAAGCCCCTAAGCCCTTTTGAGCGGTAAATAATTCATCGCTATAAGGATTGTAAACAATGCCGAATACAGGCTTTTCATCACGGACAAGTGCTAGCGAGATAGTGCTTGCACGATAATCAAAAACAAGATTTGTAGTACCGTCAACAGGATCAAGGATCCAACGAGTGGGCTTCACCTCGCCAGGGTCTTCCTCCTCACTCATAAAACCTATTTCAGGCGTTAACTCAGCAAGTGCAGACTTAACATACGAGCTAATCTTTAGATCGACTTGCGTAACAAAGTCAGCGTCACCCTTCATTGAGGACTGAGACCTCAGATCGTTATCAAAGAAAAGCGGTTTGACAGACTTAACAACATCAATAATCGCTTGATAGTCCATTTTTAACCCTCCGCCGGCAACGTACAAAACAATTCAGGACATTCGCGCTTGAGGAAACGATTCATAAGCTCCTCGCTCTCAAAGAAGTAAATCTCGCCAGATTTGCAGGCTATGTTTATATTGTTTCTGCCAACAGCATCTTGAAATGTTCCATCCATAAACGCCTCCGATCCATCGGAAATTGCAAATTCATGGACGCCACGACGATGTCCCGCAGTCACCGATTTACCGCCAAACGCACCGTTGTCCCGTCTATATGCCTCATAGACACCGCACAGCCTTCCGTCTTGGCAAGAGTATTCGCCTTGCCATTCCGTCTTGCTCCTACCGTTGCGAGGGATAATATTTCCACTAGCGTCAAGACTCGCCTTATGGTTGACTCCATCGACATGAACCATCGTAGCCGATTGCTTACTGCAGCTAAAAACTGCGGTCCCGACTCGGATATACGTATCATCATTCGGCGAAAGATGAACTTGACGATAGGTCCGTCCAAACTCAATACCAAAACAGCCCTGTGCGGACAACGCTCGCACCCAACCCGATGCCGAATTTGCGCGCCTATTGCCCTCGATAAAGGTAGATAACGTCGATCTTAAAGAACTGATATCTGCAACTTGGCAGATGGTGTTTCCATTAAGGCGATCCAAGAAACCAAGCTGGTTCTTTTCCGAAGTCTTCAAAGTCTCCTTTTCGGAAGAAGACAGCGATGAGATGCGTTTTAGTTCCGGCAGCTCAATAATAATGATCTTAGTGTTGTTACTTCGAGCGTGTTCCAGTGCGTACACAAGCTCATATTCCGTCCAGCTACCGGTAAAATCGCCAATCTTGGTCTTAGGACCGTATTCGCTACCCATAAGAAGGATAAAGAAATCAGAGTCGTCTATAAGACGCTCGATATCATTTATCCCATCCTTTGACTGGATAACGAAATGCTCAGTTGCCACTGGAAATACGTCCAAATCAAGAAGAACATCGAGTGTTGCCCTGCGCTCCTCTTTAAGAGAAGATACGGAGGATACAAATGCGGTGTACATCTTCCTTTGCATTTCTGCTCCAATCTGATTTGCAGATATATCTCCAATGGGCGACGGACAAATGGCCTTCATCCAGCCCATTCAGTTTGATATAAACGAAGATAGTGAGATGTTGAGTGGCGTAGGCCAAAGCAGGAAACCTAACCCCAGAACATGAAACGCAATCGCGGCACGGAAATAGATATCAATCTGCAGCAATCAGCGAGATGACCTAAGCGTCATCTCGCAAAAATTCAAGACTTTA
>UMJJ01033052.1_pt1 | contig 11510 bp, 6 predicted proteins | sample 1966051 | NCBI WGS metagenome assembly UMJJ01 (sample SAMEA4836147, study PRJEB28245) | human gut metagenome | biome: gut microbiome; material: fecal sample | place: Denmark | collected 2008
ACACGGACCCCTCAGCCGGGGTCCTCCCCTATAGACACATCTATGAATGCCCTACGGCAAGGCTTTCCTAATGCACACCACTGATCACTCAACCCACTTGATTCGGAAATAGGTAAGTAGCGCTTTATACTGGTCTTGTGCTGTAAGACAGGTATCGATAAGGTAACCCGGCGTCTGCTCCCAATGCTCCAAACCACGGTAGTAGTACATCTTGAGTTCGTCAGTAATGATAAAGGGAACGATTCCATGGGAAAGACCTATGAAATAAACTCGCCCCGATAGGCAATCTTAATGGCACCTTATTCGGAAAGTCACAGGCAAAGAATACCTTTGTTTGGAGAAGAATTAGTATATTTGTTATTAATAGAAAAACAACTAACAAAATGAGAAAATTAAGTGACATGAAGAAGACCATTACACTGCTACCATTAGCACTGATAGGGCTTGCTCTATCATTTACTTCCTGCAACAATGAAAGCAGGAGCGAACTCAATGGCGGAGAGACCACACTCGAACTGAGCTCATCCATCGCGCAGAACCGTGTGACCACTCAGAGCGACCAAAAGACCAACCACTGGGATGGCAATGAGAAGATCGGAGTATTCTCTACCTCTTTAACTGCCTCTAATGTACTCTACACAGCTACAAAGGCTGGAGCTAGCACCGACTTTACTACTCAGGATCCTATCTCCATCCCTTATGGCACTGAGCAACACGATATCAAGGCTTACTACCCTTATGATGCCGCTGCAACTACCGCAGTAGAGTTCGACCTCACCAAGCAAAATAACCAGCCAGTACTCTATGCTACTGGCACTGTTACTAACGCCAATCCTAAGCTCAACCTCAACTTTGGACATAAGCTAGGTAAGCTACGCATCAAGGTGGAGACCACCAATTCCCTCAATCCTACTGAGCCTGTCTCAAAGGTTTCGGTGAATGAGGTGCTCACTAAGGGGTCACTCAATATTGAGAGTGGTGACTTTACAGTAGACAATACCGTCAAAGCCAATCTTGACCTCAAGAAACAAGGCGAGGAGTTCTATACCTATCTAATGCCAGGTGAGATCATCAAGGGAAAGGTGATTGCTATTGAGCATGGTGGCAAGGTCTACAAGGCAACCTTGGTTAATGACAAAACTGTAGAGGCAGGTAAGTACTACCGCTACACCATCAGCCTATCCAATGGCTCAGCTAAGATTGAGGATGGATCTGGTACCATTGACAATGAGGATGAGGGAGATACTGGAAAGGTGATCGGTGCACCCGAAGAGGATACCGCTCCTTCTACACCAGTAACCGCGACACTTACCAGCACCAATAGCGAGTACGCTAGTGGTACACTTTCGGCTCCAGCAGAGGGTGGAAGCTACATCTTTACTCTAGCTGGTCTAGAGGCAGGCACTCAGGTATCTGCAAAGGCCGATCCTGTTGCCAATTGGCTCACATTTAGTGGCGACGTGACTCTTCGTGCTGCTGCCGACCAAACTTTCACCGTAAAGGTAGAGGCAAATGATACCACCGAGAAGCGTGAGACTACCATCACCCTCACCGCTGAGGGGATGAACGACCTCACCTTTGCAGTGCAACAAGCCGCAAAGGAGGTGACCCCTGAGCCAGAACAACCTGTTGTTGACGAAGGAGATGGCACAGAAGCGAACCCCTACTCTATAGCACAAGCTATTAGCAAACAAGGCGAAAATGGCAAATATGTAAAGGGGTATATCATCGGTGCTGCAACGAGTGGTAAGGGTGGACCTAAGCTCATTGAAAGCTCTAAAACAAATATCATGCTTGCAGAGTCAATGGATGAAACTGATGTGGCGAAGATGATTCCTGTAGAATTACCTAAAGGTAATGTTAGAGAGGCTCTCAACCTCGTACAACACCCTGAAAACAAAGGTAAGTTGGTAGCTGTCAAGGGTGATCTTACAGCCTACTTTAGCGCCCCTGGACTTAAGAATGTCAAGGTGTACAAGTTCCTATAATATAGGAGACTATATTTTTCACGGCTGCCTGTGTGGGATATCGCAGGCAGGCGTTTTAAGAGAACGTAAATGGAATTAAACAACAATTAGAGTCTTTTTGATGTCAAGGAACAAGACAATCTTACTATTATTGGCTATTACAGCGGTACTTATCTTTAGCTGTTGTAGCTGCGACGACAAGAAGGGGGATAAAGAACTCCCCAGAGAATACACTGTCCTAGAAGTACAAAGTCGTATCAACTCTCTAAGGGCTACCGAGACCTCGTGGGAGAGAGGCGACCAAATTGGTCTTTACGCTGTAGTAAGTGGCAAAGGCTTGAGTAGCACCTCTATTTTCCAAAAGGCTAGCAACCTACCCTACACCACCCCCGATGGTGATGGGCAATTCCTTCCCGCCGAGGGAGGTGAGATACGGCTGATGCCTGAGGAGCGAATTGACCTCATTAGCTACTACCCTTACCAACCGGTTGGTGCGGATCATAAGTTGCGAATCAATGTACGAGATCAGAGCGACCTCTCTAAGCTCGATCTACTCTACAGCGACAATGCACGTGGGCTCAATAACCTGCACCCTAAAGCCAACCTGCAATTTTTCCATGCTTTGAGTCAGCTACAGGTCTCTATCATGAGCGATGGGGCTACCGACCTCAATGCACTTCAAATTAGCGTGGGTGACGTGAAGGTAGAGGGTGTTTTTGATCTCGCTGCAGGTCAACTTTCCAACCTCGGGGCCACCACCAGCAAGATAACGATGCACAAGGCCAAGAGTGTAGCTAAAGGGGCAACACATCAAGCTATTCTGCTACCAGGGCAGGAGCTGAAAGGCCTTACCTACACATTTGAAGTGGCGGGCAAGAGCTACACTTACACGGATATGGAGTCGAAGCAACTACAGCCAGGTATTCGTGTGCGACGCAACTTCAAGCTCACCGACACGGGAGTGGAGCTCATTGATGCCACTATTGAGATTATCGGGGAAGGCGAAGGAGGCACTCAACCACAGCCCAATCCTCAGCCGGATCCAGAGCAACCTGGAGAAGACCCTAAGCCCGAACCCCCTACGCCTCCAGCTGAAGGGTATGGTAATCAGGCCTACTATATGGAGCAGGTACTGATCCAAAATGGCTATATGGAGGATCGTGTCATCCACCAAGAGGATACTCCCGACAGCTACTTTGCAGGGGGAACGACTCCTGGTGGTAAGCGACGCAACTATACTATTTATTTTAGCAAAAACAGTCACCAACCCTATATGGTCGCCTATCCAATGTACAGTGACTGTCTAGGGGAATGGAGTAGAAAGAAGTGGGGTGGCGACCCTTGGGACTTCGGCCCTGGTGTAGAACAAAAGTATCAGATGCAACTAATCAGAAGGAGCTTTCAGCCACGTGAGTACAATATGAGCCGAGGCCACATGCTGGCAAGTCAGCAGCGTACCGCTTCCAAAGAGCTCAATCGCACCACCTTCTACTTCACCAACGTAGTGCCACAAGAGCAAAGTCAGAATGCAGGTATCTGGGCAACGCTCGAGAATAAAGAGAATGCTTTTGCTAAGAATGCCCGTAAGACCGATACCCTCTATGTGGTTTGTGGCCCTACGCTTGCTCCTAATGCTGAAATGGTGCGTGACGATGTCAATAAGAAGTGCCCAATCCCCACTCACACGTGGAAGGTGCTACTAAAGAAGAAAAAGGGTCAGTGGGTCTCCATTGGTGTCAAGATGCCAAATGTAAGACCCGCTAGTGGTAGCAAGTGGGACGACTATACTTGCACCGTGGCCGAGCTCGAGAAGGAGCTAGGGGTGAAGTTCTTCCCCTCCCTCCCCGAGAACGAAGCAACAGCGATTAAGAGTCAGAATAACTCTAAAGACTGGTAAATAATAATAATCACACAATAATTATATCAATATGATGAAGACAACGACTAAATTAGGAAGCCTACTCCTAGCGAGTACCCTACTATTCTCTAGCTGTCAACGCAGCGGAGGATGTGGCTGTGAAGTGGATGACCCTTATGCAAAAGGTAAGGGCGACCTTAGGGTAAGCTCTAACATTGTGCAACCAGGCACACGTGTAGCTGGAGAAACCTGGGAAGTATCTGATGCCATCGGTATCTTTGCACTGAACGAAGGACAAGCACTAGGAGCTAATAACTACGCCACGAATGCCAAGTACACTACCGCTTCAGCAGGTGGAAAGGTGGCCTTCACCTCGGCTATGGAGGGGATCAACCTACCTAGCACTGGCAATCTAGACCTGGTCGCCTACTACCCATATAAGGAGGGAGTAACTACCGAGCTAGCTTTTGACACCTCGGATCAGAGCAAGCCAGCCCTTATTGACCTCCTTTACTCTAATAACCAAAAGGGAATCAACAAGCAAAATGCCAATGCTAACTTGGTATTTAGCCACATGCTCACTTTGATTGAATTCAACATCACTACCGATGGGCTGGCGATCAATAATGGCACCATTGCTCTGAAGGATGTATTGGTGGATGGTAAGATGGCACTTGCTAATGGGGCCATCACTACTGGCACCAAGACTGCTACTCCAAGTGTAGCTATTAAGGCAGCAGGCACTAATAAGTACAAAGGGATGATGATCCTTCCTCCACAAACCTTGACTGGCAAGGAGGTGACTTTCAATATCAATGGTAAGCCACATACCGCTAACCTAAAGCTAACAGCCACTGAGAGCGGTTACAAGTACACCGTCGAGGTGACCTACAATAGAGGTCAGCTAGTCATAGTTGAGGGTGCTACCATCAATCCTTGGAAGGAAGGGTCGGACAATGGTGAGGTCATCGTTATTGGTGGCGAGGAGACTCCTACTCCACAACCAGAGCCAGAGCCAGAACCACAGCCACAGCCAACTGAGGGCAAGTTGCTTTTCCCTGGTGCCAACTTTGATGACTTTGATGCCTTCAAAGCCAGCCTAAATAAGTTCGGATTGGCAAAATACGCTACACAAGTTGACGGCGGTAAGACCGGTAAGGCTCTACATATCCAAGGGAAGCCCAAAGGTAACGATTACATCTTTACTACTACAGCCCAAACTGGTGGACCAACCGCTGGAAAAACCATTAGCTTCTACCTCAAAGGAACTTCAAGCAAGTCTATCTCTATGAACCTAACGACAGCAGATAATACCACTTATGCCTATAACTTGGATACTGTAGGAGAAAAAGGACATCTTGTTGGACCAGACGATGGCAATATCGTTCTTCAACCCAACGCTCCAAAAGAAAGCAATGGAAAAAAGACTGTAGCTAACTCATACGCTCAAGGTGGCATTGACACAAAGGGTCAATGGATAAAGATCACACTTAACATTGAGGGTAAATCCCTTGCTACTACAGGCGATTTATTCGCACTGAAAGTGGGTGGAAAGGTGGATATAGACCTACAAGTTGACGACTTTACGATTGAGTAAGTACTCATTAAGTGAGATGGAAATGGGATCGCCACTGTTGCGGTCCTCTTTCCATCTCATTTTCTAATAGAATCAGATTATTAACTAATGACTCAAAGACATGCAAAGAATTACTAGGCTTATTGCCTTGGCAAGTCTCCTACTGTCTATAGCTTTCTGCCCTCTTCTCGCTCAGGAGAAGACCTCGCTTCGAGGGGTCGTTCGCGACGGAGGTAGCAACAATGGCATAGGTGGCGTGCTAGTAACCCTCCAGAGTAGTAATCAGCAGACTACAACCGAGAGTGATGGTAGTTTCGCCTTTTACAACATTAAGGCTGGCGAAGAGACCCTACTCTTCAGCTCTCCTCTGCACACCACTGTGGAGCTAAATATCACCATCACCCCCAACCGACTCAATGAGGTGGGGCCTATTGTGATGATACAAAATAAAATCAATGACAATGCCCAGTTTGCGGGGATTGTAGATAATATTGACCTCGACCAGATTGACGATGAAGGGGCGGGGCAGTCGGCCAATACGATGGTCATCTTTACCAACGATGTCTATCTCCAGAAGGCTGGCTTCCAATTCTCACAATTCCGTCACCGTAACCGTGGTTACGACAATACCTACGAGCAGAGGTATATCAATGGCATCAACTTCAATGAAGGGGTAAGAGGCGTCTTCAACTACTCCTCCATCGGTGCCCTTAATGATATGACCCGCAATGGTAACCGCATCAATTATATGGGAGCCTCTCCTTTCTCCTTTGGAGATATTGGTGGCTCGGAGAATATCAATATGCGCCCAGCCAATTACACTCGTGGCGGAAAGGCAACCCTCTCAGGCACTAATCGCAACTACTATGCTCGTGCGATCCTCAGCTACAATACTGGTTTGATGGATAATGGCTGGGCACTCTCTGCCGCTATCGGTGGCCGTTATGCTCACGAAGGGGCCATTGAAGGTGTTTTCTACAAGAACATATCCTATATGCTAGGTGCAGAGAAGGTATGGGATAGGGGCAAGCATCGCCTCAGCGTCATCACCTTTGGTTCACCAGTAGAGCGTGGTCAGCAAGGCTCCTCAGTGGAGGAGGCTCTGAAGCTAGTCTGCAACAACACCTACAATCCAAACTGGGGCTGGCAGAATGGCAAAAAGCGTAACGCCCGTGTGGTGAAGAGCTGGGATCCAACCCTGATCATCTCTCACATCTGGAAGCCCAATTACGAGACCACCCTTACCACTGGGATCGGTGCACACTACAATAGATACGGTAGGTCGTCACTCAATTGGTACAATGGTGCCGACCCACGCCCTGATTACTACCGCTACCTCCCTAGCTACTTCGAGGGAGCCCCCGAGGTGCAGGAGTATTATGCCCACCAATGGCGTACTCTAGAGATTTCTCAGATCAATTGGGATCGCCTTTATATGGCAAACCACCTCAATAATATGACCGGTGACGGTTCCGCCATCTATATGGTAGAGGAGCGTCGGAGCGACCTTGCAGAGATTGCTTTCAATACCACACTCAATACACAGTTATCCAAGGAGATTGCACTGAGTGCGGGACTTGAATTTAAGTACTCTCAGTCCAAGCAATTTAAGACGGTCGATGACCTGCTAGGGGCTAAGTATCTATTGGATAACGATAAGTATGCCGAGCGCGACTTTGCTGGTAACGATCAGGTGGTTCAAAACGACCTCAATAAGCCTGGCCGTAGAGTATGGGAGGGGGATGTCTTTGGATACGACTACCGCTACCATATCTACAATGCAGCACTTTGGGCTCAAAACGAACATAAGTACTACAAGTGGGATATCTACTATGGTGCCAAGCTAGCACTTAATACCATTCAGCGCGAAGGTATGATGCGCAACGGACGCTACCCCGACAATTCTTACGGCAAAGGTAAGCTCCATGCGTTTATCAACTTTGATGCTAAGGTCGGTGCCGTCTATAAGTTCAACGGTCGCCACTTCCTCACCCTCAATGCTCAGTACCTCAATCGTCCACAGCTAGAGCGACAGATGTATGTCTCTCCAGACATTTCGGATATTGTAGCACCAACACTCAAGAGCAAGCAGATTGGAAGTGTAGACATCAATTATATCTTCTCCACTCCTAAGGTGAAAGGACGTCTATCGGCCTTCTACACCGGCTTCTGGGATGATATGAAGAAGGTAGCCTACTATGATGATACACAGCGTACCTTTGTACTCCACACCCTTTATGGAGTGGATAAGGTACATAGAGGTGTAGAGGTGGGTGTTGAGTATAAGCCTACCAGTTCGCTCACTTTTGAGCTGATCGGTACTGCCGCTCAATACTACTACAGCAACGACCCAATGGGCGTGATGAATAGTACCAATGGTAAGATTATGAATAAAGAAGAGAAGGTCTACATGAAGAACCTCTACCTCGGTGGCGTACCACAAGTACTGGGTACCTTTGGGGTCGGTTACTTCTGGAATTATTGGTTCTTCAACCTCAATGTCAATGGCTTTGGCTACAACCACATTGATGCAGCACCTATCCGCCGACTCGCTTCAAATTATACCACTGTCACCCCTCCAGGTACTGCCGGACACAATGCTAAGCAGTATGAGGCTTTCAAGCAGTATACCACTCAGGAGCGCTTCAAGGGTGGTGTGACTATGGACCTAAGTATCGGCAAGATTCTTTACCTAAAGAATAGAGACCGCATCAACTTCAACTTCTCCATCACCAACCTACTCAATAATAAGGAGATTCGCACTGGTGGATTTGAGCAAGGACGTATCAACCTAGATCACCCTGAGCGCTTTACCAATAAGCACTACTACATGCAGGGGATCAACTTCTTCCTCAATGCTAGTTACAATTGGTAATATTAATAGACGATACAATATATGAAACTAAATAGACAATTAATTATAGCACTCGTAGCCCTCATCGGGCTCACCTTCGCTTCTTGTGAGCGGGAATACGATGCCCCACTCCTCACTGAGCCGACTGTGGAGATCGGGGATGAAGGCATCATCACCATTGCTAAGTACAAGGAGATGTTTACCTCAGTACCCGAAGAGGGTAAGATCATTGAGGAGGACTTCGCCATCCGTGCCGTGGTAGTGGGCAACGATATCACGGGCAATATCTACAAGCAAATCTATGTGGAGGATGCCACAGGTGGGCTCTCCATTGGTATTGACCAAAATAACATCGCCAATGATTACCCTGTAGGGCAGGAGGTAGTGATCAAGCTACAAGGCCTTGCAGCAACTAGTTACGGAGGCGTCATTCAGTTGGGAATGAACAACAATAATCCCAAGAATACCCGTATCCCCTACGAGATTGCTAAGAAGCATCTCCTAAAGAACCAATGGCCAGATGCCAAAAAGGCAATGCCTAAGGTAACCACTATGGGCTCTATCACCGATGCCATGATTGGTACGCTGATACAGCTAGAGGGCGTTTACTTCGAAAAGGGTGGCGAGCTCAACTATGCCGATCAAGAGATGAATGCCGTTAATCGTATTCTAAGGGATAAGAGTGGCAAGAGTCTCTATGTACGCAATAGCAAGTATGCTACTTTTGCTAATGACAAGCTTCCAAAGGGCAATGGTACCGTGGTGGCTATCCTTTCAAAGTTTGGTAGCGACTACCAGCTATTCCTCCGCTCTGCCGACGATTGCTTCGGCTTTAGTGGCAAGGAGCCTGAGACCACTGGTGGCACCGACACCCCTACCCCCGACCAACCATCAACAGGGGCAGTGATCTACAGCGAGGAGTTTAGTAGCGACCTAGGCAAGATGACCCCTATTAGCGTTGCAGGAGCACAGACTTGGAGAGTCAACACTGCTTACAAGAATGCCAATATGTCTGGCTTTGCCGATGGCAAGAGTAATGCCAATGAGGATTGGCTCGTCTCTCCTGCCTTTGACCTCACTGCAGCTAAAAGCTTCGCTATCAATTTTGAGCACACCATCAATAAGGGTAATGTGGCTAATATGAAGAGCGAGCAGACCCTTTGGGCCTCTGATAATTACAGCGGTGACGTGAAGAGTGCTACTTGGACTCAAGTGACTATCACCACCTACCCAACAGGTACGGATTGGAACTACGTGAAGAGTGGCAATATCAACCTACCTGCTTCACTGCTTGGTAAGGCCAACGTGGTATTTGCCTTCAAGTATCTTGCTACCGATGCCAGCTCAGCCAATTGGCAAATACGTGCACTCAAGGTGACTAGCGATGGAGGTAAGCTCACTGCTGGTGGCACCACCCCTACTCCACAACCACAACCAGAGCCCAACCCAAACCCCAATCCAGAGCAACCTGCAACTGGTAAGCTCCTATTCCCTGGTGCCGACTTTGAGGATTGGAGCTTAATGGAAAAGGGCAAGAGCCTATTATTCCCCCTAGGAAAGATTGTTGAGCAATCTCCAAATGGACGTAATGGAAAAGCCCTTCACATCAATGGTACTCCTGCAGGGAATGACTACATGATTACAGCAGCAGGTGCAGGCGAAAAGAGTGGTTCAACCATTACACTATACATCAATGGAAAGGCAGGAAAATCTCTATCTTTTATGGTCTATAAAGAGGACGGTAGTCTTGCAGTATTTAACCTTGATGAATTTGGAACCAAAGGACACGTTATTAGTCCAGCTGATGGCGAGATCATCCTTAAACCAACTGAGAAAACCTTTAATGACAAACCTGCTAACTCCTATGCTAATGGCTCAATAGACACTCAAGGTAAATGGCTAAAAATCACCCTAGATATCTCTAGCTTCAGTAAGTTAGCTAAGGAAAAGAACTTGTTTTCAATAAAGGTAGGAAAAGCAGTGGCTTACGACCTACTCATTGATGATATCACTATTCAGTAATAGTTCGCTATGAAGTATACTCAGCATAATTGGTATGCCCTACTGGCGTTGCTAGTGGCTTTTGCTTTGGGGAGCTGTGGTTCCTCAAAGCAAGCCACCGGCACCAACGCGGGCAAACAGTACAATACTTATGCCGTTGCCTTTTATAATATGGAGAACCTCTTCGATGCCGAAGACGACCCCAATAACAAAGGTGATGACGACTACCTTCCCACAGGTCCCTACGCATGGACTCAAGTGCAGTACGAGAAGAAACTTGATAATCTCGCACGGGTGATTAGTCTCTTAGGTCAAGAGTACACCCCCTACGGTCCCGCCTTTATCGGCACCGCCGAGATTGAGAACCGCCGAGTGCTCGAGGATCTCACACAGCGTGACGCCATCAAAGGGATGGGGCTAAAGGTGATCCACGAAGATGGTCCAGACCGTCGTGGTATTGATGTGGCAGCACTCTACAACCCCAATATCTTTAAGCTCGAAGGGTACAAGTACTACCCTTTCAAGTGGGATGAGCGTCCCGACTTCGTGACTCGCGACCAGCTACATGTCTATGGTACTATCGCAGGCGAACGGATTCACTTCATCGTGCTCCACTGGCCATCTCGCTATGGTGGGCACAAGAGCAACCCCCTTCGTGAGGCAGCAGCTCGTACCACCCTCGCAATAGTTGAGGAGATACAAGCCTCCGAACCAGATGCTAAGGTGGTGATTATGGGCGACCTCAATGACGACCCCACCAACACCAGTGTGACAGAGGTACTCAATGCCAAGACCCACCGCAGCGAAGTGGCACCAAAGGGGATCTACAATCCTAGTGCCTCGCTCTTTGCTAAGGGCATCGGCACACTTGTCTACCAAAACAAGTGGAACTTCTTTGACCAGATGATGGTGACCCACGGACTGATCTCCAGCGAGAGCAATCTACGACTTTGGAAGATGGAGGTATTCGACCGCAACTTCCTCATCACACAAGAGGGAAAGCGCAAAGGATACCCTCACCGTACCTTCGAAAACAATTCATTTATCGATGGCTACAGTGACCACTTCCCCGTCCTCATCTACCTCCTTCAGGAGCGTCACTAAATTAATTATACATACGCTAAGAGGGTGCATCAACTTATTGATGCACCCTCTTATTGTACTCCCCCTCAACCCCACATGAAAAGAGACTGTTGCACAAAGGACTCTGGCAGAGGTCCGGTAGTAACCCAAAAAGTGTGTAAGGCAGAATGC
>UMJJ01074555.1_pt1 | contig 11508 bp, 9 predicted proteins | sample 1966051 | NCBI WGS metagenome assembly UMJJ01 (sample SAMEA4836147, study PRJEB28245) | human gut metagenome | biome: gut microbiome; material: fecal sample | place: Denmark | collected 2008
GATACTGATACGATTGAGTCATCACAGCTAAATAAGTTTATCTTTAATTTAAATACAATTGATACTGTGATCAGAGAACTTATGGAACATGGTATTAAGATTGAAGGAGGAGATAAGATAGGTAAAAGCATTATCTTTGCTGCTAATCAAAATCATGCCAATAAGATTAAGGAAAGATTTGATGTACTCTATCCTGAATATAAAGGAAAACTAGCTGAAGTTATTACATTTAATACAAAATATGCTCAGGAAGCTATAGAACGTTTTGGTAAAACAGATAGTTACCCTCAAGTAGCTATTAGTGTAGATATGTTAGATACAGGAATAGATGTACCGGATATTGTGAATCTTGTATTCTTCAAAAAGGTGAGAAGTAAATCAAAATTCTGGCAGATGATTGGACGAGGTACAAGACTTAGAAAAGACTTGTTTGGTCCAGGAGATGACAAGAAAGAATTCTTAATATTTGATTACCTAGGAAATATGGAATATTTCAGAGTAAACAAGAATGCTGAAAAATCAGGTATTATAGAATCACTCTCTCAGCGTATTTATAAGTTGCGAGTAGATATACTTTATGCACTTGAACAGAATGCAACAGACCAGGATTATGTTGATGAAATCAACAAACAGATCAAAGAAATGTCAGACTATATTCAGGCACTCAATGAAGATAGTTTTAATGTAAAACTGCGTTTGAAGTATGTACATCAATATAAAAATCCGGATAACTGGAGAAATCTCAATGAAATGGATACACACTATATTAAAGATGAATTGTCTTCACTTGTAGTTATTCATGATGAAGATACACAAGCTAAATTCTTTGATAGACAGATGTATATGATTGAAATGGCTTATCTCAATCATTATGATGCTACTTCAGTTATCAACAATGTTGTTGCGATTGCAAATGAACTTTATAAAAAACAAGCAACTCCTGATATTGCAAGAAATGCTGAATATTTGAAATGTGCCAAAGATCCTGATTATTGGAAAACTGCCAATTACTTTGATTTGGAAGTATTACGTGAGAAGATTAGAGGACTTATAAAGTACTTAACAAAAAAAGATCCAGTAAAGCCTATAGATACACACTTTACTGATGAAATCATTGAAACAAAGGTGAATGATGCTTTCTATAATGATGAAGGATTAGAGAACTATAAAGAAAAAGTCCAACATTATTTAAAAGCACATGAAAATGATGAAGCTATCTATAAGCTTAGACATAATCAAGTCATTACACCGGATGAAATGAAACATCTAGAAAACTTATTGTGGATAGACTTAGGAAGTAAAGATGATTATCGATTACACTTTGGTGATACACCTATCACAAAGTTAATTAGAAAAATAGTGGGACTAGATAGACAAGCGGCTATGGCTGAATTCTCACGTTTCTTAGATGATCAGAACTTGAATTCTAGACAGATTCACTTTGTAGAATTGATTGTAGATTATATTGTGAAGAATGGTTTCATTGAAGATAGGAAGGTCTTACTACAGGATCCATTCAAGTCAGTTGGTAGTATGAGTGCTTTATTCAAGGATAAGATGAATGTTGCAAGAGAGATATTAAAGACTGTAGATACGTTTAGTGAAAGACTTTAAAAGAAAACGTTCACAATTTTGAAAGTATTCTATCACTATAAAAAATAATTATAATTTGAATTTTTGATAAAAACTAAGCAGAAAAACACCTAATCGGATATCCCTAAACTGCAAACGTTTACAGTAAATGCATTCTACAAATTGTGTAAATTTTCACAAAAGTATGCTTGTTTTTTCACAAGAAGTCATGTATAGTGAACTTACAAAATATGAATAAGAAATATTTTGGTCAATGGAGGATATAAAAATGGCTGATAAGAAAGTCGAAAAGAAAGTTGAAGAATGGACAGAAGAAAAGACTGATGCTTGCATTGATGAGTTAGTTAATAACGCATTAACAGCATTAGATGAATTCGAAGGTTTTGACCAGGAAACTGTTGACTACATCGTAGCAAAGATGTCAGTTGCTGGTCTTGATAAACACGGTGTTCTTGCAGAAGCTGCAGTAAAAGAAACTGGCCGTGGTGTATTTGAAGACAAAGCTGTTAAGAACTTATTCGCTTGTGAATATGTTACTAACAACATGCGTCATACAAAGACTGTAGGTATTATTAATGAAGATCCACTTACTGGTATCACTGAAATCGCTGAACCAGTTGGTGTTGTTTGTGGTATCGTTCCAGTAACAAACCCAACTTCTACAGTTATCTTTAAGTCTTTAATCGCTATGAAGACTAGAAACCCAATCATCTTCTCATTCCACCCAGGTGCTCATGACTGTTCAGTTATGGCTGCTAAGGTAATGTTAGATGCTGCAGTAAAAGCTGGTGCTCCTAAGAACGTAATCCAGTGGTTACCAATGAAAACAATGTATGCAACTAGTGCATTAATGAATCATCCAGGTGTTGCTACTATCTTAGCTACTGGTGGTAACGCAATGGTTAAGGCTGCTTACTCTTGTGGTAAACCTGCTTTAGGTGTAGGTGCTGGTAACGTTCCTGCATATGTAGAAAAGTCTTGTAAAATCAAAATGGCAGCAAATGATATTTATTTATCAAAATCATTCGATAATGGTATGATTTGTGCATCTGAACAGGTAGTTGTTGTAGATCACGAAATCTATGATGAATTCAAGAAAGAACTTGGTCGTTATCATGTACATTTCTGTAATGCTGAAGAAAAGAAGAAACTTGAACAGTTCATGTTCGGTGCAACAGCATACAGTGAAAACGTAAATGAAGCTAGATTAAACAGCATCGTTCCAGGTAAGAACGCTACTTGGATTGCTGAACAGGCTGGTTTCAAAGTAGCTGATGATGTTCAGATCTTAGTTTGTGAAGTTAAGGAAATCGGTCCTAATGAACCAATGACTAGAGAAAAGCTTTCTCCAGTATTAGGCATGATCAAAGCAAACTCTACTGAAGATGGTATTGAAAAGGCTGCTCAGACTGTTGAATTCAATGGTTTAGGACATTCAGCTGCAATCCATACTACTAATCATGAAATTTCTAAAGCATTTGGTAAGAGAATCAAAGCTATCCGTATTATTGAAAACGCTCCATCTACATTCGGTGGTATCGGTTCAGTATACAATGCATTCTTACCTTCATTAACACTTGGTTGTGGTTCTTATGGTCATAACTCAGTATCAAACAACGTAAGTGCTATTAACTTACTAAATATTAAGAGAATAGGGAGACGTAACAACAATATGCAATGGGTTAAACTTCCTCCAAAGATTTATTTCGAAAGAAATTCAATCAGATATCTTAGAGATATGAAGGAAATGAAGAAAGCAATGATCGTTACAGACAGAGGTATGTATGACCTTGGTTATGTAGGAAAGATCGAAGATGTTATCAGAAGAAGACGTAACAAAGTAGACGTTGACTTATTCATCGACGTTGAACCAGATCCATCTTTAGATATGACTCTTAAGGGTCTTGAAATCATGAAGAGCTTCCAGCCTGATACAATCATCGCTATCGGTGGTGGATCTTCAATGGATGCTGCTAAAGTTATGTGGTTAATGTATGAACATCCAGAAGTTAAATTCGACGACATCAAGCAGAAATTCATGGATATCAGAAAGAGAGCATTCAAGTTCCCAGAACTTGGTAAGAAAGCTAAGTTAGTATGTATCCCAACTACTTCAGGTACAGGTTCAGAAGTAACTCCATTCGCAGTTATCACTGATACTAAGGAAAACAAGAAATATCCATTAACTGACTACGCTTTAACTCCAACAATCGCAATTGTTGACCCTGAATTCGCTATGTCTATGCCACCAAGAATCGCTGCAGATACTGGTATCGACGTATTAACTCATGCTATTGAAGCATATGTTTCAATCTTAGCTTCTGACTTCACTGATGGTTGGGCTAAACAGGCTGTTAAGTTAGTATTCGAAAACCTTGAAAAGTCAGTACTTGAAGGTGATCCTGATGCTAGAATCAAGATGCATAATGCTGCATCAATCGCAGGTATGGCATTCGCTAACGCATTCTTAGGAATGAACCACTCATTAGCTCATAAGATCGGTGGAGAATGGCATATTCCTCATGGACGTACTAACGGTATGTTATTACCACATGTAATCAGATACAATGGTACAGTTCCAACTAAGTTAAACATCTGGCCAAAGATCGAAGACTATAAGGCAGATAAGAAATATAGAGAATTAGCAGAATTAATCGGCTTACATCCAAAGACTGATGCAGAAGGTGTTGAAATGTTCGCACAGGCTGTTGAAAAGTTATGGGTAAAAGTTGGTGGTGCTGTAAACGTTAAGTCACAGAACATCAGCAAAGCTGATTGGGAAGAATCAGTACATAGAATCGCTATGAACGCATACGAAGACCAGTGTACTCCTGCTAACCCAAGAATGCCTATGGTTAAAGATATGGAAGCTATCCTAGAAACAATCTACGATTACGAATCTCCATTCGCTAAGAAATAATTCTTAAAACCATTTAGAGGAAAGCCTTACGGCTCTCCTCTTTTTTGTGTTAAATTATGTTAAGTAGTAACACGCATTGACACTTATAAGTTAACAGATTAAAATGACATGTCGGAGGACACTGTCATGAAACATAAACGTTTTTTATTCTTGCTTACTGCAGCTGTCGCTTTCATTATTCAATTAATAGATATCATTTCTTATACAATCAAGTTTTCTATTACACAGACATTTATACTTGTTATTGTTCAAATGATTGGTTTAGTAGGTTATGCCTATGATGCAAGAAATGTCGTTAAAAATAAAAGACGAATGTTTTACATACTGCATAGTATCGCATTCATCATCTACCTTATAAATCTTACTTATCAATTGTTCCTTAATCCAGCATTAAGACATGTCAAAGCAGTTAGTAGTGTGAATATCAGTCCATTAAAGACAATACTTCTTTATTACACAGCTTATGAAAGACATACATTACCTATTAAGAATATTATTCTGAATATGATTGGGAATGTCATGTTGTTCATGCCTTTTGGTTATTTTATATATGTTCTATTCAAACCAATGCGTTCATTTCTACCTTATTTCCTCTTTTTCTTATTTATGATTGTAGGAGTAGAAGTCATTCAATATATTTGGAAGGTTGGTTCAGCAGATATAGATGATATCATTCTGAATATGAGCGGCGTACTGAGTCTATATATTGTATTGAAAATTCCATTCATTAAAAAATTATTTTTAAGTAAAAAAATCACAAGTATTACACATCTTTTCTGTTACAATAATTGTATAAGAAAGAGGTGAATCTTGTGCTTTTTATTTTTCTACTATTGTTGTTCTTGTATTTGTTCCTAACAAGATACTATATCACTGAAGATGTGATTGTGAAAGAAGTCCTTGAAGATAAGATCATATTTGAATCAGAACTAGGAAAAGAAATTGTACTCAAAGTAACAAAACCTCATGAATATCTAGAAGGACAAAAGGGACAAGTCTCATTCCATGGAGAAAGAATCGTATCATTTCAAAAAGCAGCCTAGAATGGCTGCTTTTTGATTAGATGACGTTAAAGTGTTTTAAGGCATTGTAGATGCCATCATCTTCAATATCAGTTGTAATATACGTTACATAATCAAATAGAACAGGATTAGAATTGCCCATAGCCACTGATTCTTTAGTATAAGTCAACATTGGTAGATCATTTGTAGAATCACCAATAGAAATACAATCATCAATAGAAGCACCAATGAGATCAATAAATGTTTGAATACCTGTTGCTTTAGAACAATCTTTAGGAACTACTTCAATGAAGTCTTCAGCACGCTGGATATATTCTAAATCATTTTTAAATGCATCCTTAAATGCTTCAATATCATCTTCTGGTGTATACCATGCAGTGAACTTATCAAAATTAGGTTCATCATCTTTATGATATACAGGAACATTTACTTTAATATCTTTATAATGTTCTTTGATTTCCTGAACTGTCTTTGTCTTAATTGTTTCAGGGAAATAAATAGATTCAGGACCTTCTAATACGGCATCAATATTTAATTCAACAGCTTTATTCACAATTCCTTTCTTTAATTCTGAAGGAAGTTTAGCATGATAGATTTCTTTACCATGATAGTAGATATTAGTCCCACAACCACAGATATAACCATCTAATCCTAATTCTTTAATTACATCTTCTATAATACAAATAGTACGTCCTGTATTCACCATCAGGATATGTCCATTATCCTGAGCTAGTTTAATTGCTTTCTTTGTACTTTCAGGAACAGTAAAGTCTGTTTCTGTAGATAAAGTACCATCAATATCAAAAAATATAACTCTTCTACTCATAAATATTCTCCTTGTTTCATAAACTAAACCACAAATAATTACATCTGTCAACAATCTCTCAATTCTTGAAAATACCACATGATAGCGCATTAATTTACTATGAAGCGACATTGAATAGAAACCTAATATGTGATAAGATTAAGTAAGATTCAGAAAGGATTGAGAATATGTATAAGATTGTAAAAAAAGAAGTACTTAATGACGTTGTACAGTTAATGGAAGTACATGCGCCAATGGTTGCAAGAAAATGTGAACCAGGGCAGTTTATTATTTTACGTGTAGGAGAAGATGGAGAAAGAATCCCTCTTACAATTGCTGATTATGATAGAGAAAAGGAAACAATCACAATAATTTATCAGATTGTTGGTTACTCTACTAAACAGCTTGCTAAGTTAGAAGAAGGAGACTATATCACTGACTTCGTAGGTCCTCTTGGTGTCCCTACTCATCTTGAAAAGAAGGATCACGTGATCGGTGTAGCTGGTGGTGTGGGTAGTGCACCATTATTCCCACAGTTAAGAAAACTAGCAGAACTTGGTACTAAGGTTGATGTAATCATCGGTGGACGTGAAGAACAGTATGTATTATGGGCAGATCGTTTTAAAGAATTTTGTGATAATGTATATATCGCAACGAATGATGGCTCTGTAGGTACAAAAGGTTTTGTTACTGATGTATTAACTGATTTACTTGATAAGGGTGAAAAGTATGATGAAGTTATTGCAATTGGACCAGTTGTAATGATGAAGGCAGTTGTTGGAGTAACTAAGCCTAGAGATATTAAGACAATGGTTTCACTTAACCCAATCATGATTGATGGTACAGGTATGTGCGGATGCTGCCGTGTTACTGTTGATGGTAAGATCAAGTTTGCCTGTGTTGATGGACCAGACTTTGATGGTTTAAATGTTGACTTTGATGAATTAATGGCAAGACAGAGAATGTTCAAGGAAGAAGAACATCTTGTTGACAGCAATGCAGACCGTATGTGTAACTTAATGAAGGGGGTTAAATAATATGCCTAATATGTCAAATAAAAAGGTAGAAATGCCTTCTCAGGAACCTGAAATTCGTGCAACTAACTTTAAAGAAGTTGCTTTAGGATATACTAAAGAAATGGCTCAGGAAGAAGCAACTCGTTGCTTAAACTGTAAAAAGCCTCGCTGTGTGGATGGATGTCCAGTAAATGTACCTATCCCTCATTTTATTCAGGAAGTAGTGAATGGTGATTTTGAAAAAGCTTATGAAATCATCACTACAGAAAATGCTTTGCCTGCAATCTGTGGTCGTGTATGTCCACAGGAAAACCAGTGTGAAGGTAAATGTATTAGAGGTATCAAGGGTGAATCAGTTGCCATTGGCAGACTTGAAAGATTCGTTGCTGATTACCATAGAGATCATGGTAAACCAACTGAAACTAAGATTGAAAAGAATGGCAAGAAAGTGGCTATTGTAGGTTCAGGACCTTCAGGTATTTCTTGTGCCGGTGAACTTGCTAAACGTGGTTATGATGTAACAGTATTTGAAGCATTACATAAAACTGGTGGTGTATTATCTTATGGTATCCCAGAATTCCGTTTACCAAAAGATTTAGTACAGGCTGAAATTGATGGTGTTGCAGACTTAGGTGTTAAGTTTGAAACAAACGTTGTAGTTGGTCGTTCTATCACAATTGATGAATTACAGGAAAGTGGTTATGATGCTGTATTCGTAGGTGCTGGTGCTGGTTTACCTCGTTTCCAGGGTATTCCAGGTGAAAACCTTGATGGTGTTTATGCTGCAAACGAATTCTTAACTCGTGTTAACTTAATGAAAGGTTATGAATTCCCTAAACATCCTACTCCAGTAAAAGTAGCTGATACAGTATGTGTTGTAGGTGCTGGTAACGTAGCTATGGATGCTGCAAGAACTGCTAAGAGACTTGGCGCTAAGAATGTATATATCGTATATCGTCGTAGTGATGCTGAAATTCCTGCACGTGCTGAAGAAGTACATCATGCTAAGGAAGAAGGTATTATCTTCAAGTTATTAACTAATCCAGTTGCTGTTCATGGTGATAATGGTTCAGTTAAATCTCTTGAATGTGTAGAAATGGAATTGGGAGAACCAGATGCATCGGGTAGAAGAAGACCAATTGCAAAAGAAGGTACTAACTTCACTATTGATTGTGGAACAGTTGTTATCGCAATCGGTCAGTCTCCAAACCCATTAATTAGACAGACTACTCCTGGTCTTGATTGCCAGAAGTGGGGTGGTATCATTGTTGAAGAAGAAACTAACCATACATCTAAAGAAGGCGTATGGGCTGGTGGTGATGTTGTAACTGGTGCTGCTACTGTAATTCTTGCTATGGGTGCTGGTAAAAAAGCAGCAAAAGCTATTGATGAAAAATTAAGTGGTGAATAAATGTATTGTACACGATGTGGTAAAGAATTAGAGGCAGGTACAAAGTTCTGTCCTAATTGTGGAGAACCTGTGAGATTAGAAAACAGAACAGACTACACAAACATGGAAGACTATGCTTCTAGTAATGGCTATACTAGTCCTTATTATGAAGAAGATCGTGCCTCTGTTGGATTATGTATCATTTCATTCCTATTCCCTTTTATGGGTGTTATCTTCTTCTTCATGAAAAGAAGAACGACTCCTAATAAGGCAAAGGCATGTCTTATTACAGGAATCGTTAGCTTTGTATTGAATTTTATTGCAACTTATGCATTATTATTAAACACAGGAATCAGAATCTTTTGATTCCTGTGTTTTTCATGCTTGTAAAGTAACAGTTTGATTTAGTAAAATAGAGGAATGGAGGTGTTACTCATGCCAAAAGGTATTTCAATCATGTCACAATTATTAAGCGTTGTGAATTATGGTGATGGTAAAGAAGTAAATGCGGATATCGCTAAGACAATATTACAGAATTATAATAAGATTCCAGAACTCACTATTTTTGATTTAGCTGATTTGTGCTACGTCTCTTCTTCGTCTATTACAAGATTTGTGAGAACACTGGGATATGATAGCTATAAAGAATTCAAGAGTGATATAGATCATACTCTGGCAATTGATGTAGATTACTCTAAGCGCATCAATATGGCAACTGCTGAAGACTTAAAGCCCATTTATCAAAGATATACTGAAAATGTCATTGAGAACATACAATTCACTTTTGAACATATTGATTATCGTCAATTAAATAGAGTATGTGAAATGATCTATCAGGCGAAGGAAATTGCTTTATTTGGTTTAGAATATGCCAATTATGTAGGAATTCATTTTCAAAATAAGATGGCAAGCTTAAATCGTTTGATTCAATTAGGTGTCTCTGATGAAAAACAATTAGAACTTGCGAAAAGACTTGCACCACATTCTCTTGTTTTCATTATCTCTTTAGAAGGAAGTTTCTTTTATCGTAATACAGAGATTATTGATATATTGACAGAAAAAGAATGCAAGATTGTAGCTATATCCATGATTACAGTAGGTAAGCTTATTAGTTCCTGTGATGAAGTCATTTTATGTAATAAGACAAATAGTAATACAGAAGGACGTATTACTTTGATGTACACCATTGAGTTGATTATCATTTACTATTATATTAACTACTCACATATATGAAAAATTTCATAATCTGAAATTATGCTGGAGAATATGACATCTTCAGCATTTTTTTGACGAAAAAAATGAGTTCACTTTGTATTAAGATATCAGTGGGAGGAAAAAGAATATGAAAAACAAAGAGTTTCCTAAAGACTTCTTATGGGGTGCTTCTACAAGTGCCTTTCAAGTAGAAGGTGGTTTTAATGAAGAAAGAGGTATTGCGAATAGTGATATGCGTCATATACCAGATGGCTTAGCAGACTATAAAACAGCCTCAGATCATTATCACCATGTCAAAGAAGATGTACAGTTGATGAAAGAACTTGGTATGAAGGTATACCGCTTTTCATTCTTCTGGTCAAGAATTATGCCAGATGGTGAAAATGTGAGTCAGAATGGCTTGAACTTCTACCATGAATTGATTGATGAGCTTCTTGAAAATGGTATTCAGCCATTTCCTACACTTTATCATTTTGAAATGCCTTATGCATTGATTGAAAAGTATGGAGGATGGAAGAGTAGAAAATGTGTAGATGCATATGTAAAATATGCCAGAATCTGTTTTAAAGAATTTGGATCAAAGGTTAAAATGTGGGCAACTATTAATGAACAGATGTGTGCTACAGCACCTGATGATATGAATATGAATCTTGAAAAAGATCCACATTTAAGACAGAAGAATCTTTATCAGATGTCATATCATATGACTTTAGCTGAAAAGATTGCGACAAGTTATTTTAAAGAAATGGTTCCTGATGGAAAAATTGGTCATGTAGTTGCCATGCAGGTGATTTATCCAGCAACATCCGCACCAGAAGATGTGCTTGCTGCAAAGAATGCAGAAGATGAAGTGCAGTGGAGTTTCCTTGATTTATCTATTAAGGGACATTACTCTCATCACTTTACAAAATATTTGAAGGATAGAGATGTTTATCCAGAAATGAATGAAGAAGATATTCATTATCTTAAAGAGAATCATCCAGATTTCATTGGTGTAAACTATTATGCAAGCTGTACAGTCAGAGCTAAATATCCAGAAGATGAATGTACAAGAATGCCACCATTTTATATCAGTGATCAGTTCTATGTTGTGAATAATGAAAAATTGAAACCAACAGAATGGATGCATTTTGGAATTGATCCAGATGGTCTATATATTGGAATTAGAAATCTCTATGACAGATATGAATTACCAATGATTATTACTGAAAATGGTATGGCTTATACAGATAAAATAGAAGAAGATGGTTCAATAAATGATATTTATCGTATTGACTATCTGACAAAACATATTAATCAGTGTTATAAGCTGATTGAAGAAGGTTATCCGCTTTTTGGATATTGTCCTTGGTCATTCTTGGATGTTGTCAGTTCACATGAAGGTTTTAATAAACGTTATGGTCTTGTTTATGTAGATCGTACAAATACAGATGTAAAATCATGTACACGTATTAAGAAGAACAGTTTTTATTGGTATCAGAATATTATTAAGAACAATGGGTTCAAAGGAGAATAAGTGTGAAACAAAAATCAATCAAAACGTATAA
>UMJJ01034467.1_pt1 | contig 11505 bp, 8 predicted proteins | sample 1966051 | NCBI WGS metagenome assembly UMJJ01 (sample SAMEA4836147, study PRJEB28245) | human gut metagenome | biome: gut microbiome; material: fecal sample | place: Denmark | collected 2008
CCAATGAACACTTTTGTGCGAGTTTTACGCTATTTTACCCTACTTTACGATAAAATGTATACCAAAATGTATACCACCCTTTCTCAATCATTTACAAAGCAAGGGTATACGCACAATTTTATATTTATGCATTACGCAGCACTTTTGCTATTTTCGTTAGAAACAAGTGAACGAATGTAATCTTTTTCGAAGTACCATTTGCGACCGATCTGGCGTCCTTGCAAAATGCCTGCCTTGATCCAATGCTTGACCGTTACTTCTGTGACGTCGAAAATTAAAGTAATCATTTTTACATCGAGCAAAACCGGTAGCTCGTTCCAGTTCGTGATTTTGTTATTTTTCATTATTGGTATCCTTTCTTGATTTGTTGGGTATGTTGTGGTTAAGTATAACACATTCTTTTTACTACAACGTTGATTCAATATAGTGCAGTCAATTTGTTTTGCATTTTTTAAAATTATGGTATAATTATCTCGATAAGTTATTTATTGAAGCAGTCATTCCATTTTGGACTGGCTGCTTTTCTTACGCTTATTACAAAAAAGTTATAAATTTGAAAGGAGAAAAAGAGATGATTGACTTTGAAGTAAGAGAAAATGATGTAATGTTGAAAGCAAAAGATAATGTTATTAAAAAAGCGATCCGTTCGGATCTCATTTTTGTTGTTTCTTGGCTGAGTGTAATTAAACATTGAAATATAATATTTCAATATTGATATTAGTGTTGACTGTTTTGCCTATATTGTGATATAATATATAATAATAACAGAGAAAGATAATTATGTGTTCTTGAAAGGGTGAGTTTATGCATACTCCAGTTGTGAGAATTGTTGGTCTCGACATTTGTGATCTAAAAAATGTTAAGCACGGTCTTCTAAAATTAGAAGGTACAGAACCCCAGCATAATGCGAGCATTCTTGGACTTTATGGCCAAAATGGATCTGGAAAAACGGCTTTAATTGATGCCTTAGAATTGCTTAGGCTTCTTCTAACCGGATCTCCCGTGCCAAATTATTTTGCGGATTTGGTTTATGTGGGGAGCCGTTATTCGAAAATCCAATATACATTTGAAATCAACGGTGGAGATAACGAGCATGTAATTTTTGTTGTTTACGAAGTAAAGATCTCTCAAGAAGTAAATGAAGAAACTCAAAATGTTGATTCACAGCCAGATGCGGAGTCAAACCATGTTGTGGTCTTTGATGAAGTACTTTCTTGCGTCCAAAACATTCCGGAAAAAAGATCCAGGTTGCATCCGGTAATTGATACTGGTGTTGATGATAATAAAGTGTTTATTCCAGTTGTACAAAGAGACATGATTGTAGGCAAGGAAAAATCAGTGCTTACGGATCTGATTGTTGCAAAGCATTTGACACGTGCAACTTCTCGCTCTTTTGTGTTTTCTCGTGAGTTCTTGAATATAATGCGAAAGAATTGTGCGAATGATATGGTACGTGGCGTCCTAGAAAGTCTCGTGACTTATGGTAATCGGCAGCTTTTTGTTATTAATACAACAAATACGGCGCTGATTAGCATGGATGCATTGCCGATTTCATTTAAGTATCGTGATGGAGATAAAGAAATTGTTGGCAGCGTTTTATTAAAGCTAAACGGAGCTTCTCTCATTCCGGAATTTGCGCTTGATACTGTAAAAAAAGTAATCAGTAGTATGAATATTGTTTTGCAACAGTTGGTTCCTGGGCTAATTATCGATTTGATGATATTGGATTCTCAGATATTAAAAAATGGGAATAAGGGTGTTAATATTCAGTTGATGGCGAAGAGGGAACAAAAAGAAATCCCGCTCAAATATGAATCTGAGGGCATCAGAAAACTGATTTCTGTTTTGCAACTTCTTATCGTCGTGTATAATAAGCCTTCAATTACCGTTGCAATCGATGAGCTCGATTCTGGGATTTTTGAGTATTTGCTTGGAGAAATTCTGAGGGTTATTGCAGAACAGGGAAAGGGGCAACTAATATTTACTTCGCATAATCTAAGACCGTTGGAGACTCTGGATAAGCGTTTTATCGCCTTCACAACTACTAATCCAGAAAATCGCTATATGCGAATGGCTTATGTTAAATCCACAAACAATTTGCGCAACTGTTATTATCACGATTTGTTACTTGGCGGGCAAAGTGAGCCGTTATACAATTCTACGAATAACAGCGAGATTGCTTTGGCTTTCAGGGAGGCTAATCATGCATCCGAACCGTAAGAAAATTGTTTTGGTTATTGTCGAAGGTCCTTCTGATGAAACCGCGCTTGGCGTTATTATGAATCGTTTGTTTAGGCAGAATGAGGTGATTGTTCACGTTATGAGATCGGATATAACCTCTGAGCTATCGACTACGCCAGGAAATATTGTCTCCAAGATCAATATGTCTATTCGCTCTCGCTTCGGTGCTTCGTTCAAAAGCGGTGACTTTTTGCGTATTATTCACATTGTTGATACAGATGGTGCGTTTGTGGATGAAAGTGCTGTTGTACAAGACGAAGGTTCATTGAAAACTGAATATACAATTAAAGAAATTCACACAAAAAACAGAGAAAAAATTCTTGAGCGAAATGTTAGAAAAAGCAAAAATCTAAAGAAACTTCTTTCTGTTTCGAATATACACAGTATTCCGTACAATGTTTTCTATATGTCTTGCAATTTAGATCACGTGCTATACAATAAGATGAACTCTTCAGATGAAGCAAAAGAAAATGATTCGTTGACCTTTGCAAAGAAGTATCAAAATAACATTCCTGAGTTTATTCAGTTTATTGGCAATTCAGATTTCACGGTCGCTGACGGTTATCACGAATCTTGGAATTTCATTATGAAAGGACTGCATTCATTAGAGCGACATACTAATTTTGTTCTGTGTTTGTCGAATATTGAACGTACATAGTTTAAGTGCGGGCAATACCAGGCGATATAGACGAAATTTCAAAGCGAATTCGCAACAACAGTTGCCCAGAGTGTCGCAACAATAGTATGTAGGTTAATAACAAAACAAAAGAGCCCGCTGTAAAGCGAGCTCTTTTTTGTGTATCTACAGAAAGTTTGACACGGTACGCCTGTGGGAGTACCACTGGTGTATGTTTACAAAACCGGAGCGGAAAGCACACGGTTTCACTCGTTGGAGGCGTCAAACCATAATAATAGTCGTATACTATTTGCGTATCTGTTGCAGCCACAGTAACTTTGGCTTAAGCGTTATATATGGCACAAGAAAAAAAGCCACCGAATAATCGGTGGCCTAAAATGGCTGTAATAAGCAGATTTTTACACATTCAAAATTTCAAATTTAGCCAGTATGGTTGGATCTGCTTGTAACATGCTGATTAGTCTTCGTGCAGAACCGTTTGGCTTGTTTGTTCCAGCTTCCCACGCTTCGACTGCTTTTGGAGATACACCTGTTACTTCAGCAAAGGCAATTTGTGTAAGCCCAAGAGAGTTGCGCACATCTTTAATTTGCTTTGCGTCATAATCAGGTGCAGGGTTTACGGTACACTTTACAGTGCGCGCAGTGCCATTACCGCTTTCATAGGAAATAGCTTCTTGAAGTCCTTTGATTATGCTTTCATATGCGTTCATGTAATCAACTCCTATCTGTAGTATTCTTTAATACTTCAACTAATAATTTAATTGATTTGCGCTCTTCTTTTGATAAGTCTTCTTTTTCATTTTTAGTATATGCAGTGATGAGATAAATTTTTTCAAATGCAGCAAAATCAACATAGCAAACACGGGCGCTGCCGCTTTTCCCTCGATTATCAAATGCAACTCGTATTTTTCTAAGCCCGCCTGTGCCTTGTATTATGTCTCCTTTTGTTGGAATGATTGTCAGTTCTTCTTGTAAGGCTTTTAATTCCTTATCCGCAAAGCCGATTGCCTTCCACTGCTTGTCAAATTCAGGAGTCATGATGAATTCACGAGTCATAGCATATCCTCTCTTTCAATTTTATTATACCCTATATAATAGGGTATGTCAAGAGATTTTGATGAATTGAAGATGAGAATGATCAAAGCAGGACGCTCAATTAATAGACAAAAACAGCCAAAATTGTTGGTTGCTTTTTAGACTAATTTTATGTTATGCTAAGCTTGGTGAGATTAGAGAACTTGAAAATAGAAAAGGGGGAGAGACTATGAGTGAACTCAATGAAACCAATATGACAACCCATCGGCCCTGGAAAAAGGTACTCAGCGTTATTTTGTCAGTAATTTTGGCATTTGGCACGCTGATAACATTGACCGTTGGTTCGTCTCGATTGCAGGATTGGCTTGGGATCAAGTCCATGCTGTCTGCCTACGCAGCTGAATATGTGGATACAGCCGGTGCTATCGCCGTTGATAAAGACGCGATGTTGGCCGATCCCCATACCATTAACTTGGAAAATCGAGACGGTTCCAACACGGTCTACCTTTTTTCCGAGCCGATTTCTTTTACCGATGAGAACGGAAATCTGAAGACGAAAGATATTTCCGTTGTAAAAGAGACCGACAAAGCATTAAAAGCCAAAGGTTATACTTATACCAATGGCCAAAACGACTACCGCATCCATTTTGCACAGCAGGCCGCACAGGGCGTGCTGGTGCAGTTTGACGGCGGCAGTTATACCGTTGCGCCTGTTGGTAACACCGATAGCGTAGGGGAGAAGAGCACTTCCGTCAGTCTGAACGAGGAGTTCGAGACTTTCTCTTATGCCAATGCCTACGGTGACAGCACCGCTTTGCAATTTTATCCACAACTGAACGGGGTGAAAGATGAGATCACCCTGGACAAGTTCACTGGGCAGACGGATTTTGCGTTTCGTTTGATAACAGAAAATTGCACAGCCCTTTTGCAAAAGGACGGTACAGTGGAGCTGCAAAACAGCGACGGAAAATGTGTGCAGACCTTTGCTTCACCGTTTGCCTACGACAGCGCATATGTTATGGGCGATAAAAACGATCATTATACGGACTGTTCTTATCAATTAAAGCAGACTGGTGATCATAGCTATACTTTGACCGTCTCTGTCAGCAAAGATTGGCTGCAAAACGACAATACAGCCTACCCGGTCACTATCGACCCGGTGACTGCAAATATCGGGAACTACAGAGATACCGGCGTTTATAGTGCTACGGCTTGTAGGGATATTTGTTATGGTAAAGAAGCCACTTGTTGTTTTGGTAAATCCCAGGAATATGGTCGCGGTCAGGTATACAATATGTTTACCATGCCTGATAGTATCAAGAAAGGTGCTAAGATCAACAGCGCTTACAATTGGCAGCGTGAAACGACCGGCCGCGCATCCAATTTTTATGTTACACCATATTTAGTCAAAGGCGCCTGGGAGGAAGGCAAGCTGACTTGGAATCTTCGTCCCGGTTACCATGCGAATGTGGCAATGACTCGGCGAAATATCAACAGCAAATCTACCGATGACCCCAATAATGTATACTGGTACAAATTCAACATTGCAAAAGCGGTCCAAATGTGGGCGAATGGCGCTTATAAAAACTACGGAATTGTATTCATCAGCGAGGAAGAAAGCAAAGACGTTTACAATTGGCGTGCTTTTGCCTCTAAACAATATGGCACTTCTGCCATGCGGCCTTATACGGTCATTAATTATACAAACGATACTAAAGGTCCATCTTTTACTCTTTCCAAATCGACAAACGCTTGGACGAATGGCGATGTTGCTGTAAGTATTTCCAATGCTAAGGATGTGGGCGTAGATACCAATACACCGCCAGCAGGTTTGGCTACAAAGCCGTTTTGTATCACTACTTCCACTACAAAATCCTACTCGACTGTTAAGTCAGTTGCATACAAGACTAACCAATCCAAGGTATATGGAACGGTTGTAGACAAGGCAGGTAATGCCACTACCAAGATCGTTTCAATTACGAATATTGATAAGTTGGCACCCGGTGCACCAACCGTTAAACTCAGTGCCACTGGTTGGACCAATCAGAACGTAACGGCGACGGTACGGGCAACGGACGCTGCTGCCACAAGCGCCTACGGCAAATCGGGAGTTGTCTTCTATGGCTATTCGCTTACTGGCGCAAAACCAACCGGCTGGCAGACTGTTAATCAGGCTGATTCTGCTACAACTTTCACCCTAAAAAATGGCGGCACCTATCACTTCTATGCCAAGGATCGAGCCGGTAATATCTCTGCGCCTACCACAGTGCAGGTAAAGATTGACAAAAGCGGCCCGGAATTTAGCGTAATTGCTAGCGCAGACAAAACCCAGTTGTTAGTTGAGGTATCAAAGAGCACTTCTGGTATAGCTGGTTATAGCTTTGATGGCGGCACAACTTGGGACTATACAAACAAAACTGAATTTACAAAAACATATGATCGGCCTCAAAATACTTGGAGGGTCTTAGTCAAAGATAATGCCGGTAATATTGCAGACAGTAATGGCTTTTCTTCTGACCCACCTGTAATTTATCGCGATGGCGATTTGGTGGCGCTGTACGGTAGTGGAGATCTGCAATATAGAATTGATAACGGTGAGTGGTTGACTTACACCGGACCGTTTTCTGTAGATCATACGAAACAAACAACCATCCGTGCCGCTTACAAGAATCAGACTTCCCATTCTGTTCAACTGGTGCTACCGGCGGATTATAATGCGCAAATGGCACCTGTGCATAGCGCAACGGACGCCACGATTACTTACGGTAACGCCCAGTTTGACCTGAGCCGCACCTATATGCCTGCGGACGGCACTTGGTTCTGGAGCACAGACAGCCGGTTGGAGGCCGTTGCCGATGGTGTGCTTTCTGTCACTTTGCCGGACGGTTCTCAAACTGCATTTACCCGTAGTGCGCAGTCAAATATTTATACCAACGCTTTAACAGATCAAACGGTAGCTGTCTATGATACAGACGGTGTGGTGACTTATGCCTTGTCTGCAGACGACCAGACATATACCTATAACGCTGCAGGACTATTGGTCGCAATTTTTGACAATGCAGGACATTCCATTTCAATTACCCGCACGGAAAACCGTTTGCAACTTAGCTACGGATCTGGCGATGATACGCTGTCTTATACCTTTGTCTTGCAAAACGATCTGGTGCAGAGCCTGACCCTACCGAACGGTACAAAACTGGTCTATACATACAAAGACGGCGCCTTGTCTCAGGTCAATGAGGATAGCAACTCATTGGCCGTACAGCGCAACGATCAGCAGCCTTTAGGACAGTACGCTTACGACAGTGCTAAAAGAATAATCAAAGAAAATGGCGTCACTTATACCTATGATGAGCAAGGCCGTTTGACCGCCGAGACAGGTACGGATGGCAATACCGTCACTTATACTTATGACGGTACCACTGTGACTACCACGGATGCAGACGGCAACAAGACCGTTACGGAATATGACGGACACCTGCGCCTGTGCGCCAGCACGGATAGCGATGAGGAAACCATCCGCAATACCTACGATGACCGAGGCCGTTTGGTAAAAGAGGGAGATACCGAGCATTTCTATGCGGACGATACCGACCGCCTGACAAGTACCAAATCCCCGGATCAGATCATCACATATACCTATGATGACCGCGATAGACTGATCCTGACCGTAACTGCCCCAAATGACGGCACGGACGATAGCGAGATCAACGCGCAAAGTGACGATACCGCAAACGACAGTACGGACAACAGCGCTACCGCGCCGGACAACGATGATGAAGAAGCTGTAGAGACCACGTATACCTACTCCGTCTATACAGGCGATCAATTGTTGCTCCAGTTCACTTCCACACGTTCGTATGATTATAACAGCATTACCGCCGATTACCCGGTGGCTGCCACTGCCTTTACTGTGCAGCGTGAGAATGATGCTGTTAAAGCGCCCACTGTTCCGGACGATGTGACCAAGTACATCCGGTATGACTACGACGGCACCCTGTGCACCAAATCCTATGAGCTGCAAAACAGCGACAATACCCTGACCGTAACGACGACCGATTATCTGGATGGCCTGGCTTCATCGGTTACGCAGCAAGAGGTCACCACCAATACCAGCGGCTCTACTGACATGACTGTGACTCTCACCAACTATACCTATGACAGTCTGTGCAATGTTCGCACGGTCTCCGGTACTACGGAGAGCGGCAGCGAGACATCAGCCTTTAGCACCACATATACTTACGACGATTTGGGCCGCACATTAACTGCCAACGATACCGTTGCAAAAACCCTTACTGCCTATGTGTATGACAGCCGGGGCAATGTGCTGCGTCAAACTCAGACTGCAACGGACGATAGTACCGATCAAACCCCGTCCGTAACCCGTACCGTCTATGACGGCTGCGGTCGTGTACTCCAGGTAATCACAGATGATTATGTAGCCGGTGAGGACGGCCTAAACGCCGCCACACCTGTGGATTCTTATGCCGACAGTACCAAGGGCACACTAAATGCCTATGACAGCCGTGGCAATCTCACATACGAGCGTAACAGTCAGGGCGTGGTCACCCACTTTGTTTACAGCGATACCAATAAGCTGGTGCGTGAGGCTTTTGATAAGTATGTGTTTGCCTATGATTATCAGATCGAGCCAAGTGAATTGGACGGACAGACGGTATCGTATATCCGCACCATTACTGTGGCGGGGCAGAACTATGCCACCGAATATTACACCGACAAGGACTTGCTGATTGCAAAGGCATTTGCAAACGGTCAGGCATTGCGTTATAATTATAACGAAGATGGCGACTTGACTGCCCAGTACCACGATAGCGACGAGACGCCCTTTGTCACCTATACCTACGATAGTGAGGGCGTCTTGCAGTCAAAGACCAATACGGATACAGGTCTGCGCACCGTATATACCGGTGATTTGACAGAAGTATATCAAATTGCCTCGGACGGCACGGAGACCTTGTATTACAGTTATTCTAACGAAGAAACGACCGACAGTGGCAAGACAACCCGCATCTACAGCGCAAACACTCTTGGTACGGAGGTCAGCCGTAAGGTAACGGACAATACCGCCAGCTATACCGCAGGCAGCCACGCCTTTACGGTGCAGTCTGCGGAAGACACCGCCAACCGTACCGCTACGGAGACTTTGACCGCCGGAGATAAGACTCTTGGCACCACTTATCGCACTTATGACGAGCAGGGGAGAGTCACCGCAGAGACCATCACTTATGGCGAGAATCGGCTGTACCTCAGCTATCAGTACGACGATCAGGGTCGCCTGACCTATTATCGTCAGGGTCGCGATGCGGATAAGGATGACGATGCCCAGATCAGCCGCTATCAGTATGATAGCAAGGGCCAGCTGGTTCGTGAAAACATCTTCTTTGATAACGACCTTGCCGGTATTACCCGCACATACACCTATGACAAGCGGGGAAATATTACTTCTGCCAAAACATATAAATACAATACGGGAGACCTGAGTGACCAAACTCCCACCAAGTCCTATACCTGTACATACAAGAGTGGGGACGATGTGTGGGAGGACGAGTTAGTCAATGCCACCGCTATTGATGAGAACAGTTCTTTGCTTTATGACGCAAACGGCAATCCGCTGAATTATAGCGAGGCTGCAGTTCGTTGGTCCGCCGGTCGTCAGCTGAGCAAGATTTCTGGCGTAGATGAGAACGGTAATGAAGAAGTCTACGCAAGCTTTATCTATGACGAGAACGGTATTCGTACTTCCGAGCAGTCTACCGAGCCGGGCATGTCTTGGGACTTCACCACCGAGGACGGCGTTATCACCGGGCGGCAAAACGATAACGGCAAGAATTACCGCTTTATTTATGACGAGAGTGGCAGACCCACTGCGTTTATGCTCAACGACGCCCTGTACCACTACATTACCAACCAAATGGGCGATGTGATCGGTGTTGCGGACGCAGACGGCAACTTGGCGTTAGAGTATTATTACGACGCCTGGGGCGATAATTTCACCGCAAGGACGAACTCATGCGACTATGACGGTAAAACCGGCTGGGATGGCGTCTACAGATTGTATAATGACAACCCGATCAAGTACCGCGGTTACTACTTTGACCATGCCATTGGTATGTATTATCTGCAAAGTAGGTATATGAACCCGGTAGTCAATCGCTTTTTCAATGCCGATGACCCGGACATTGCTAGAGAGTCCAAAGATGTTCCTGTAGGCATGAATCTGTTTGCTTATTGCAATAACGACCCGGTGAATTATGTGGATCCGACGGGGTATAAGTCTAGAAAAAAAGCGATGTGGGAGATTATTGCAGACAAGGGAGTGTCGATGACTGTCGTCAGCAGTCAACTAAAGAAAATGAAAAGAAAGACGAGGAGCTCAAGTAAATTCAAGAAAGCAACTGCATATTGTGTTTATCAACATTTTGAGACAAGCAAGTGGTACTCTAGTGAAATATATGAAATGATGACCTATGGTGCAACGCGAGCAGAATGGTATAAAGTGGTTGATAATTTCAAGGCTGGACTGCGTGCTGTGGGCATTGCAAGTAAGGCTATAAATGGAACTATGTTTGCTAAGGCTGCAGCAAAAGTGTTGAGATTATCAAAAAAAGCTATTAATAAATTCTTATCAGTTTCTGGCCTGTTGTATGATTTTTTAGTGGATACGATGAATGGGGTTCTTGATAAAATTCAGCAAAATATTAGGAACCTCAAGAAATCCGACTTATACGTGTTTAATTTGTATGTATTGTATAAGAATTCCACCTTGTTTGGAAATACTCGTAGCGTAATTTCAGCATACACGCCAAAGGTAGCAGCGTTGGTATAGGGGGAATCATGCAAAAGAAAACAATTAAATATACCAATATAGTATTAACATTGATTCTGATACTATTCGGCATAATAGATGTAGTTAATGGCACAAATATTTTTGATTATGTTTATCTAGGGTATGTGCTTACTGTTACGGTAATTACACTTGTTGCATTGATTGCAGAAAAGCGTAAAAGAAAAAACATAGTACTATTTATTCTAGCAGCGGCAGTGGTGGATATTTGTGCAGCTCTTTCAGTATTGTTACCGCAGTTGTTTGGTGGAGATAATCGGCTGGGATCTAAATTGAATCTTCTTAGTTATATTGTAATTCTGGTTGTCACAATTGCATTTAGCCAAGATCAAGAGGTTGCTGATTCCTCTAAGTAAATATAAAACAGGGACGGTTACTTGTCTCACAAAAGTAAACTAAATTAATGAAACAGGGAACCGTCTCCTGTTTTAATAATGGTCATTTGTGGGGTTATGATGATAAACAAGCTAAATTCTTTCTCTTTTCAGAGGAATCAAAATGCAAAAAACTAATCAACAAGGGTGTCGCCTTTATTTGTATTGTATTGGGTATAAATGCGTACCTTCTTTTAACGATAATTGTTTTACCGGCTTTGCGCATACCGGTAACAATGCCGGTAAAACTCATTTTCGATATCATTGTCGCTGCGGTTGTGATCATTGCATCCTATCGCTATTATGAATTACCGAAATGGGTTACGCTGTATAACGACTATATGCAGTTTGAT
>UMJJ01061805.1_pt1 | contig 11480 bp, 9 predicted proteins | sample 1966051 | NCBI WGS metagenome assembly UMJJ01 (sample SAMEA4836147, study PRJEB28245) | human gut metagenome | biome: gut microbiome; material: fecal sample | place: Denmark | collected 2008
CAGTGGGGGTGCTGAATAGTTACGATAGGAGTTTACTCATGAGTTACACTGCTCTTTACAGAAAGTTCAGACCGGATAATTTCGCGGATGTCAAAGGTCAGGATCACATAGTGACTACTCTGACAAATCAGATTAAGCATAACCGTATCGGCCATGCGTATCTGTTCTGCGGCACCAGAGGAACCGGTAAAACAACAGTAGCCAAAATTCTGGCGAAGGCAGTCAACTGTGAGCATCCCGTAAATGGCAGCCCCTGTAATGAATGTGCCATGTGCAAGGCAATCCAGGCAGGAACTGCAATGAATGTGATCGAGATCGATGCTGCATCCAACAATGGTGTGGATAATATACGTGAGATCAGAGAAGAGGTTTCTTACCGCCCTACAGAAGGTAAATATAAAGTATATATTATTGATGAGGTTCATATGCTTTCCACAGGTGCCTTCAATGCCCTGCTGAAAACACTGGAGGAACCACCGTCTTATGTTATGTTTATCCTGGCAACTACAGAGGCGCACAAGATTCCGATTACGATTTTATCCAGATGCCAGAGATATGATTTCCACAGAATCACCATAGACACTATCGCGGCCAGACTGGATGAACTGCTCAAAGTTGAAGGTGTAGAAGCTGAGGAAAAAGCAGTCCGATATGTAGCGAAAGCGGGAGATGGTTCCATGCGAGATGCGCTCAGCCTTCTCGACCAGTGTATTGCTTTTTATCTTGGACAGGAACTTACCTATGATAAAGTTCTGGAGGTTCTGGGAGCCGTTGACACCGAAGTGTTTAGCAAGCTTTTGCGAAAAGTGATCCGGGGAGATGTGACAGGTTCCATTCATATCCTGGAGGAACTGATCGTAGGAGGCAGGGAACTGAGCCAGTTTGTGGGAGATTTTACCTGGTATATGAGAAATCTTCTTCTCGTTAAGACTTCTGAGAATCCGGAGGAAGCAATCGATGTCTCATCCGACAACATGAAGCTTCTGAAAGAAGAGAGCACCATGCTGGATGTGGAGACGCTGATGCGGTATATCCGTATTTTTTCGGATTTGTCCAACCAGATCCGATATGCAACCCAGAAAAGGGTTCTCGTGGAGATTGCACTGATCAAGTTGTGCCGTCCTGCAATGGAGACTAATCTGGATTCTGTTCTGGACAGACTGCGTGTGCTGGAACAGCGGATGGATGAACGTCCGGTACAGCAGGTGATCGTGCAGCAGGGTTCAGGGAAAATGCCGGCAGAAACCGGAGCAGTTCAGGAACCGGCGGGAAACAAAGCACCGGCGAAAGCTGCACCGGAAGATTTGCAGAAGATCGTGGCAGGCTGGAGAGTGATCACAGGACAGACAACAGGGATGTTTAAACAGATGCTTCAGAAATCTGTTCCGAAGTATAACAGTGAGACAGGAGAACCTGTTCTTTATGTGGAATTTCAGGATTTTCTGGGGCAGTCCTATGTGGACAATCCGGAAGCGAAGAAAGAGCTTCAGGACATCATCACTGCCCAGACAGGAAAAACAGTAGAGATCCAGATGCTGGTGGCAGATAAGCATCAGCATACAAATCTGGCAAATATCACAGTGGACCAGGCGATAAAGAATAATATCCACATGGATGTTGTGATAGAGGAAGATCCTGATGAGGAAAAAGGAGAATAAATATTGTTACTGTTCACACACCACTATCCCGCGAGGTGTTTTGGCATGAATATGCCAAAATCCCGAGACATACAAGCCAAAATTCCATTGCCGCAGGCAATCTGGAATGAATTTTGGTTACGTTACTGTGAACGGAGTGAACAGTAACTAAATATTCTCCGGACAGGAAAAGGCAGTAAATAATAAGGCAATAAATAGCAAGGAGGACATCACAAATGGCAAAACGTGGAGGATTCCCGGGAATGGGTATGCCGGGAAATATGAATAATCTTATGAAACAGGCGCAGAAAATGCAGCGCCAGATGGAAGAGAACCAGAAAGCTCTGGAAGAGAAAGAATTTACGGCTACTGCAGGAGGTGGAGCTGTAGAGGTAACTATCTCCGGTAAGAGAGAGGTGACAAAAGTAAAGCTTCAGGAGGAAGTTGTAGATCCGGATGACATCGAAATGCTGGAAGATCTCATCGTTGCAGCTACAAACGAAGCACTTCGCAAAGTGGAAGAAGAATCTACAGCTGTTATGTCTAAACTGACAGGTGGTCTGGGCGGACTTGGCGGAGGTCTTCCATTCTGATGGAATACTACAGCAGTCATATCAATAAGCTGATCGAGCAACTTTCCCATCTTCCGGGAATCGGTGCGAAATCAGCACAGAGACTGGCATTTCACATCATGAATATGCCAAAGGATCAGGTAGAGCAGCTTACCTCTTCCATTACCGGTGCCAGAGAGAATGTACAGTATTGCAAGTGCTGCTGTACTCTGACAGACAGAGAGATCTGTCCCATCTGTAGCAATGATAAGCGAGATCATTCAGTGATTATGGTGGTAGAGAATACAAGAGATCTTGCAGCTTATGAAAAAACAGGCAAGTTTGATGGCGTTTATCATGTTCTTCATGGTGCAATCTCTCCAATGCTTGGAATCGGGCCGGATGATATTAAACTGAAAGAACTCATGCAGCGTCTGGCAAAGGATGAGGTAAAGGAAGTGATTATTGCTACCAACTCCAGTCTGGAGGGGGAAACAACGGCAATGTATATCAGTAAGCTGATCAAACCTACCGGGATCAAAGTCAGCAGGATCGCAAGCGGAGTTCCGGTAGGAGGAGATCTGGAATATATTGACGAAGTGACTCTTTTACGTGCTCTTGAGGGGCGTGTGGAGCTTTAAGGTTACTGTTCTGATAAAAGATTTCGGAAAAGGAGGCATCACTTTGTCTAAAAAGAAAGCAACTTCTTCTGACGTGGCAAAGAGGGCAGGAGTCTCCCAGGCAACTGTTTCCATGGTCCTGAATAAGAAATATAATGTTTCTTTTTCCAGAGAAACAGTGGAGAAGGTAGAGCAGGCAGCCAGAGAATTAGGCTATCATCTTCCCGGACGAAAGAACAGAAAAGAAAGCCGGAAAGAGAAGCTGATCGTTGTTTTTTGCCCTACGCTTACAAGCCCGTATTATGTATTGCTTCTGCAAGGGATTGAAGCAGTGGCGAACAAGCAGGGATATGGTGTCTTTATCTGTAATACACAGAGAGATCCCCGTCTGGAGGAGAAGTATCTGCGCATGATGGGTACAATAGAGCCGCTTGGCATTATCTACTGCTGTAATCCAAATCCGGATTTTCAGCAGCAGGTAGAGGAACTGGCGCAGACAATCCCACTGGTTATCATCAGTAATAAAGAGAAAACTACAACTATAGATGCCATTAATCAGGATAATACAGTTGTGGGAAGGATGATGGCAAGACATCTGCTTGATCTGGGGCACAGAGATGTAGCGTTTATCACTCCGCCCCTGACAAGGAGACAATGGCAGAGAACGAAACGTGTAAATGGTTTTGTGAAAGAGTTTGAGAAAGAAGGCCTGAAGGATCATGTGATCATTAAGGCTGCGGATGAAGCTATCGATATGCAGATCCCACGGATGGATTCGGAATATTCGATGGGTTATGAGCTTACTATGGAGCTTCTGGATGAAGGCAGGGAATTTACAGCTATTGCAGGCCAGAATGATATGATGGCTATTGGTGCGCTGGATGCTCTCCATGAAGCAAGGATTCATGTACCCAAGGATGTATCGGTGATTGGGTGCGATAATATCTTTTATTCGGGAATACGGAAGATCTCTCTTACTACGATCGATCATTTCGTAGCCCTTAAAGGCAGAGATGCCTGTGATATTATACTGCGCAAAATCGATGAGCAGGACCGTTTTCTCACAGATTCTGCTCCTGTCAGTCTCTATAATATTGAATATACCCCCAAGCTGATAGCGAGACGCACTACGGGGTATGTCAGAACCAAAAAAAATAATTAAATACGTCGAATGAAAATTATTAATAATAATTTATCGAAACTGCAGAACAGTTATTTGGTATAGAGCTGTGTGGCGAGGTAGATTGCGAATATCTACCCGGCAGGCATTTTCTGGAAACGTACCAAAATTTCAGGATGTGCGGCTGAAATCCGATATCAGAAATGATTTCTGACGGAGGTTTCCTGCAACAGCAAAGACAGCGAACAGTTACGAAAAGAAATGGTTATAAAACATATTGTATATTGCATGTTGATAACAACGAATATATGCTTTGACTGAAAAATAAAGAATTAATAAGACATGCAATTATTAATAAAGAAATTATTAATAATCTTTTGCCACGCTTGACCTGAATGTAAAGTCTGTTATAATGAAACCATCAGATCAATGAACGATTATGACAAGCAAAAATCAGGAGGGTTAAGAACATGAAATTTTTTATTGACACAGCAAAAGTAGAAGATATTAAGGCAGCTAATGATATGGGTGTAATCTGTGGTGTTACCACAAATCCGTCTCTTATCGCAAAAGAAGGAAGGGATTTCAAGGAAGTAATCAAAGAGATCACATCTATCGTAGACGGACCGATCAGCGGTGAAGTAAAAGCTACTACAACAGATGCAGAAGGAATGATCAAAGAGGGACGTGAGATTGCAGCCATTCATCCGAATATGGTTGTTAAGATTCCTATGACAGTAGAAGGTCTGAAAGCAGTTAAGGTTCTTCATGCAGAAGGAATCAAGACAAACGTTACTCTGATCTTCACTGCTAACCAGGCACTTCTGGCTGCAAGAGCAGGTGCTACTTATGTATCTCCGTTCCTTGGAAGACTGGATGACATTTCTACAAGAGGTGTTGATCTGATCCGCGAGATCGCTGAGATTTTTGAAGTGGCAGGAATCGAGACAGAAATCATCGCAGCAAGCGTAAGAAATCCGATTCATGTAACAGACTGTGCACTTGCAGGTGCTGACATTGCAACTGTTCCGTACAATGTAATCGTACAGATGACAAAACATCCTCTGACAGATGCAGGTATTGAGAAATTCCAGAAAGATTATAAAGCAGTATTCGGCGAATAAGGAGAATTTACCACAATGGAAAAATTAGAACTTCAGAAAATTGCAAACGAAGTCCGTAAAGACATCGTTACTGCATTACATTCTGCAAAAGCAGGACATCCGGGCGGATCTCTGTCTGCAGCAGATGTATTCACTTATTTATATTTTGAAGAAATGAATATTGATCAAAAGGATCCTAAGAAGGCTGATCGTGACCGTTTCGTACTTTCCAAAGGCCACACAGCACCGGGATACTATTCTGCACTTGCAGAAAGAGGCTTTTTCCCAAAAGAAGATCTGAAGACTCTTCGTCATCTGGGTTCCTATTTACAGGGACATCCGGATATGAAACATATCCCGGGTGTTGATATGTCCAGCGGTTCTCTGGGACAGGGAATCTCTGCAGCAGTTGGTATGGCGCTTTCTGCCAAATTAAGCAATGAAAGCTATCGTGTATATACCTTATTAGGCGACGGCGAAATTCAGGAAGGCCAGGTTTGGGAAGCTGCTATGTTTGCAGGCTTCAGAAAACTGGACAATCTTGTAGTGATCGTGGATAATAATGGACTTCAGATCGACGGTAAGGTTGATGAAGTATGTTCTCCATACCCGATTGATAAGAAATTTGAGGCATTTAACTTCCATGTGATTAACGTTGCAGACGGAAATGATATGGATCAGTTAAGAGCTGCTTTTGATGAAGCAAAAGCTACTAAGGGAATGCCTACAGCTATCATTATGAAAACTGTAAAAGGAAAAGGTGTTTCCTTTATGGAAAATCAGGTTGGATGGCATGGAAAAGCTCCGAATGACGAGCAGTATGCACAGGCAATGGAAGAGTTAGAAAAGGCAGGTGAAGCATTATGTCAGAAGTAAAGAAGATCGCAACAAGAGCAAGCTACGGTGCTGCGCTGGTTGAATTAGGTAAGAAACATGAGAACCTGGTCGTTCTGGACGCTGACCTTGCTGCAGCTACTCAGACTGGCGTATTCAAAAAAGAATTTCCGGAGCGTCATATTGACTGTGGTATTGCCGAGTGTAATATGATGGGCATTGCCGCAGGTCTGGCTACTACAGGAAAAGTTCCATTTGCCAGCACATTTGCAATGTTTGCAGCAGGACGTGCTTTTGAGCAGGTTCGTAACTCTATTGCATATCCGAAGATCAATGTAAAAATTGGCGCTACTCATGGCGGAATTTCTGTAGGTGAAGATGGTGCTACCCATCAGTGTTGTGAGGATTTTGCTCTTATGAGAGTAATTCCGGGAATGGTTGTTGCCTGCCCTTCTGATGATATTGAAGCAAAAGCTATGGTAGAAGCAGCTTATGAGCATGTTGGTCCTGTATATATGAGATTTGGACGTCTGGCAGTTCCGGTTATCAATGACAGACCGGACTATAAATTTGAATTAGGCAAAGGTATTGTCCTTCGTGAAGGAAAAGACCTTACGATCATTGCAAACGGTCTCTGCGTAGCTCCTGCTCTTGAAGCTGCAGAGAAGCTTGCGGCAGATGGCGTAGATGCAAAAGTAATCAATATCCATACGATTAAGCCTCTGGATGAAGAACTTGTAGTTGCAGCAGCCAAAGAAACAGGAAAGGTTGTAACTGTAGAAGAGCATTCAGTAATCGGCGGACTTGGCGGAGCAGTATGCGAATGCCTGTCTGAGAAAGCACCTGTACCTGTAAAACGTATCGGTGTAAATGATGTATTCGGAGAATCCGGTCCTGCCACAGCTCTTCTTGAGAAATATGGTCTTGATGCAGAAGGCATCTACAAACAGATCAAAGAATTTGTATAATTTACGATTCCCTGTGTGATGGTATCTGCCAGAGAGATTACCGTAGACAGGCGGGTAGTCTGAAGGGTTAGCTGTTCCAGTACACCTGCAATGTTTACAATCCCTGTGATATGGATATCACCAACAGGAGGAAGTTCTTTCTGAACTGCAGCACCTGGGTAAAGTGCACCATCTGCGATGGTCACATACCCCAGGTGCTTTTTTTGTCCAAGAGAGGCATCCACTGCAATAACCAGACCTTCGGGATGCAGAATTTTGATCTGGCGGGAAATTCTGGAAAGATTTAAAGCATGTACGGGGCTTTTCAGGGTACCGTAAACATAAACGCCATGAGTGTCCGTATTCAGATGTTCAAGTAACTGGTGTCCGATATAGGGACCGAGACAGTCTCCTGTCACGCGGTCACTTCCGATACACAGAAAAACCAGTTCCGACCATCTGCCGGGATATTGAAGAATACATTTATTTAAAAGAAAAGCGATTTCCTCAGCAGAACTGCTTTTCTGTGAGTCCACATAAAATACCATAAAACCTCCCTGATCGTATTATGTACTCGCAGAGTCTCTATTGTACCTGCACAAAAAGATTTCGAGAGCACATTATTGATTATATCTTTTAATTGCTATAGTCCCTTTGCTTCATAACAACAAGTTGCGAAGAGGCTTCTGATAACATCATATCCTTACCGGGATAAAAATATGCACTGTGCAAAATCTGTCGCCAAATTCTGGTAAATTCCTCTTACAATGTGATAAAATCTGCAATTTATCTGTGTTATCCTGATACCCGAAGGGGTGATGAGAGATGATAGAAGTAATCTATAAGGACGAATCTCAGGAAGGACAAAATGGTGAGGAACCGTTTGGATTACCCAGAAATATACGCCAGATCGGCCTGGCAGCCGAAGATTACAGGATTTATATGGAGGACTATGTGTACACATTTCTGGTAAGACTTGCCAGAACGGAAGACTCTCTGGGAGAAGCAAAAACCAGAGTGGCAGTTCTTACAGGAAATCTTAAATGGCGTTCTCAGACAGCTTATCTGTTTATCAAAGGTGCTATTATAGCGGAGGAGATGGAGGCAGCACCTGATCATATCGATTTTTCGGAAAATCAATGGAAGCAGATACAGGAAGCCCAGAAGGAGTACTTCGAAGATCAGGAGATTGTGGGATGGTTCTTTTCACAGCCTCAGCTTCTCCTGAAAGTATCGGAAGTGATGTCAAAAGTACACATGAAACATTTTGGAGGAGAAAAAGTCCTGATGCTTATGGAACCTCAGGAAAGGGAAGATGCTTTTTTCCGTTATGAAAACAATGAAATGGTGCGTCTGGGAGGGTATTATCTTTATTATGAAAAAAATCCCGGTATGCAGACGTATATGATCGACAAAAATGAAGAACTTCAGCCGGAACCTCAGGAAAAATATGAAGATCAGGCTGTGAAAGATTTTCGCAAAATAATTACAGATAAAAAGGAAACCAGGAAGGAGCCGGCAGCTCCTTCTGTTTTTTCATATGGATTAACTGCATGTCTGGCAATTGCAGTACTGACAGTGGGTGTTAATTTTTACAGAAGTTACCAGAATGTAAAACAGAACGAAAAGGAGAGCGCGACGGTTTCTTCGGTGATCGTTGAGGAGATAACGCCGTCTCCTGTTGTCGGGACTTCGAACAATGAAGCTGTCAGGCAGCATAAACAATACCGGACAGATACTATACAAAATGATGCAGGGAAGAATAAAAAGAATAATGAAGAGAATAATCAAAGCACCAGTGAAAAAGAAAATTCTGAAAAGAAAAACAATACTTCAGAGAAAAAAATATCAGCAGAGCAGACAGATACAGAACAAAAATCGGACAAAACAGAACAGCTTCCGGATGTAAAGACAGAAAAAGCAGATAAAACTGAACAAATCTACCAGCAGGAAGCAGATGAACGTAAAGCACAGAAACGTGTCAGGGAAGCTGTGCAGAAGGAAAACAGCGAAGCAGCGGGAAAAGCCCATGAGTCATATGTGATTCAGCCCGGCGATACTCTTTTTCAGATAAGTATGGACAGATACGGAAGTATCGAAGCCATAAGTCAGATCTGCAAATTGAATGGGATGTCAGCGGACGAAATCATTTATCCGGGACAAGTAATTGTATTACCTTAGAAAACTGTGCTATAATAAATGGCAAAAACTGAAACCTGATAATCAACAAAATGAAAGTGAGAAATAAGGTAAAGGCTAAAATGGCAAATACATTTAAGAAAATAATAAAAAAACATAAAAAGAAAAAGCTTCAGGCAGAGAGAAACAGAAAAGCGAAAGCCCGGGAGAGAGCTGAAGAGGAATATGCAGATGATTATGAGCGCAGATTGTCCCGCCACAAAAGAAGTGTAGTGAAAAAGACAGTTATTACAGTGGTGGCGATAGCTGCTGCTGTAACGGCTGTGGGATTTTACATAGAGAAGAGAAGCTATCATACTTATAAAGTAGTCCAGACAAGTGAGCAGGAGGATATTGTTTCTACAAATTATGTTGAAATGGACGGAAATATCCTTCGATACAGTCCGGACGGAGTTTCGCTTGTTTCTGATAAGATGAGTACATTATGGAGTGAAACCTATCAGATGCAGAATCCTGTGGCAGATGTCAATGGAACTCGTGCGGTGATTGCGGATAAAGATGGAACAACTTTGGAGATTTATGATAAATCCGGAAAAACAGGCAGTGTAACTACTTCTTACAGTATTGTCAAAGCAAAAGTATCCAAAAGCGGTCTTGTTGCGGCAATCCTGGATGGCGGAGATGATACATGGATTGATTTTTATGGTACAGATGGAAGTCTGATTGCTGAAAATCAGACGAAGATAGATGATCCGGGATATCCCCTTGATATTGCTGTATCTGAAGACGGAGTGATCATGATGGTAACCTATCAGTTCGTAGATGGAAGTGATACGACCAGTTATGTGGCATTTTACAATTTTGGAGATGTAGGACAGAACGAGGATGACAGAATTGTCAGTGGATATAAGTATGAAGGCGTGGTAGTTCCGCAGATCCAGTATCTTGATAATAACCGGTCTGTAGCACTTAAAGATAATGGATTTACAATTTATCATGGAAGCCAGATTCCGAAGGAAGTAAAAACAGTAAAAGTAGATAAAGAAATTGTCAGTACTTTTTATGATAATGATATGATTGGTCTTGTGTTTAAGAATGACAGTAAAGACAAACAGTATACAATGGAAGTTTATACTACAGATGGCAAATTGAAATTCAAAGAAAACTTCAATATTCCATATACGACGATTAAATTAAGCGGTGGAAATATTCTGATGTACAACAGTTCCCAGATGTGTGTAATGAACAGCAGGGGAGTACAGAAATATCTTGGCAGTGTGGATGGAACGATCAAAGATTTCTTCAAAATCGGAATGAACAGATATCTTCTGGTATTGGACAGCGGTGTAGAGATAATAAAACTTAGTTAGGAGGATGAAAATGGCTTTAACGTGGGCCGGAGTCATTACGATACTTTTTCTGGCGGCTGCATGTGTCAGAGGTTATAGGCGGGGACTGATAAAAGAACTGGTTTCGCTTGTATGTGTTTTTCTGTCGATGGCGATCGTGTGGTTGATAAATCCTTATGTAAATGAGTTTATTCGGGAAAATACATCAATTTATGAAAAAGTACAGGAAAGCTGCCGGGAGTTTGTAGGAGAGGAATACAGCACATGGACAGGCAGTGGAGAAAGCCAGACTGAATTTATAAATGAAATGAATCTCCCGGAACTGCTGAGGAATGGACTGGTTCAGAATAATAATTCTGACAGTTACCAGTATTTGGCTGTAACTACATTTTCGGATTATATTGCTCAATATCTGGCGAGAATGGCAGTGAATGGAATTTCTTTCCTGATTTCTCTGCTGATGTCGACGATTATGGTGAGGAGTATCACATGGATGCTGAATCTTGTGACGAGATTACCTGTGTTGCATGGCATGAACAAGGTAGCAGGAGCGTTGCTGGGGGCAGTTAAATTCCTTATAGTAATATGGATTATCTTTCTGGCTCTCACCATTGTGTGCAATACAAAGGTTGGCGAGGCGGCCCTTCAGATCATTAAGAAAGATTGCATCCTGAGTTTCATATATGACAGAGATATCCTGATCAGGATATTTATGAGTATCTTCTATTAAAAAGGTTTGGTATCTGTGGACCGTAGGTATCGGATCCAAATGTCTTCCTGCGCAAATGCGAACGATTTTTGAATCTTTACTCTGATATTGGGGCGTTAAAAATGAGGATATTATAGCGATATCGGAGATAGTGTAAAAAATATGTAAAAAAATGTAAAATAATACTTGACGCAAAAAGAAAATAATGATATGATAAATCCGCTTCTGAGTGAGGCGGATTTTTTTTGACAGACAACAGAGATTTGGTTGAATAAAGTTGAAAAAAATATAAAAAAAGTGTTGACAGGAAACTGAAGACATGATATTATATCAGAGTTGCTGATGCAGATGAAAAAGAACTTAAAAAATAAAATAAAAAAGTTCTTGACAAAGTAAAAAGCAAGTGATATAATAAACGAGCTGTCAGCCGAGAGGTGAAGACAGACAACCTTGATAACTAAACAGTGAAAC